>Ga0068863_100000160_pt1 | contig 71699 bp, 51 predicted proteins | sample KBSSwiS62_FD_66596 | JGI IMG/M metagenome (GOLD analysis project Ga0068863, IMG submission 66596) | Switchgrass rhizosphere microbial communities from Kellogg Biological Station, Michigan, USA - KBS Switchgrass S6-2 | ecosystem: Host-associated > Plants > Roots > Rhizosphere > Soil ... | reverse complement strand
GTTGGAGGAGGTGGGCCGGGAGTTCGGGGTGACGCGGGAGCGTATTCGGCAGATCGAGTCGAAGACGCTCTCGAAGCTGCGTCATCCGTCCCGGTCGCAGAAGCTGCGCGACTACCTCGAGTAAGGCAATCCGCCCGGACCGGGCGCGGAGCGCCCTTGGGCGGCTCCGCCTGATTCGGGCGCTGAGCGCCCTGCCCTGCGTGATCCGAGGTGCTGCTTGACCATGGGGCTGGCGGGTTCGGGGGCCGCGTTTCGCGGGAAGCGCTTAGTCGCTGGGGGTTGGCCAGCCGCCGGAGGCCGCCGGGAGGGTGCGCGGGCGGTCCGCCGCCGTGCGCGGCTCCGGTGGTGGTGCCTGGGCCGGCGCTATCGCGGCGGCGGGGACGGCCGGGTCGGGGAGCGGCACGGGCGCGCGGTCGAGCAGCGTCTCGAACACCGCCCGGCGGTGGTCCTCGGGACGGGTGACCGACTCGGCCCACTCCGCGCCGCGCCGGCCCGTCCTGGTCAGTCGGGCCCGGTCGCGCAGCAGCCCGACGAGCACGTCGGCGAGGGCGCGGGGCGACTCGTCGGCGGGCGTCGCGCCGGTGACGCTCTCCTGGTAGGCGTCGCGCGAGCCGCCGAAGGCGGGGCCGACCACCGCGCAGCCGGCGAGCTGGGCTTCCAGCAGCGCCATGCCATAGCCCTCGGCGCACGGCCGCTGCCCGGTCGGCCTGGTTCTGGTGCACAGGGCGAACAGATCGGCGGTCGCGTACAGCCGGGCGAGCGCCTCGTCGCTGGGTGACTCGCACAGCTCGGCGTCCGGCGTCGCGGACAGCAGTTCGTGGAGCGCGCCCGGCGCCGGGCCGCGGCCGGCGACGACCAGCCGCACCGGGCCGATCTGGGCTCGCACGGTGGCCAACGCCGTCGCGAGTACGTCGAACCCCTTGTCGGCCCACGCCACGAGTGGGAAGACCGACAGCACGGTCGGCACCGGGGTGTGCGGACGGCGGCGGGCGCCCTCGGCCAGCAGGGTCGCGCGCCAGGCCGCCGGCACCCCGGGCGGGAGCAGCCTCGCCGGGCCCAGCGCGGCGAGCGCGCCCGCGCTGAACGAGCTGACCGTCACCGGCCGCAGCAGGGGATGGCGGGCGAGCAGCGCCCGGTCGGCCGAGGGCATCCGCCAGATGTCGGCGCCGTAGCACAGTACCGGCACCCGACGGGCGCCCCCCAGCGAGGCCGCGCCGGCGGCGGCCTTCAGCAGCTCTGGATGCCCGGCCACCAGGGCGTCGAGCCGGCCGAGTCGGCGGGCCGTGCTGGCCGCCCTCCGGGCGAAGTCGACCCGCGCGGCGAGCTGGCCGCCGCCCGGCTCGGCCGGCCGCGGCTGGTCCAGCCGAGTCAGCATGGCCCCGCCGGCGCGTAGGGCCTCGTCAACGGCATCGACGTAGCGCCCGACGCCACCGCTGTCGGCCATCGCCAGGAGGAGCACCCGCGGTGCCGCGCCCGTCGGCGGGCCGGACCAGGCCGGGCCCGGGAGGGTCGACGCTCCTGGCCGGCCCACGTCTGGAGACCCCGACACCCCGGCCCAGGGGGACACTGACCGCAGACTGTGCACCGACGAGGATCCTTTGCCCGACGCGACTAAACAATGTGTCATCTGACCATCGCGGATTGTAGTTCTGGATCCGCCGGTCGTGGGAGCGGTTGTACTTCCGTGTCGCGCCTGAGCGTGTCCGCGTGTCGGGCGCCAGTGCGCATCCTCACCCGCTCCCCGGCAGGCCGGCGTGGGTCGCCGGCCCGCGGCCCGCCTGGCGGCTTCCCGGCCGGCGTGTGGGCCGAGATGCGCTGCGAGCTGGCTGGTCTGCGTCCGGCTGCTGCCCGGTGGGCGGTCCAGCCCCGGGTCCCGTCGGCGGGCGCGACGGGCGACCGGGATGACAGTGCGTGTGCCGTAAGGTCGAAGGACGCCGGGACTGCTCGCTTGAAGTGATGCTTCCATCACTTATCGTGGCCGTATGGCGGGAGTGGCGGACGGGGACCAGGTTGGTGAGTGCCAGGCCGATCTCCAGACCGGCCTCGGGCTCGCCGGTCAGGTGCCCCGCCAGGCCGATCCGCCGGCCGGGAGCCCGGGGCATCGCGCCCCGCTTGCCGCTGCCGGCCCCCCGCCACCGATGCCGACGGCGGGGCCCGGACCGGCCGGGCCCTCGCCCACCATCCGGGACCGGGCTGGTGCGCCAGTGCCCCCCACCCTCGGCCCGGGTGGCTCGCCGGCGTTCGACGAGACGTGCCCTCCGGCCGCGGGCGGCGCGCGGCGGACGTGGCGCGGTCCATCCGGCGGGACGATCGTGCGCGGGACAGGGGAGCTGCTCATCACCCTCGGCCTGGTCGTCGCCCTGTTCCTCGCCTACGAGCTGTGGATCACCGACATCTTCCAGGCGCGGACGCAGAGCAGGCTGCACAGCAGGCTCGCCGCGACCTGGGCCGTGCCGGCCCGGCCCGCGGCGCCCGCCCCGCCGCCGCCCGCGCCGCCGCTGCACCCCGCGCTCGGCGCGGGCTTCGCCGTGCTGCACATCCCGCGGCTCGGCGCGGGCTACGCCCCGGTCGTCGTCGAGGGCGTCGGTGAGGAACAGCTACAGGAAGGGCCCGGGCACTATCCGGGTACCGCGATGCCCGGTCAGATCGGCAACTTCGTGGTGTCGGGCCACCGGACGACCTACGGCAAGCCATTCAACCGCCTCGACGAGCTGCGTCCCGGCGATCCCCTGGTCGTCGAGATCTCCGACCGCTATTTCGTCTATCGAATGACCAGGTCGGAGGTCGTCGCGCCGACCCGGCTGGACGTCACATACCCGGTTCCGGAACAGCTTGGCAAGACTCCGACGTCCGCTGTCATGACGATGACGACCTGTAACCCGAAGTACTCCGCGAAAACCAGGCTCATCGTGTTCGCGACGCTCGACAAGACCGTCATGAAGGCCCCGGGCGTCGGGGTTCCGCTCGAGCCGGGGGAGGGCTGACCGGTGTATGGATGGATCTATCGTCATCTCCCGGGACCGACGCCCGTTCGGGTGCTGCTGGCCGTCCTACTCGCGTTGGCCGTGGCGGTCCTCCTGTTCTTCGTGGTCTTCCCGGCCGTCGAGCCGTTCGTCCCGCTCAACGACGTCACAATCCAGCGCTGAGTGCGGCGGCGCCGCGGGCGGTGACCCGGCTCGGACCGCGGGGGGCCGGCCGGCCGGGCAGCGCACGTACCGCTCGGGCGAGCCGATCGGGGGCCGTCCGCGCGGGCGGTAAAGAGGCCACCATGTGGCCCCCTGTGCGAGTTGGCGCGCATTTTGCCGTGCCTACCAGCGAAAATCCCCTGACCAGCGGCCGGCGGCGCTCGTCCGGGCGGAAATCCCCCATCCAGAATTCGCCCAGCTTCGGATAACCTGCCGAGCCATGCGCGGAGTGGTCGGATGGCGCGGCCCGGTACGAACCGCCCGGTCCAAGGACGGTGAGCCGGGGGCGTGTCTACGTATCCACCAGTGGTCCTGGTGGCCTGGGGCCGGGGTCGCACGGCCGAAATCGGGTGTCTCGCCCTCGACGGACGGCGTGCACTCCGGCCGGTGCCACCCGTTATAGGCCCGGAATGGTGGCCCACCGCGACTTTTTCGGCGAGCGGGCCGGTGAGCGTCATCGTTGGGGGACTGATGCAGTGGCGGAACAGGAGATCAATGCTGCGGGGTGCCGCGGCAGCGGGCGGGTTCTCGGAGGCACGGTGGTGATAGCGACGGGGGACGGCGTGCCGGCCGCCGGCGCGCCCGCGGTCACGTCGGCGGGCGCGACCACGGCGTCGGCCAGCCCAGGGACGGTGCTCCCGACGGCGGCCCCGGATCCGAGCGACGCGGCGCCGGCGGCTACCGGCGGCGTGCCGACGCGGCCCGGCGCGACGACGCCCACCCCGCAACCGGGGGACAGCCCGACGGCGCCGATGCCGCGCAGGAGGCCGAGGCCGGATACGGCGTCGACCGGCCCGGTCCCGGTCAGCCCGGTCGGGGCGAGCGCGGGTGGGCTGGTCGGCCAGCCGCCGCGGTCGCGCCTGCTGACGCGTGGCCGGTTGTCCGTCAGCGTGCGCCGCGCCGTCCGCCCTGGTTCAGCCGGCCGCGCGGCCGCTGTCGCACGGGACGCGCCGCCACACCAGGCCGCCCCCGTCGTCTCGTTCCCTCGGGCCGGCGCGCCGGCCGGGTGGCCGGCGCCATCCACTGGGTCCCGCCGGGCCAGACTCCCCGGTCCGCTGGCCGCGGCAGCGGCCGCGGTGCTGGGCGGCCTCGGCTGGCTGGGTGGTCGCGGCTGGACCGGCGCCGGCGGCGGCTGGGCCGCGGTCGGCGCCACCTCGATGCTTGGGGTCGCCGCCTTGTGCCTGCTGTCGCCTCGGGTCCGGCCCATGCTGAGCCGCTTGGGCGGCCGGGACGAGCTGACCGGCCTGGCCGGTCGGCAGGCCTTCCTGGAAGCCGCGACGAGGGTGGTCGGCGGCGGTGAGCACCGGGTGCGCGAGGTCGCGCCCGTCGCGCTCGTCCTCGTCGATCTGGACCGCTTCCGGGAGATCAACGGCGTGCTCGGTCACCAGAACGGCGACCAACTGCTCGTCGTCGTCGCCCACCGGCTGCGCGCCCTGCTGCGCCCGTCGGACCTGCTCGCCCGGATCGGCGGCGACGAGTTCGCCGTCCTGCTTCGTGAGGCCGGTCCCGGCCGGGCCGAGCTGCTCGCGAGCAGGCTGCGCGACGCGCTGCGGGCGCCGGTGCTGCTCGCCGACCTGCCGGTGCAGACCGAGGTCAGCGTCGGGATCGCCTATGCCCCGGCCCACGGCCGCAGTGCCGCCGAGCTGCTGCGGCACGCGGAGGCCGCGATGTACGAGGCAAAGCAGACCCGCGCCGGCCAGCGCACCTACCAGCGCAGTCGGCATGCGCCGACGGTGCCCGGCCGGGCGCGGCTGCGGCTGCGCGCGGAGCTGCGCAGCGCGCTGGAGAACGGCCAGTTCGAGCTGCGCTACCAGCCGAAGGCCGACCCGCGGACCGGCCGGGTCACGGGCGTCGAGGCGCTGGTGCGCTGGCAGCACCCGCGGGAGGGACTGCGCGGCCCGGGGGTGTTCCTGCCGGAGATGGAGCAGGCCGGTCTGATGCCCGCGCTCACCCGGCGCGTCCTGGAGCTCGCGCTGGCCGACTGTGCGAGCTGGCACGAGGCCGGCGCCGAGCTGTCCGTGTCGGTCAACGTGCCGCCCTCGGTGATCGACGACACCGGCTTCGCCGCCACCGTGGGCGACGCGTTGCGCCGTCACGCACTGAAGCCGACCGCGCTGGTCGTCGAGGTGACGGAGGAGGCGCTGATCACCGTACGTGAGCAGGCCCGGCGCACGCTGACCGAGCTTCGGGCGCTCGGCGTGCGGGTGAGCCTGGACGACTACGGCACCGGCTTCTGCTCGCTGGCCTACCTGCGCGAGCTGCCGGCCGACGAGGTCAAGCTCGATCAGATGTTCCTGCGGGACATGCACCGGGACGCGTCGGCCGCCGAGATCGTGCGTTCGACGGTGGCGCTCGCGCACGCGCTCGACCTGAAGATCGTCGCCGAGGGTGTGGAGACGAAGGGGGCGTGGCTGGCGCTGGCCACCTGGCGGTGCGACGAGGTACAGGGCTACTTCGTGTCACCGCCGCTGGCCGGCGGCAGGGTGGTCGCCTGGCTGGAGGACTGGGCCCGGCGCGTCTCGCGACACGGCCAGAGTCAGCCAGCGCGCCCGGTCGAGCGAGCGTCGGCTCGGCTCACCGCTACGAAGAAGGCCAGGCCGGGTCCGGCCGGGCTCGGCCAGGACACGACGGCGGCGCCGGGCACCATCGCTCGCGGCGAGCACCCGTCGAGTCCGCCCACCGAGGGGCGGCGCGCGCAGACCGACCTACCAGATGGCCCGAGCGGCGAGCGGCCCGAGCGCAGCACGGCCGCGCAGCGGGCGAACGCGCGCGTCGCCGCGGGGCTGGTCCCGGCGCAGCCGAGCGCCCGCTCCACCGCGGCCGCCCGCTCCGGCGGCCACTGCCCGCGGGTGAACCCGCGCGGTTAGACCCGCCCGCGCGTCCCGCCGCCCGGCAGCCGTGCCCCCCCGCAGGGCCGGGCGGTGGCGCGCGGCGCACCGGCGGTCTGGAACGAGGCGTGGGACGCCGTCGCGCGGATGAGACGCAGTGGTTGGGCTAGGCCGCCGACGTCGCGGCGGTCTCCCGGTCACAGCCGGCCCGGCCGGGGCCTCACGGACGCGCTCGTTCCCGGGGCGTGCTCACCGGCCCGCCAGATCGTCGATCTCGATGTCGTCACCCCGTCCGCGGCTTGCCTCGAGGTAGTCACCGGTCAGGTCGTCACCGTCCTGGTCGGGGCCGACCATGCCGATCGCGTCCTGCTGCTGCGGCCAGATGCGCGCGGCCGGGCGGCGCGGCGGCGCGCCGGCCGTCGCCGACGAGGGCTGCGGCGCGCACGGGCCCGCGGGCCGCGGCCTGGTCACATCGCCCGCCCGAGGCGGGGGAGCGGTCCAGCCGGTCGGCGTCTCGGTGACTGGGCGGTTGACCGGGCCCGTGCCGAGGACGGCGGTGAAGACGGCGCGGGTGTGCTCGGCCGGCTCGGTCGCCATCCGGGCCCACTCGGCGGCCCGGCGGCGCATCCGGGCCAGGCGGGCCCGGTCGGCGAGCAGGTCGGCGAGCAACGCCGCCAGCGCCTCCGGCGACTCGTCAGCCGGGGTGGCACCGGTGACGCCGTCGAGGTAGGCGTCGCGGGAACCGCCGGAGACCGGGCCGACCACCGGGCAGCCGGCGAGCTGGGCCTCGGTCAACACGATGCCGTAGCCCTCACCGCTGCGTCCCGGACGAGTCCTGGTGCACAGCGCGAACAGGTCGGCGCTGGCGTACAAGGCGGCGAGCGCCGCGTCGTCCGGCGACTCGACCAGCTCCACGTCCGCCACGGCGCCGGTCGCCCGGCGCAGCCCGTCGGGCGCCGGACCGCGGCCGGCGACCAGCAGACGGACCGGACCAACCGCGCGGCGCACCGCCGGCAGCGCGGCCAGCAGTTCGGGCAGTCCCTTGGTGGCCCAGTCGGCGTCGCAGAACCGGAAGACGGTCAGTAGCGTCGGCGGCTGCGGCAGGGCCGCGTGGGCCGTCGGCCGGGTCTGGCGGGTCTCGGGGGCCCGGGCCGCGCGGGCGCCAGCGGCCAGCAGCGCGGCCCGCCACTCGGAGGTGAGGCCCGGCCGCAGCACCGGGGTTACGCCCAGGTCGGCCAGCGCCCCGGCGCTGAACGAGCTGATCGTCAGTGGGTACAGCGCCGCGTGCCGAGCTAGCAGTGCGCGGCGCCACCGGCCGGTCCGCCAGCTGTCGGCGCCGTAGAACAGCACCGGTCCGCGCCGGGCGCGGCCGGCGGCCACGGCCGCGGCGGCGACCGGGATGAGGCTCGGATGGCCGGTGAGGACCGCTTCCAGCGGCGCCAGTCGACGTGCGGCGCGCGCCACCGTGGCGGCGAACCGCACTCGGGCGCCGGTGCCAGGTGGGCGCATGGGCCCGCACAGGTCCAGCCGGTGGACCTCTGCCCCACCCGCGCGCAGCCGCTCCTCGACCATGCCGAGATAGCGTTCGAGGCCGCCGCCGCGCCCTCCCGACGGGGCCAGCAGCAGCACGCGCGGGGCCCCGGTCTCGGCCCCGATATCGAGACGATGCGTGGAGAGCACGGACCGTGACTCTAAGTGTCCAAACGCGGGTACGGTGGAGCCCGGCCCCGGCGCGCCGGCATCCCCCGCGGTCACCCCGACGGCGCGCGGCGTGTTCGTCATCTGGAGCCTGTCTGACCGCCTTCGACGTGCGGACACGGCGACCGCCGGCCGGTCTGCCCGTGGGCGGCCCGGCCGGCGGTCGTCAGGCGAAGGGTGCGGACGCCGTCACACGCGGGTGTGGATCGGCTGGGACGGGAGGCCGGCGGCGCGGCGGGGGCTGTACTGGTAGTTGGTCACGAGGGACACGGCGAGCACTGCCAGGCCCGCGACCAGGTAGAACACGGCGAGCCCGGAGCCGGCGAAGCCCAGCGCGAACGGGCCCGCCACCAGCAGCGCGGCGGCCACGTAGTCACCGCCGCTGTGCACGGTGAAGGGGAGAATCTTGACGACACCGAGCGGATAGCGGGTCAGCATGCTCACCAGCGCGACGACGGCGCCGACGACCACCCCGGTCGCGACCGCCGTCGCGGAACCGCCGGCGACGAGCGGGACGACGATGAGCAGCGCGGCGACGGCATAGTCGGCGACGGCGTGGAACCAGGCTGGCAGCAGACGGACAAGGGACATGGGGCACCCCATTTCGGATCGGGCGGCGAGGTTTTCCTCCTGCCGCACGTTCTTCGGATCCGAGAGGGCGGCGGATTGCCGCCGGCGGTGTCGCCCGGCCGACTTGGCCGCCGGCGCGGCCCGGCTGCCACATCCAACGGCTTCATTACCTTGAGTATCCGAACTGATACAACCTGTTCTATGGCTCAGGGTGGGTGGGTGCTTGGCGAGCGGCGCGGGCCGGTGCGGTGGCGGGTCGCCGGGCGGTTGGACGCGCGGCTGCCCGAGATCAGGGGGCGCGACCGGCTCGTCGGGTGGGTGCGCGGGCCCGCCGACCGGTATGGCGGCCCGCTGGCCGGGCGGCTCGTCAACGGGATGGCCTTCGACGTCGCCAGCTGTCGGGACGGTTCGGCGCGGGCGCTGTCTGCGCTGCGCTACCGGGCGCCGGCACTGGCACCGGTGTTCGAAGCCGTGCTGCGCCCCGGGGACACCTGCTACGACATCGGCGCGAACATCGGCGTCTATACCCTGTGAGCCGCTGGACTGGTCGGGCCGTCGGGCCAGGTGCACGCGTTCGAGCCGGTTCCACCGACCATGGCCGTGCTCGGCGAGATGGTGCGGCGCAACGGCCTGGACCAGGTGGTGCTGGTGGCCAGCGCCATCGGGGGCACCGCAGGCCAGACCGGTCTGCGCAGCTACCAGGACGCCTCCGGTCGCGCGCACGCCGTCGCCGATCCGCGGCACGCGGACCACCTCGCCCGCTTGGAGACGCTCGACGCCTACACCGCCCGGCACCGCCCACCCGATCTCATCAAGATCGACGTGGAGGGCGCCGAGATCGACGTGCTGCGGGGCGCGGCGCAGGTGCTGGAGGACCGCGCCCCGGCGCTGCTGGTGGACATGCTGCCGTCCCGCCTGGCTCGTCATGGCGACAGCCCGGGCCACGAGGAGTTTGCCGGCCGTCTTCTGGACGCCGGTTACATTCTGTTCAATCTGAGCCCACGCGGCCTCGCTCCGAGCGGCCCCTTCACGTCCAACGTGCTGGCGCTCGCGCCGCGTTGGGACCGGTTCGATCAGGTGGTCGCGGCGCTGGCGCGAGTCCCCTTCCCGCGCAACCAGTCGACGTAAGCCTGGGTGCGGCCGCGACGACCGCCCGCCGCGCCACGGTGCTGCGCGGGCGACGCGAGACCTTGCTCGACCTTGTTCGCCGTCGTGCCAGGGTCACGCCGCGCCGCCTGGACTCGCTGGCTCTGGCAACGGATTGGCTGACGGCTCGGTATGGGCGCGGGCGAGTCTCGGGACGGCGATGCGGCGGCGGGCGTACAGGTAGCCCAAGGAGGCGTGGGCGAGCGTCGGCGTGGGTGCGAGGCAGTCGTCCAGCAGCAGCGAGGTGAAACCGTGCTCGGCTAGAACGTGCTGCAGCGCGGCCGGGTGACCGTGCTCGGGGTGCACCTCCATCACGATCCGACCGACCCGATCCAGCCAACCGGGCTCGTTGAGCAGCGCGAACTCGGAGCCCTCGATGTCGATTCTCATCAGGTCGACCTGGCGTAGACCATGCCGGTCCAGGAGGTCGGCGAGGCGCGGAGTCGGTACCTCCTCGCCCCACCTGCTTGCGGCGTGGCGGTGTCCTGCGGCCGCGAGCACCCCTGAACGGGCGCCGACCAGGGCGTGGACGAGCTCGATCCGGTCGGCGACGCCGTTGGCCGCCGCGTGCCCGGCCAGCATCGGCGCGAACCGGCGCTGTGCGTCGACGGCGAGCACCCGGCTGGCCCCTGCGGACGCGGCCAGCACGCTGAACAGGCCCTGGTTGGCACCGAGGTCGACGACGCTCTCGCCGCGCGCTGGAGCAAAACCGGGCCGCGCGGTGTAGACGCGCCGGCAGTACATCTTGCGTGCGCCCCCGAAGGCTGAGCCGGGCAGCCTGATCCGCACCCCCGACTGCGGCCGGAATGTCCAGTCTCGCCCGACCATCGCCCGGTCGGCGGCGTCCAGCTGGTGCGTCCGGGCCACAGCCGGCGCGTGCGCCGCGACGGCGGCGGCGAACCGGGCCGCCGCGGTGAGTCCGGCGACGGCGGCGATCCCACGCAAGTCGCTGGCCAGTTCCGTCGCGAGCGTGAGGTATGCGGTCGCCGCGCCTCCGGTGAGCGGTGCGGCACCGGTGTCCTGTGCCGCGCGCCGCGGGTGGGTTGACCCGACAGAACCGGCCGGGACGGCAGGCTCGCGGGTGCCGGCCGCCGGCGGGATCTCGGTCCGATTGGTCACGCGGTTGGCTCGTGGCTGGTGCGTCTTTTCCCAGAGCGCCGGGCGCGGCTCGTCGGGGAACTGCCGGTCGACGGGCGGCAGCGGGCCGATCCCGTCGAGCAGGCCGTGCCAGGCGAACCGGCAGCGCGCCACGCCGCGCCCGCGCAGTAGGTCCGAGCCGGCCGACCTGGGCACGGCGCCCAGCGCTAGCCACAGCGCGACGGCGACGCCGCGGCCCGGGCTCCCGTGTACCCGGGCGAACCAGATCCGGTTGCGCGTCGTGAAGTAGGTGGAGGTGTTGCCGGGGATCAGGCCAGCGCCGGTGTGCCACGCCTGGTGCGGGCTGACCACCACCCGCCAGCCGGCGGCCCTGGCCCGCCAGGCGAGGTCGGCCTCCTCGTAGGCGAGGAAGTAACGGGTGTCCATCGGTGCCTGGCGGTGGCACTCGGCACGGATGAGCAGGACCGCGCCGGCAACGAAGTCGACGTCGGCCGGCTCGCCCGGCTGGATGGCACCGCGGCGGCGCCTCATGGCGAACAGTGAGGTCGGCCGGTCGGGGCTGGGGTGGATGCCGTCGGCGTTGAGCAGCGTCGGGCCGACGATGCCGACACCGTCGCGCGTGAGCAGGTCCAGGCAGGCGTCCAGCGTGCGTTCTGGCAGTCGGACGTCGTTGTTCAGCAGGAGATACGCGTCGCTGTCGGGGCGGGCGGCGGCGCCCAGCCGGAAGCCGCCAGCGAAGCCGAGGTTCGTGCGTGGCACGAGCCATTCGGCTGATGCGGGAAGTTCCGCGGGGCGGGCGGCGCCGTCGTTCGCGACGATCACGATGCCCTCGATGCGGCTCATCCGCGCCAGGCGCGCAGCGAGCCTCGCCGTCGGCTCGACTGGGCCCCAGTGCACTATCACCGCCGTGGCGCGGGCCGGTTCGAGTGTGCGGCGCGGTGTGGCGAAGACGGCCGGCGCAGCGGTCACCGGCAGCCCGCCTGGCCCCGGATGCCATGGGCGAACGAGCGCGGGGCGAGCACTAGGTCCACCGCCCCCCGGCGGGCATGGCCGATCCCCGCGCGCTGGCCGGCCCGCCCGCCGAGGACTCCAGGTTGGGAGGTGGGGCGCTCGTCTCGGTTGACACCTGCGCGTCCGGTCGCGGCGGCGGCACGGCCGCGGCCGGCGCGGGCGCGGTCAAGTTCGTCGGCGCGTCGGAGGCGGCCGGCACCGGCGGGACGGTGCCGAGCACAGCGGTGAAGACGGCTCTGGTGTGCTCGGCCGGCTCGGTCGCCATCCTGGCCCACTCGGCGGCCTGATGGCGCATCCGGGCCAGCCGGACGCGGTCGGACAGCAGGTCGATGACTACCGCGGCCAGCGCCTCCGGTGACTCGTCGCCCGGGGTCGCGCCGGTCACCCCGTCGAGGTAGGCGTCTCGGGAGCCGCCGGACACCGGGCCAACGACCGGGCAGCCGGCGAGTTGGGCCTCGGTCAGCACGATGCCGTAGCCCTCCCCACTGTGCCCCGGCACGGTCCTCGTGCACAGCACGAACAGGTCGGCGCTCGCGTACAGCCCGGCGAGCGTCGCGTCGTCCGGCGACTCGACCAACTCGACGTCGCCAACCGCGGCGACCGCCTCGCGTAGCCGGTCGCGCGCCGGTCCGCGACCGGCTATTACCAGCCGAACCGGACCGACCGCGCGGCGTACCGTCGGCAGCGCGGCGAGCAGTTCGAGCACGCCCTTGCCGGCCCAGTCGGCGTCACCGAGCCGGAAAACGCTCAGCAGAGTCGGTCTTGCCGGCGTGTCCGCCTGGCGAACGGCATGGGTTCCGGCCGCCAGCAGCATCGCCCGCCAACCCGAGGAGATGCCTGGCCGCAGCACCGGCGTGACGCCTACCCGAGCCAGCCCGCCGGCACTGAACGAGCTGACTGCCAGTGGGTACAGCGCCGGTTGGCGGGCGAGCAGCGCGCAGCCCAGCCGACTCGTCCGCCAGATGTCCACACCGTGGAATATCACCGGGCCGCGCCGGGCACGGCCGACCGTCGCGGCCGCCGCCGCGACCGTGATCAGGTTTGGGTGGCAGGCGACGACCGCGTCGAATGGCGCCAGCCGTCGGGCGGTGTACAGCGCCGCCGCGGCGAACCGCAACCGGGCACGCGCACTGAGCGGGCGCGCTGGGCTGTGCAGATCCACTCGGTGGACCTCCGCGCCCCCGGCGCGCAGCCGTTCCTCGACGGCGCCGACGTAACGCTCTATGCCGCCGCCGAGCCCTCGGGACGGGGCAAGCAGCAGGACACGCGGGTGGTGAGCCCCGCTCTCGGCTCCGATCTCGAAACGATACTTTGAGAGCACGGACGATTACTCTAAGTGGTGCGTTGGGAGGCGCGGCCTGGGGCGCGCCGTCGGGACGCCGTTCCCGCCTTACGACCCGCCTACGGTCCCGGTCAGCGGCGCGCGGTGTCCGCGGCGGAAGCGACGGCTCGGCGGAAGCCCGCTATCGTCGCCTCAAGATCAATCTCTGGCGCGATGTTCTCGGACTCGAGGGCCATGCTGGCTAGTTCCTCAGGCCGGTGGCGCAGGTCGTCCAGGATTCGCGCGAGGCCCTCGACATCTCCCACCCGATACACCCGCCCGTTACGTCCGGGCCGGACCTCGTCGGTTGGCCCGACCGAGCCGACCATGTCGGTGGTGACCACGGGGAGGCCGCACAGCACGGCTTCCTTGATCGCTACCGGATGCGCGTGCCACCCGGCGGGATGCAGATACACATCCGCGGCCATGTAAAGCCGGGGAAGATCACGGGCGTGGTCGACGAACCCGAGGAGCCGCAGGGATCCGCCGAGCTCGGCCGCGGCCGCCTCCAGTTCCGGTCGCAGCGGCCCTTCGCCAGCCAGGACCGCGACGACGTCCCGGCCGCCGGGGCGCCGGGCGAGCAGGCGCAGCGCCTCGGCGATGTCCAGGGGGCGTTTCCGCGCGACCAGCGTGCCGACGAACAAGACGACGAGCGCGTTGTCCGGAATACCGAAGTCGGCACGCATCGCGGACCGATGCTCGGCCCGGTTCGCCTGGACATCCCGTAGGAGTTGGTCGCCGGTGGGAAGCGGTGTCCGGAACATCCGAGACCGCGGGACGCCGTAATGCGCCAGGTACGCCTCGTTGTTGTCACCGATGGTGAGAAAACGGTCGACCGACCTGAACAGAGTGGGCAGGAGGAGACGCTTGCCCGCCCGCACCGGCAGCGGCCGGCGGTGGAGCAGTTCGCTGTCGCTGATCATGAGCGACGCCACCCCTCGCCGCCGGCACCACGCCAGCGTCGCTAGGGCATAGGCGTGCCCGTAGCCGTGGAGCAGGACGTAGTTGGGCCGTAGCTGATCGAGACGTCGAAGGAGCTCGCGGACAGCCCGCTGGCAGGTACGTGGGCTCGTCCAGTCGATACCTACGTCGAGGTCGGCGACGAACTCGTGGGGATAGCCGGCGGTCACGGCGTCCCAGCGAATCTCGACGCCGAAACCGGGGTCGACGAAGCGGTCGAGACCTGCCCTGGACATGAACAGCACTCTCAGGTCCACGTTCCGCTCCGCCAGCACGGCGTAGAAGCGCGCGAAATGCTGGGTCGGGTTCGACAGGACAACCGCGACCCTCGTCGTCCCTACTGGCGTCGCCATGTGGGCTGACCTCCTCGCCGTCGCCGAGCAGGAGTCCGCGAGCAACCTCAGTCGCGCCTCGTGGCCACGGAAGCTGTCACGATCCGCTATGGCTCGCAAGCACCGCGCAACCTGTGTCGGTCCCGACCGCTGGGTGCTCCTCTTCAGTGAGACCGACCGCGATGACATGAGCATCCGGCTCACGGAAGGGCAGTGACCCGATCGAGGTCGAGAACCGGCTGCTGGAGCACCCGGCCTGGCCGTGCCGCCGTGATCGATTCCTCACGGCGCGAGCTGGGCCAAGAGGTGCTGGATCTCGGAGGTGAAAACAGCACGGTGGCGTCGCCGCGTCATCGGTCACTAAGGGTATCTGAGATGATACAAAGAGTGGCATGATCGAGGGCGCTGGGGTGATGGACCCACGGACCGACCCGGCATCGCACCGGCAGGGGCAAGGTCCGTTGCGCTGGCGGCTTGCCGGCCGGCTCGCGGCGCACCTTCCGGAAGTTCGTGGTCGCGACCGCGTCGTCGGGTGGGTGCAGGGGCCGACCGGCGGCTACGCGGGCCCGCTTCGCGGCCGGTTCGTCAACGGCATGCGCTTCGACGTCGACGGTTGCCGGGACGGATCGGCGCGTGCGTTGTCCGCGCTGCGCTACCGCCCGCCGGCGCTCGCCCCGGTGTTCGCCGCCGTGCTCAGGCCCGGTGACTGCTGCTACGACGTCGGCGCGAACATCGGCGTGTACACGCTGTGGTCCGCCGGTCTCGTCGGCCCGTCCGGGCAGGTGCACGCCTTCGAACCCGTGCCGGACACGATGGCGGTCCTGAAGGCGATGGTCCGGCGCAACGGGCTGCCGCAGGTGCGGCTCGCGTCCTGCGCCGTCGGGGCGGTGGTCGGCGAGACTGGCATGCGCGTCTACCGCGACGCCTCCGGCCTCGCCCATCCCATCGCCAACACCGCAGCCGCCGACCATGTCGCGCGCCTCACCACCCTCGACGCGTACGCCGAGCGGCACCGACCTCCCGACCTCATCAAGATCGACGTTGAGGGATTCGAGATCGACGTCCTGTGCGGCGCGGCGAACCTGCTCGCCGCCCGGTCACCTGCGCTGCTGATGGAGATGCTGCCCGGGCACCTGACGCGCCAGGGCAGAGGCCAGGAGGAGCTGGTCACCCGACTCGCCGACGCCGGCTATCTGATCTTCAATCTGACCCCGCGAGGGCTCGTCGCGCATGGCCCCTTCACGTCGAACGTGCTGGCGCTCGCGCCCCGGTGGGACCGGTTCGACCACGTCGTCGCGGCCCTCGAACGCACCCCGTTCCCGCGGAACCAGACCACATGACCCGCGCCAGGCACAGCGCGCGGCGAGCTCGTCGGCGCGGCGACTACCTGAGCCATGTCGGGGTGACGGCGGCGACGAGCATCGCCGCCACCGGGTTGGCCGCGGCCGGCGGCCTGCTGCTCGCCCGCTACCTCGGCCCGTCCGGGCGGGGCACGTTCGCCGTCATCACCTCCTACATGATGGCCGCCATGACCATCGGCGAGTGTGGGCTGACCACCGCCATCTGCTACACGGTCGCGCGGAACCGTGCCGGAGCCCGGGACGCCGTCCGCACGGGCGGGGCGATGCTGGTGCTGCTCGGGATTATCGCCGGCGCGGCCGGCGTCGCGGCCGCGCCCCTGGTGGTCCACGACCCGGAGTCGGTGACGGCGTTCCGGGCGGTCTTCGCCGCCCAGCCGCTGCTCTTCGGCACGGCCGCCTGGCTGTTCGCGCTGCAGGCCACCCGGATAGGCAGTTGGAACCTGGTCCGCGCGCTCCAGCCGGCCGGCTTCACCATCGCCGTGGTAGCCCTCGCTCTGGCCCACCTGCTCACCGTCGAGCGCGCGGTGCTGTGCCTTGTCGGATCGCTGGTCCTTCAGGCCGTCGTAGCCGCGGCGACGTGTCGGGTGGCGGTTCCCGGCCGTGGCCGGTTCCGCCGGTCCATGGCCCGGGACCTGGCCCGATACGCCGGGCCGACGACGCTGTCCTCTGTTCCGTACCTGCTCAACGCAAAGCTGGACGTGCTCCTGCTGGGGGTGCTCGTCCAGCCGGCGCAGGTGGGCCACTATGCCGTCGCGATCGCGATGAGCGTGCTGCCGCAGCCGGTCTGCTCCGCCTTCGGCAACGTCGCGATGCCCCGCCTCGCGGCCGGCAGGGCCGCAGTCGCGAACGGCTCCGCCTCCGTGGCCGACCGCCGCGTTGTGCTGGCCGCCGTGGGTGCGAGCCTTGCGACCGGCGTGGTGTGCATGGGCGCGCTGAGCGCCATCGCCCCACTGGCGGTACGCGGGCTGCTCGGGCCGGGCTACGCGCCGAGCGTCGGGCTGTTCTGGCTGCTCGCGCCTGGCGGGGCGGTACTCGGCTGCAATCGGGCGATGGACGACGTGCTGCGCGGGCTCGGTCTGACGCTCACGGTGGCCCGCTGCGAGTGGGTCGGGACGGTGTTGACGGTGGTGCTGCTCGCCACCCTGGTGCCGACGATCGGAGTCGCTGGAGCTGCCGCTGCCTCCACCGTGGCCTACGGCGTCACCTTCGTCCTCCTGCTTCGCGCGGCACTGCGCGCGGTCGGCCTGCCGGCCAGGTCTCTGCCGGCCTGGCTGCGCCGGGTCGCTGGACGGGGCCGCCGGGATTGGCTGGCCGTCCCCTCCGGATCGAGAAGAGGTAACGCGGCATGAACGATGACGGCCCCGTTGCTGGATCGGTCAGCTCCGCCCATACCCGAACGCCCGGGTCCACGCCAGCTCCGGCTCCCGTCGGCGGTGGGGTCCGGGTGGGCGTGATCGGGCCGGTCGGCCGTGACAGCTTCGCGGAGAACATCCTCGACTGCCTGCCCAGCGTGGGCGCCGACCCGGCGTCGCTCGGCCCGGCTGTCCCGCGGCTGTCCCATCGGGCTGGCGCGGCCACCCTCGCCGTTGCGCGGCTCGCCTCCGACCGCCTCGATCTCGCCTATCAGCGCAGGCTGGTCGCGGCGGCCGAGCGCGCCGAGGTCAGCCTGGTGCTCTCGGTGGACCGCACCCTGCTGCCGGCGACCGTGCGCGAGCTACGCCGCCGCGGAATTCAGGTCTGTCTGTGGTTCCCGGACCACGTGGCCAACCTCGACCGGCAGCGAATGCTGCTTGGCGACTACGACGCACTGTTCTTCAAGGATCCGCTTCTCGCCCGTCGGCTGTCCGATGTCCTGGGTCTGCCGGCGCACTATCTGCCGGAAGCGTGCAACCCGGCACGCCACCGGCCACCGACCAGCGCGCCGGAGCTGCCGTGTGTCGTGTTCGTCGGCAACATGTACGGCGCCCGCGCCCGGCTGATCTGGCAGCTCCTCGACCGCGGCGTCGAGGTGCGGGTCTACGGGAAGCCCATCACCCGCTGGCTTCGGGACCCGCGGCTGGCGGGCTGCCATGCCGGGCGGTATGTGGTCGGTGAGGAGAAGGCTGCTGTCTTCCGCGGGGCCCGCGCGGTCATCAACGCTCTGCATCCCGCCGAGATGCAGAGCGTGAACTGCAGGCTGTTCGAGGCGACCGCGTGCGGAGGCACGGTGCTCTGCGAGCGCCGGGAGACGCTGCCCCAGCTGTTCGACGAGGACCGCGAGATCTTGGCCTTCAGCACGTTCGACGAACTGTTGGCACTGATCAAACAGTGCGCGGACGACCCGGTGGCGGCCCGCGCGGTCGGCGATGCCGCGTCGCTGCGCAGCCATCGCGAACACACCTATCAGCACAGGCTCGCCGCGCTGCTCGAGAGGGTTCTGTGACACAGATCGAACTACCGGCCCGGCGTCCGCCCGAGGCGACCCGCGCCCGCGGTGCCGACATCCGCCGCTCTGACCTCCGCCATAACGAGGTACACCGCACCGCTGGTGTGCCGTTGACCTGCATCGTCCTGGCAGCGGCGGCGATGCTGCTGTGGGAAATAGATGCTGTGGTCGTCCCCTCGGTACCCAACCGGGTGGTACTGCGGTCTGTGGCGCTCACGGTCGAGTTCCTGGCGGCCATCGCGCTGATCGGCGCCCGTCATGGTCGTAGCTACGGTCTCGACCGGTTCCGGCTTGGGCCGTGGTACCTGCTGGTGTCCGCGATGTCGATGGGACTCGCGTCACTCGCGTGGCGGACCCCGAAACTCGGGGTGCTCGCCGTCATCGACCGTTCCAGCGTGGCCCGCGCGCTGGCGATCCTGGGCGTCGCCATGCCGCTGTGGGCCGTCGGCTACCTGATCGGGCCCGGCCGGCCGGCGCTGCGCGTCGGGCGGTGGCTGGCCGCCGCCGCGACCTCGGAAAAGGCCGGCGGGACCTACAGTTCGGCGGTGATGTGGGCTGTCGCAGGCGTGTCCGTCGCGGCTCGCCTGACACAGATCCTTCTCGGGAAGTTCGGGTACCTGGCCGACCCGTCCCGACTCGTCAGCGGTTCGTCGTGGTACGCCCAGATCCTCGAGCTGGCGGCCGGGTGTGGGCTCGGCGCGCTCGTCATCGCGGCGGTCGAGCTGGCACGGTCCGGCGGGGTGCGCCGCTGGACGGCCTTCGTCCTGCTACTGGTCACCGAGATCGGGTTCGGGTTGCTCAGTGGGATGAAGGGACAGTTCGTGGTCACGCTGCTCGGCGTGTGCGTGAGTTTCACTGTCACCCGAGGCCGGATTCCGCTGCGCTGGATCTTCGGTGGCGCCGCCATCCTGCTGTTCGTCATCGTGCCCTACAACGCCGCGTACCGTCACGCCGTCCGGTCCCCGGATCGTCTGAGCCTGCCGGCGTCCGCGGCTGTCTCCTCCGCCTGGGGCGTCCTCACGGACACCGTCGGAGGTTCCGACACCGCTGATCAGAAGTCGGGGGACACATTGAGCGGCTCGGCCAGCTACCTCACAGTGCGGGTCCGAGCCGTGGACAGCCTCGCCGTCGTCATCCAGAAGACCCCGGAACTGGTTCCCTACCGGCATCTGAGCGAGTTGGTCACCAATCCAGTGCTCGGTCTGGTTCCGCGCGCGCTGTGGCCGGACAAGCCCCTACGGGCCACCGGTTATACCTTTAATCAGGAGTACTACGGGACAGATGCCCATATGTACACGGCGGCCGGTATCCTGCCGCAGGCCGACCTGTATCGCTACGGGGGGCTCATTGTCGTACTCATCGGATCGGTGTTCCTTGGAGCCGGCTACCGGTTCGTGGACGAGACGCTACATCCGTCCCGCGACCTGCGGCTGACCGCGCTGTACGTCTCGCTGTTCGCCCTGTTGCTGAACTCGGAGATGTCCGTGGCCGACATGCTGGTGTCGTTGCCGATCAAGATAGCGGTGATGGTTCTCGTCTGCCGGTTCGTGTATCGCGGGCGTGCGTCCTCGCCCGCGGTCTCGACGAAGATTTCCTGGTGGCGCCGGCCAGGAACAGGCAGGCTGATCACCACCGGGGGGTCGTGATCGTCGGACCCGTCAGCTGATGATCGTGCGGCAGAGCAGGCCGACGACCGCGGCTCGACGCGGCTGGCGGTCAACGCCGCGGTGAGCGGTGCCTACCTCAGCCCACAGGTGCCTTGGGCTGGATCGACACCCGCCCCTGATCGGACTGTGGGTGCGCTGACAGGGCGCCGGCCGTCTACCTGGCGACGATCCGGTGTGGCCGCTGTTCAGCGAGAGAGCACGCGTGGTAGCGGGGCACCGACGGGCAGTGAGCCCATCCGTGAGGACCGCTGGGCCACCGCTGGGCGCCATCGGTCCTGGAGGTCATCGGATGACGGGTGGCCTGTGAGGTTCGTCGGCCGCCCGTCTGGGTGCCGGTGTCGATATCGCGTCGGAGCGATGCGCGTGAGCCGCGCGCGCCTGGTCTGCGACGGTCACCGCCTCCGGCTGCGCCGCGCTGGCGCGGCGCAGCACCACCACCTCGTTCGGGCACAGGAACGACCAGGACAGTGCCTGGCCAAGAGGCAGCGGTCGGACTGTGTCGACGGTGAGTCCGGCTGCCGTGGCCGCGGACCTCCACGGCACCCGGTCTCCGTGCGGACGAAGGCCGGTGTAGGCGAGGTCACGCATGCGGTGCGCCTGGGTACAGCGGAGGGCGAGCCGCACCATCGGCGCCAGGAGCCGTTCCGCGCGTCGCGGCAGCGAGTACTCCCTGGGCACGCTGATCACCAGCGTGCCGCCGGGGGACAGCAGTTCGCCGAGCAAGGCTAGCGCCTCGTGCGGGTTCTCGAGGTATTCGAGAACCGCGATGGCGAGGACGAGGTCGAACCGGTCGCGAGCGCTGGGGGAGAGCGTGTCCAGCGTCCCGGCGATGAAGCACACCGAACCCGGCGTGGTGGCGGCGGGAGCCGGTGGCGCGGTCGCACTGACCACGGACTCTATCGTCGCGAGCTCGCGCCGGCCGGCCAGGAGCATGGCGGCCGAGGAGTCGAGGTCGACGACGAATCCGCCGTGCCGGGCGCACAGGACGCTGAAGACCCCCGGTCCGCCGCCGAAGTCCAGCACGGCCGGCCGCGGCCGAGCGGCAAGAATGGGCCCGACGACCTCGGCAATGACGCGCAGGCGGTGCCGGAAGGACGGGCGGGTCGCATACCGCGCCACCCAGCCCGGTGCGACGTCGGCGAAGAAGTCCCCGGTCGCCCGCTCGCGGTCGCCGACCACCCGGCTGCCCCGGTCCGGCGGGCGGCCCGCGTGAGCGCGACCGGGGCCGTGGCGTTTCTCCTGGTCATAGCGGTGGGCGTCCTGCTCGGCGGTCGTCAACCACAGCGGTGGCGGCGTCGGGCCCTGGCCAGCGGGATCCGTGAGGGGCATGGTGGCGCCTCCGAGAGGTGTGGTCGCGAAACGGAGATCCCGTGCGGCCACTCTGATCTATGCGGACTCATGAGAGTTGCGGAATCACTGAGCCTTTTCCTTTTCCATTTCACCGAGACCTCGGCCGGCCAGGCGGCCCCGGTCGGAGGCGACGATGGAAAAGGCTCACTCTTAGGTATTGAGGTCGGCCTTTCGGTCTTCCTGTGCGTCGGCGGAGGAACAGTGGGCCGCCGCGGGCTGAGCGCCGTCCACGGCCGATCCGGTGCGGACGCTCTGCGCCCGCTCGGCGTCCGCATGCCTGCGCGGCGAGGGCATGTACGGGGAGGTGGAGGGCGCGGCGGCCGGGTCGGCATCGGTCGAACCACTCGGACCCGTGGACGGGCGGGCGGACCGACGGGTGCGGGCCGCCGTGGCTTCCACCTCCGTCGTACCCGGGCGCCCCGTACCGGGGAGGGGCGCCGCGAGGGCGCCCGTCTTTCCGTCCCGCATCAGCCCGACGGTCATCCAGTACGACGCGTGGTAGAGGCAGAACGTGAGGCCCGCGCGGCCATCCAGCCATCCACGGCGCAGCACGTACATGTAGAGGAAGATCGCCAACGGCTTCGCCGGGACCAGCGGGAGCACGACCTCCTTGGCCAGGGTCCGGGCGAGTGGTCGGGTTGAGGTGGCGCGCCCGCGCAGGGTCGCCCACAACGCCCGTTTCGGGGGCGTCCGCGTGGCCTGCTGGCGTCGCGCCTCCAGCTGCGCATACCGCACATGCTTGTGCAGCCAGTCGGCGAGCCCTTTGCCGTCCTCGTCGACAAGATCGGCGGCGAGTCGGCGAACCGGCCCGTCGATCGACGCTCGCTCGCCGTACTCGTCGGCCGTGGCGAACGATGACCGGCGCCGGTCGAGCAGCCTGGCCTGCCAGCTGTTCGTGTACCAGCCGCAGTGGGCGATCCACTGGCCGAGGAAGACGAGTCTGCGCCGCTGGGTATAGGCGGCGGCATCCTCGGTGCCGAGCCGGGCCGCGACCTCGGCGGCCAGGTCGATGGAGACCCACTCGTCGGCGTCAAGGAAGAACACCCAGTCATGCTGGATTCCCGAAGCGCGCATCGCCCACTCCCGTTGGCCGGCGAAGCCGCGCCAGGGCTCCTCCCAGACGGCCGCACCGGCGGCCCTCGCCAGCGCCTGGGTGCCGTCCGTCGAGCCCGAGTCCACGACGACGACCTGCGCGCACCAGCCGGCGGAGCGGATGGCGCGCTCGATGTTCACCCGTTCGTCGCGTGCGAGCGTGATCGCTGTGGCGGGCACCGAGCCGGGGGGCACCAGATCCCACCCGGCCGGTACCGCGCCATGGCCGGCGACGGGATCGAGCCAGCCGTAAGGGCGCGGCCAGTCTGGGCCGCCGGTGTGACCGGCCCGCGCGCTGCTCATCTAGGTCCTTTCCTTGCCGGCGCCAGTTGGTGGGCCGGTCATCGCGAGCCGGTCCGGTCCGGCGAACCCGTCCAACGGGTGGGCACCGTCGTCCGCGTCCGGCCCGTCGTCCGCGTCGCCCAGGCCGGACAGATCGAGCAGCCAGCGGAAGTAACGGTCAGGATCGAAGGGGTTGGCCGCCTCGCGACCCGGCGTGGCGGCGAACGCCTCGTGCATCGCGGCCGCGACCGCCCCCGCCTCCTCCCGCTGGTACGGGACGAGCACCGGCCCCGCGACCTCGCGGTTGCGGTCGGAATCCAGGGCTACCACCGGCAGGCCGGCCAGCCGTGCCTCGGCAAGCGGGTAGCCGAACGACTCCAGCCTGGTGGGATAGAGCAGCGCCCGGCACCGTCGCTGCTGCTCGGCCAGCTCGGCCGCGGACAGTCGGCCGACGAAGCGCAGCCGGCGGGTCCCGGTCAGGCCTTCGGCGGCCGCCTCCCGCTCGGTGGCGGTGACGACGATGTCGATCGCGACGCCGCTGTCGGCGGCGAGCCGGTCCGCGGCGGCGTCGGCGAGCCGCAGCAGCTGCCCCATGCCCTTGAAGCGGGAGAACAGCACCGGGCACAGCAGTCGGTGCGGTTCCCGGTCGGCGGCTGGCACGGCGGCCGGGACGGACAGCGGGTGGGCGCGGACGATGATCCGCTCGGACAGCCGCGGCAGCGTGTCGCAGACCCGCTGGGCCATCTCGCTGGACGGCACGACCAGGACATCGGCCCGCCTCGCGGCGGTCCGCGCAACGACCGCCGTGCGGGCCACGTGGCCGGGCAGCCCCCCGGGGATCCGGGCGGTCTCCTCCGGCGTGAGGAAGTGCAGCAGGTTGCGCAGCAGCACCCACCGTTCGCCGCGAGCGGCCACGAAGCTGACGTTGTTGGGCGCGACCGCGCGTCGATGCGGGCCCAGGCGTTCCCGGCGGACCAGCCATCCCGGGGCGATCCGGCGACCACGGCCCACCAGTCGGACCTCCGCCGTGGTGGCCCCTCGGGCCGCCAGGTACCCATCCAGCTCGCCGAGGAATCGCGACGCGCCCCCCATCAGCGCTCCGGCGCAGTCGACCACGACTGGGGCCTCCGCGCCGCCCGGTCGGATACTGCCCCAAGCGCCGCGGCGAGCGCCGTCGCCGCGAGCATTGTCCGCGGAGCTGTCGTCATCGCCGGTGGGGCCGCTCACACCTTGTCCGCGGCCGGCGCCGCATCCCTGCTCACGGCCACGGTTCGGGCCAGGGTCCGGCGCTCCACATCGGTGGCGGCGCGCGGGTATGGCAACGACACCCGGATCTCATCGGCGAGCGCGGCGTCGGCTCTGGCCGTCACGTTCGCGGTCGTGCCACCAGTGGTCACGGTAGCGACAGTGGCGGTGGCGGACGGTTGTGCTCTCGGGCGCGTCCCGGTGCGTTGCCAACGTGCCGGGCGCGGTTCGTCCGGCAGCGGGGAATCGACCGGCGGCAGCGGGCCGATCCCGTCGAGCAGGCCACGCCACTGGAACGGGCAGCGGGACAGCCCGTGCCCGCGCAGCAGGTCGGAGGCCGTGTAACGGGGGAGAGCGGCGAGTGCCAGCCAGAGCGCGAGGAGGCGGGCCTGCCAGGGACGGCCGTGGACGCGCGCGAACCAGAGCCGGTTGCGCACGCAGTAGTAGGCGTAGGTGTTGCCGGGGATGGTTCCGCCGCCGGTGTGCCAGGCCTGGTAAGGGCTGAGCATGACCCGCCAGCCGGCGGCGGCGGCACGGCGTGCCAGGTCGGTTTCCTCGTAGTAGAGGAAGTAGCGGGTGTCCATCGGCACCTGGCGGTGGCACTCGGCCCGCACGAACAGGATCGCGCCGGGGACGAACGCGACGTCCTCCGGCTCGGGACGCGGCCGCCGCCGCCGGCGCGGCACCGTGAACACCGGGGTCAGCCGATCCGGTCCAGGTTGGATCCCGTCCCCGTTGACCAGGGTGGGCCCGACGATGCCGACGCCGTCGCGTGCGGCGAGGTCGAGACACGCCGCCACGGTCTGCTCCGGCAGCCGCACGTCATTGTTGAGCAGCAGGTAGACGTCGGTGTCCGGCCGGGCGTCGGCGCCGAACCGGAAGCCGCCGGCGAACCCGAGGTTGCCGCCGGGGACGAGCCAGCCGGTCGCCGCGGGCGCGTCGTCGGGCCGGGAAGTGCCGTCGTTGGCGACGACGACCACCTCGGTGATCATCGGCATGTCCTCGAGCCGGTGAGCGAGCTCCAGTGTGGGCTCGGTCGGCCCCCAGTGCACGATGATGGCGACCGTCCGCGGCCCGCGGACTGCCGGATTCGGGGTGCCGACGGCGTCGTCGTCGGATGGCGGGTGCGTGGCGTTCGCCGCGGCAGGGGCTTTCTCGCGGCCGTCGGCGCCAGGTGGAGCGCTCGTCGGCGGGCTCATCGCACGTTCGACCCTCCAGACAGGGGACATCGGCAATAGAGTTACCATCTGATAACTATCAGTGATTGAGCCTAGGGCCATCCTGCCGCCAATCCGACGCTTGCCGGCAGGCGTGTCGCGCCCGGCGGCCGCGCCCGGCCATGGCGGTCGTCGCCCTCGTCGCGGTTGCGGTCGTGGTTCGATGGTGTCCGTGTCGGTGGTCGGTTCGGCATCGAGTCGATCCGCCCGCGCTGGCGGGCTCGGGACGCGCGGCGCTGTCCCGATCCTTGCAATCCGAGGTCAAATAATTACGCTGAGTGTTCATGTGTGGAATTGCCGGTGCACTCGATCCCGACGAGGCCCGCGCCGAGAACCGAGTCCGCTGGCTCGTCGACCGGCAGAGTCACCGGGGACCAGACCACAGTGCCGTCCGCCGCGTCGGCCCGGCCACGCTCGGCATCGCCCGGCTCGCCATCATGTCGCCGAGCGCCGAGGGTAACCAGCCACTCGCCTCGCCGGGCGGAGGCGTCGTCGCCGTCTTCAACGGCGAGATCTACAACCATCGTGAGCTGGCCGGCTGGCTCGGTGTCGACGGCGCGCCCGGCAGCGACGGACGTGTCATCCCAGCCCTGCTCGAGCGGCACGACATCGGCGCGCTCGGCCGGCTGCGCGGGATGTTCGGCTTCGCGGCCGTTGACCTGCGCCGCCGGCGACTTCTGCTGGGCCGGGACCGGTTGGGCATCAAGCCCCTGTACGTGCGCCGCTGCCCGGACGGCACCGTCGCGTTCGCCTCGGAGCTGCGCCCGCTCGTCGGCCTCGGCCCGCTCCCGCCGCTGCGTGCTGAGGCGATCGCCCGCTTCCTGCACCTGGGCGCTCTCGGCGCGAACGACTGCCCGTTCGAGGGCATCGAGGCGGTCCCGGCCGGCGGGTGGATCGCCTTCGACGAGAACGGCGGGTGTACGCGCGGCGAGATCACGACCGACCATGACCCGCTCGTCGCCCCGCCGCCGACCCCCGCGCCGGGATCCCGCGGACCCCGGCTGCGGGACGCGCTGCTCGAGACGGTTGCCGCGCACCTCGGCGCGGACGTCCCAACCTCGCTGCTGCTGTCCGCCGGCACCGACTCCACGGCGTTGGCGTGGGCGGCGCGCGAGCTCGGCACGACGGTGACCTGCCTCACCGTCGCCGCCGAACCGGGTCTTGCGGGCGTTGACGAGGCGCCCCGGGCGGCGGCGACGGCCGCCGCCTACCAGCACCGACACCGCGTCGTCCAGCCCCGGCTGGGTGACGCCGACCTGGACGGCTTCTTCCGGCACATGCAGCGCCCCACCATCGACGGTCTGAACAGCTGGGTGGTGTGCCGCGCCGTGCGGGACGCCGGGTTCAAGGTCGCGCTGTCCGGGCTAGGAGGCGATGAGGCACTGGGTGGGTATCGACAGTTCCGGCTGCTGCGCGCGCTCGCGCCGCTGCGCGCCCTCGACCGGGTGCGCCGCCTGTCGCCAGGGCACGCGCTGGACGCGCTGGTGGACGCCGCCGCGCGCCGCGCGCCGGGTTCCGCGAAGGCCCACGCGATGCTCGCGGCGGGGGGTCCGCGCTCTGCCTGGGAACTGGACCTGCTCATCCGCGCCGTCTGGCCGTTGCCGCGGGTGCTCGCGGCGACCGCGATGCCGCCCGACCGGCTCGCCTACCTGCGCTGCCCGGGTGAGCTGGTCGGGCTGCGGTCCTCATGGGCCCTCACCCGGGCGGAGCTCGATCTCTACCTCGGCGCGACGCTGCTGCCGGACACCGACGCCTTCTCGATGGCGCATTCGGTCGAGGTGCGGGTCCCGTTCGTCGACCTGCCCTTCCTGACGGCGGCGACGGCGGCGGCGCACCGCCACCCGGTCGGCAAGGCGGGGTTCGCCGCCGCCATCGCCGACCCAGTGCTGACGGACGTCGCCAGCCGGTCCAAACAGGGGTTCTCCGTGCCGATGGAGGCATGGATGCGCTCTGGCCCGCTGCGTGGGCTCGTCGAGGCCGTCCGTGACCCGAACGCGCCAGTATGGGCGCACGTCGACCCGATGGCCGGCCGTGGCGTGCTCGACACCGAGAACCGGGCCGCGCGGTGGTCGCATGTGTGGGCGCTGGCGGCGCTGAACGCCTGGCTGGAGTCGATCGCGGCGCAGCCGCGCCGGGCGGCTGACACGCAGCGCATACCTGCCCAGGTCACCCCGGCAGTCTCGGACCAGGTGAAGGTCGTTGATCCTGTGTCGGCCAGGTCCGCCGGCTCCCTGGGCGTGGGCGTCGACGGCGGCGAGGGTGTGGGTGGTGGCACCGGCACCCGCGGCTGACGGCCAGTGCCGGCCGCGCGCACATACGCGTCCGTGGTCGCGGCGGCTACCCCGACCGCTGGTTCCCGCGTCCGCATCGGTCCGCGTGTCTGTCAGGCGCTGCTATTCATGTGTTCTGGTTTCAGGCGGCGGTGTGTTCGACAGCGGAATCTTATGAGTGGCCTTGTAGACGATCGGGTGGTCCTCCCGCTGTAATCACCATGAGATTTGTAGAGCTACAGCTGACTCGTTCCGTTTGAGTCGGCAGTATCGGACACGCCGATACTCCTGGCCATTCTTGGAGGCGGGCCGATGGTGGAGTATGAACTAGCGCATGAGGTCCTTCCAGCACTGGAACGCGCGCTATCTCCTTGATCGTTCCATTCAGAAAATCCATACCCGGACACACCAGGGGCGTCCCTGGTTCACTCGGCAGGCGAACCAGATCCTTGACACGTTGCTTCGCCCGACCGACGAGGGGTTGGAGTTTGGATCGGGTCGCAGCACGGTCTGGCTGGCCGGCCGCGTCCGGAAGCTGACCAGTGTTGAGCATGATCCGGAATGGCATGGCGTGGTTTCCAGTCAGTTGCGGACGCACGGTCGGCATAATGTCGATTATGTATTCGAGCCGGAGACGGTTCCCGACTCCGATGGTGCGGACTCCGGATACGCAAAGATCGCGATGCGTTTTCCCGATAGAAGTCTGAATTTCGTGATCGTTGACGGGCGCTACCGCGACGCCTGTGCTGCTCTTGCGCTGCCGAAGATCGAGCCCGGCGGGTTTCTTATCCTCGACAATGTCAATTGGTACTTGCCGTCGGACTCGCGTTCGCCGAACTCGCGACGGCCTCATCAGGGGCCGGACGGGTCAGCCTGGTGCGAGGTTGACAGCGTCCTGCGCACGTGGAGATCTATCTGGACGAGTGACGGCGTAACGGACACGGCATTCTTCATCCGGCCGTGTACCAGGTCCGGTGATGACGGGGAACGTCTGACCAGCCTGGCCTCCGGCGACTGAGTGCGTGTCCCGCCTGGTCCTGGTGAATCTTGTCGGCGGATCTGAACCGCGATCCACCGTCCGATATGCGGGTTGACAGCGTCCTGAACGCGCTTCGACCGGTAGCCGTAGAAGCCGCACTGCTCGGCGTAGCCGAACACCTGGCGGATCGCGGAGTCGGCGTCCACCGTCGCGTGCGTTCCCGCGCTGGACAGTACCGGCGCATGTCCGGGCAGCGCGGCGGTCCGTCCGTCGCAAGACGGGCAAGGGGGAGCCGAGCCCCATGCCTTCAGGCAGTTTCGGCAAGCACCAGGAGGGAGAAGCCGCCGAGCATGCGGGCGGCGAGGTCAGGGTTCAGCCGGTAGCCGACCGAACGCGGCAGGCGGGCGAGTCGCCGGGCGCGCCCCGGCCCCGACAGCTCAATGCCGCCGCGAGTGTATGTCGCGTCCCGCACCTGGTAGCCGGCATCCGCGAGGGTGGCAAGCGCCGTCTCGCGGCTGAAGTAATGAAGATGACCGACGCCGCGCCGTGTGCGCATGAGCGGCTTCGAGCGCAGGACGGCCTGCACGGACATGTCGAGCGGAATGTGGAAGATAAAATGGTCGGCGCGGTCGCGAAACGCCCGTAGGAAGCCGAGGTAGTCCTCGACATGCTCGAAGACGTCGACCATCAGCAGCAGGTCGAAATGCTCGGAGGACGTCCGCGCGTCACCGGCAACCAGCTCGACCCTGTCCGCGACGGGCTTGGCTGCCTCACCGAGCCGCAACGGTGCCGTGGCGATATCGAAACCTACCATCCGTGGAATGCCAAGGTGCCTCGATATCTCGCGCAGCACCCGTCCGGTGCCGCACCCGACATCGCAGACGGAAGACGGCCGCAGCTGATTGCGGTCAAGCAGCGCGACTATCTGGAGAGCCTTCCAGGCGCCGTCCGCGTCGTGCCAGTCGTGATTTCTCTGAAGGTATTCTCCTGAAACATACATTTCCGTCGCCTGGGCGGTCAAATGATACTCCCTGATATGCGGAGCGCAAAAGAATCTGGGTGGCGACGCAGTGTCGCTGCACCGAGGTCAATTGGCTGCTGATCTGGTCGCCGTGTGGACATCCCGGCATCGGCCGTGGGCAGGTCCAACAGCCACCACAAGATGTACGAAAAACGTCGCCTTCCGTAGCCGAGGTCAGGGTGGGATGGAGAGCTTCGCCATTCGGTATAGGAGGCAACGTGGCCGAATCTAGCGGCGACACGGTGACCTGTCACGGAACCCGGCCTCTCGGGTGTCGCGTTGCTCTGTTTCGTGACCGAAGTCGCCTTCAGCGCGGGACGCGTTCGGGACTGGGCCCAGTTCCTGGTCGAAATGTTCGGCGGCTACGGCATTGTGTGGCCGGCTGGATTCGGCTGGCAGGTTACCTGAGAGTTGATCCTCTCGCTGGTGTGCCGCGGCGCCGGAAGCACCGCGGGGGCGACCGGGACGGTGGGTGCGCCAGGCCGGCCGGGCGCCAGGTAGTTCCAGCCGGCCAGGCGCCAGCGCTCGGCGTCAAGGGCATGTCGACCGTCAACGATGGTCTGGCCAGCCACAACCTCGGCGAGCGCCACGGGGTCAAGGCCGGCGAACTCGGCCCACTCGGTGAGCAGGAGGGTGATCTCGGTGCCGGTCATCGCCTTGGCGGCCGATGTGGCGTACAGCAGACGCGGGTGCGCTCGGCGCGCGTTGTCGAGTGCCATCGGGTCGTAGACCGTGACGGCGGCACCGTCGTCAGAGAGTTTCGCGGCGACCCAGAGCGCGGGCGAGTCGCGGACGTCGTCGGAGTCTGGTTTGAACGACGCGCCGAGAACAGCGATCCGCCGGCCGGCCAGCCGCCCGGCCAGCGCGGCCCGCGTGAGCTGGGCGACCCGGTCGCGGCAGCGCATGTTGATCTCGTCCATCTGACGCAGGAATGCGAGGCTGGCGCCGAGGCCGAGCTCCTCTGCGCGGGCCAGGAACGCGCGGATGTCCTTGGGCAGGCAGCCGCCGCCGAACCCAACCCCAGGCCGTAGATACGTCCCGCCGATCCGCTCGTCGAAGGACAAGGCCGTGGCCAGTGTGGTGACGTCCGCGCCCACGGCCTCGCACATTTCGGCCATGGCATTGATAAACGAGATCTTGGTCGCGAGGAACGAGTTGGCTGCGACCTTGACCAGTTCCGCCGTGGCGAAGTCACCCACGATTACCGGCGTCTCGTGCTCGTCGATGATCGGCGCGTATACGGTGCGCAGAGTCGCCTCCGCCGCCGGTGTGGACACCCCGAAGACGAGCCGGTCCGGTCGCAGGGTGTCGACGACGGCGAACCCCTCGCGGAGGAACTCGGGGTTCCAGGCGAGCTCGACGCCGGCGGCAGGCGCCTCGCGGGCCAGCCGTGCGGCCAGGGCGGCCGCGGTTCCGACCGGCACCGTTGACTTGCCGACGACGAGGCAGGGACGGCGCAGCTGAGGCGTGAGGGCGTCGATGGCGCTGTGCAGGTAGCTCAGGTCGGCGCTCCGGGCGCCAGACAGCTGCGGAGTGCCGACGCACAGGAAGTGGACATCGCCGAAGTCGGCGACCTGTTCGAAGGACGTGGTGAAGCGCAGGCGACCGGCCTTCAGGTTTGTCCGCAGCAGGTGGTCGAGCCCTGGCTCGAAGAACGGCGCCTCGCCGTCGGCCAGCCGGCTGATCTTCGTCTGATCGATGTCCATCGCGAGCACCTCGAAGCCCAGCTCCGCCATAGATGCGGCATGCGTCGCGCCGAGGTACCCGGTCCCGATCACGGTCAGTCTCGGTCGGTTCGCCCGCAAGGACCACTGGGAGCCGGCGCAGCGGCCGGTGCCGATGTCTGTCATACGTCTCCGGTCTGGTCGTCGCACCCCGGCATAGCAGTTCGGTCAGCGGCTGGAACTCCGAACAGCCAGCACGGGCGCGTCGGCCGGGTTGAAGTACCGCGGCAACGTCACATGCAAGTCCTGGCCGCGCTGGTACTTCCCGCGGCGCGGGCAGCATGAAGGCCCACTAGCCCCACGGTGTCCTGCGCGGATCGTCGCGACGCTGGAATCGCCTCACCGACGAGCTCGTCGCGGCGGGCCTCAACGGCCATCGCCGGGGCGGAAAGGCCTAGCGTGCCGGCGAACCAGGCGATGGTCGCAGCCAGTCCATCGCGGAGGTCGACCCGGGGCTCCCAGCCGAGCTGGGAGCGGGCCAACGTGATGTCGGGGCGCCGCACCTTCGGGTCGTCGACGGGGCGCGGAACGAAGGAGATCGGCACGTTCGTGCCGACCAGCTCGATAGCAAGCTGAGCTAGCTCGAGGATCGTCATCTCCCGCGGGTTGCCAAGGTTGACCGGGCCCAGCAGGTCAGTGCGTAGCATCCGCAGCACGCCGTCGACCATGTCGTTGACGTGGCACAACGACCTTGTCTGCGAGCCGTCGCCGGCCACGGTGACCGGCCGCCCGCGCAGCGCCTGCGTGACGAACGCGGGAATCGCGCGGCCGTCATCGGTACGCATCCTGGGGCCGTATGTGTTGAAGATCCGGACTATCCCGGCGTTGGTCCCGTGGGTGTTCCGGTAGGCGCTGGTGAGTGCCTCGGCATACCTTTTTGCCTCGTCATACATACTGCGAGGCCCAATTGGGTTGACGTTTCCCCAGTACGATTCGCTCTGTGGGTGAACCAGCGGGTCGCCATACACCTCGGAGGTGGACGCGAGCAGGAAGCGTGCCTTCTTGGCGCGGGCGAGCCCGAGCAGGTTGCGTGTCCCGAGCGCGCCTGCCATCAGCGTCTCCAGTGGAAGGTCGCGGTAGTGCAGCGGAGAGGCCGGCGAGGCCAGGTGCAGCACCGCGTCCACTGGGCCGGTGACGTGTACGAAATTTGTCACGTCGTGCCGGATAAGCTGGAACTGTCGATGGCTGCGGAGATTGTCAACGTTGTCTGGATGGCCCGTGGTGAAGTTGTCCAGGCAGATCACTTCGGCGCCTTCCGTCAGCAGCCGTTCGCACAGGTGGCTACCCAGGAAGCCGACGCCGCCGGCGACCACAACGCGCATGAGGAGACATTCCCTTCCGTACCCGCGGGCACCGGGCGGGCGCCACGAGGCTGGTTGCTTCGAGCGGGAAGTAATGTCGCTTAAAGTAGCGGTGCAAGGGCGAACTGTCACTGACCCTGGCTTCGCGGATGTCGGGTCCTGGTGCCACCCTTCGCGAGCGCCAATTTCCGGCGCTGGCGGTAGAGATGTCGTCCCGCATAAGGTATGTGCATGGTAGCGAACCCGGGATAGCGCCGACATATCCAGATATCCAGCGGAACCCGGCAGAGGAAATACTCGGGGCCACTACGGTGCGCATTACTGGACATGCCATCCTGTACCCGAGAGCCCAGACGGATGTCGAGAGGCTCGCTATTCCGACACGCCGAGGGGATGCCGTGTGGGGCGGGAGGGCCGTAGCGGACCTGTCACCTGCCACCAACCTGGATCCGTGGATGTCGGTCCTGATGCGTTGCTGGCGAACCGGGAAAGGGCGGGGTGGCGGACACGCCGAAGGTGTCGGGGCCTCATGGGAGATCAGCCGAAAGTAAGGTATGAACGACGCCGTGAGCTCCTTCAGGCGCCGTCGTTGCCATCGCGAGCCGGATCGACTCATCCCGAAGCTCATTTCTCGGACACATAGACGATTCGGTGCCGCTGGATTGAGACGAGGCGCGGTGAAGTGACCAAGATGGCCAGCGAAGATCCTGCGAGCGGTTTCGGCCATTCGGTACGTTGTTGCCGCCGATGAGGCACACGAACGATCTCGGCGCTACGTGCCGTTCGTGGAGGTGACCCTCCTCCGTATCCGCCGAACCGACGCCTGCAGACACTCTCTCGTGGGAGGAACGTAGTGCTCGAGAGCCCTCGACGGTCGCCCACGACAGATCGCCCGCGTGACATCGCCCTGATCACCAATGCCTTCACCCCATACGGTCACCAGCTGCGCCGCCGGCTCGCCCGGGAGATTCCCCAGGTCAGGATCCACAGCATATTCACGCACGAACGGACCTTCTTTCGGTGGGACACAGGAAACGACCCGGTAGACGCGGTCGCCTTCGGTCCAGGCGACGAGTGCCCACAGGGCCTCAGCCTCGGGAAGGCCGCGCACGAGTGGCGTAAGGGGGGCCGGATCCTCCGGTACCTCACGGAAAAACGGGTGTCGGCAGTCGTCGTCGCGGGGTACAGCGACGCCGGGCGGGTTCGGATCGCGCTGGGATGCCGACGCCTGGGCATTCCGGTTTATCTGTTTGGCGATTCCAACATCAGGTCGGAGAGGACGTCGGGTGTGCGCGCGCTCGCGAAACGCGGTGTGCTTGTCCCGCTGCTGCGCTTCTATGATGGTGTGCTCGTCTGCGGGACTCTCGGCGAGGAGTACTACCGTCGGTACGGCATGTCGCGTGACCGGATCTTCCGGGTCCCCTACGAGCCGGCCTACGCGCTGTTCGATCGAGCCGCTGACGATCCGCGTCCTCGCACATCGCGCACGATCCTCTACAGCGGGCGGCTCGTCGCCGTCAAACGCGTTGACCTGCTTGTTCGCGCGTTCACGCTGATCGCGCCGGACAGGCCGGGCTGGGAGCTGGCGGTCATAGGGGACGGCCCGCTGCGTGGCGAACTGCAGGCGCTGGTGCCGGAGAACCTGCGTCCGCGCGTCCGGTGGGCTGGCGCCGTCACCGATCAGACAGCCCTGGCTGGGCACTATAAGGCGGCGGACGTGCTGGTTCTCCCGAGCGATCTCGAGCCGTGGGGGATCGTGGTGACCGAGGCCGCGGCGGCGGGCCTGGCTTTGGTGACCAGCAGGATGGTCGGTGCCGGTGAGGATCTCGTGGCCGAAGGCGTCAACGGACGCCGTTTTGACCCGGGTGACCTGTCTGGACTGGTAGCGGCGCTACGCGAAGTGACAGCGGATCAGACGATCGACAGGTACCGCGCGGCGTCCCGCGAGGTTTTCCGCGCGTGGCGGGCGACGACAGACCCGGTTGCTGGAATGCGGCAGGCGCTCGGGCTGGTCGAGGTCGTACACGGGCCGGACCAGGTGGGTGCCAGCGCGGGATGAGCGACGTTGCGAGGCCACAGCCGGCGGCTGTTCCGCTGGTCGCCGCAGCATGTTGCGTGGCCGTTGCGGTGTACGGGCGCGTCACCGGAACCGGCTTCCACTACTGGTTGAGCTGTCTGATCACGGCGGCAGCGATACTCGGCCTCGAGGCGAACCGCGTGGCGCGCAGCCCGGCGGCACCGTGGTGGATCATGCAGACCTTTGCCCTGCCCTGGGCGGCGATGGTGATCCTGCCCTGGACGTTGCGGACCGCGGCCGGCCGCTGGGAGGTCGGACATCAGTGGACGCTGCCTGATCTCGACCTTCCGCTTACCTGGTCGGTGAACCTCTTGGCTCTGTTGGGATTCACGGCTGGGACGCTGGTAGCGACCCGAAATGTGGCCGTCCGGCAGGTGGACCTCGGACGGGTGCGTACCGAGCCCGCTGCCCTCACGCTGGCATTGATCGTCTTTGCGTTCCTCGCGTCATATGTCGTGACGGGCCGACCGCTGGGTTCGTTCTGGCGGCTGTCCGGCGACTACTTCTATGGCTCACACCCCGGGACCGGAATGTCCTTCGGACCGCTTGAGCTCACGCCTGAGGTCGCGATCATGTTCGTGATCGCGCTGGCGACCCTGCGGCGTGGCTACCAGCGCAGCCCGACCGCCGTCGAACTGGTCGCTCTGCTGCTGACGGCCATGGTGACCCTTGGCTCCGGCACCCGATCGAGGTTCATCTTGCTTGCGCTCGGCTGGATCTTCGTCCAGTGCCTCCCCACCACGGCTGCTACCTCGGTGGGCCGCCCCGTCTCGCGGAGGCGTGTTTCGACACTGCTCTGTGGCCTGGCGCTGGCGGGCTCGTTCGTCGGGCTTGGTCTGATCGGGCAGGCGCGGGGGCCCACCCATGGAGCCACCGGGACGGACGATGCCCTGGCCGCGTCCATCAACGGCTTGGACGTCATCGGGAGCTCGGAGATGCTCCTGACACGCGGTGCCCAGCTCGGCAGTTTCCGGGGAGCGACCTACACCAATCTACCCGCCCAACTGGTGCCGAAAATCCTGACTGGAGGGCAGAAACAGAAGCCGCTAACCGTGCAGGTCACGGACCAGTACCTGGACCCGCATGCCGGCTACAGTGCGCCGTACTGGATGGAAAGTGCGCTGAACTTCGGTCCCGGCGGGACTTTCATCTTCGCCGTCCTCCTTGCGGTGCTGGCGGTCCGGGCCCAACTGTGTGCGCTTTCATCGAACCGCCCGATGGCGCAGGTGCTGCGGCGAGCCGGACCGGTCGTCCTGTTCATCTCCTATCAGCTGCTCAGCCGCATCGCCTCGGAGCAGGTAATTTACACGGTCGGCAGCCTCGCGCTCGGCGCGTGGCTCGCGGTGCGGACCCTGCCCAGAGCAGGTAGGGAGGCCGCGGACCGTCCCGACGACTACCGCGCTTCCTCCTGGAATTCGGGACGCGGTCGAGTGCCGGAACGAACACGAGCGTCGGTGTTCCTGGCCACTCGACGAGATATCCAGCCTGCCTTCCCAGGTTCACGAAACCGGCCTATATAGGTAGGAGAACCGTAGGTGCCTGATCGCTTCCGGTGGTGTTCCCGACGAGGGCGCGCGGGGTCCATGGGACCGGAACGGCTCTCGATCCGGGCCAACTTCGCTTGGACGGTAGCCAGCTCGATCGTCTTCCAGACCTGCCAGTGGCTGATCATCGTCATGCTCGCGCATTCGGCGGGCAGCGCCCTGGTCGGCCGTTTCGCCTTCGCGCTGGCAGTTACCGCGCCGCCGCTGCTGTTCGCCGCCCACAACCTTCGCGTAGCGCTGGCCACGGACGCAGCTTCGGAGTTCAAGTTCGCCGACTATCTGATCCTGCGCGTCGTCTCGCTGACGGTGACCACCGGGGGAATCGCGGTCACCGCCCTGGTGCTGTGCAGGACTCGCGCGGCGGCCCTGTTGATCATACTGGTCGCGCTGGCGAAGTGCTTCGACTCGGTCAGCGACATTGTGTACGGACTACTGCAGAAGTATGAGAAGATGGACCGGATCGCGGTCTCCCGGGTCGTACAGGGCGTTCTGCAGACTCTCGCGATCAATCTGGCATTCCAGCTGACCGGAAGCCTGTTGACCGCCGTCGCCGTCTGGGCCGCGACATCTGGCGTCATCACCCTCTCCTACGACCTCATGTCCGTACTGGTGGTGGTGCGTCGTCACCCCGCGGAGGTCGACTGGGACGGAGTCAGGCGATGCGTGACCCGCATCCGTGCGCTGTTCAGAAGGTGTCTCCCGCTCGCTGGGACCGCGGTGCTCAGCGGTCTGATCGGGAATGCGCCGATCTACGCTTTGGAAAATTGGCGGAACTCGAGCGACGTCGGTGTCTTTGCGGCCCAGATGCGTCTGGCGGCGGCTGTCGGCCTTTGCTTCAGCGCGCTCACCGACGTCGCGACGCCTCGGCTCGCGCGCTATCACGCCGGGCGTCAGCCCGAGTTCCGCCGGCTTGCGCGCAGAATGCTGGTGATCGGCGCCGGCAACGGACTGCTCGCCGTCGCCGGAACGGCGCTGGCCGGCGGCGTGCTGCTTCGGTTCGTCTACGGGCCGGAGTACGCCGACGTCGGACTGGCCGTGCTCCTCGTCTTCGCCGTGGCCGGCAACCTGGTTGCCGTGATCTTGGCTGCGGTCGCCTCGGCGGCCCACCGGTACGTCATCCAGTTCCGGGCCGGGGTAGTCCAGCTGCTGGTGACGGTCGGCATCGCGGTGGCACTGGCGGGGCGGCTTGGACCATCCGGGGCCGCGATCGCGTTCCTGGCCGGGCAGTGGGCCTACGCAGGACTGCTGCTGTTCGCGACCCGCCGGCTGCTGATGGCCGAGCAGGCTCTGGGGGAGCCGGCCCGGGTGAGCGGGCCGGCGCTTCCACCGGTGGCGGCTGCGCCGGCTCCGCGGGCCGAGGTGACCGTGCCGTCGAGCGCTCGCGGCGCTACCGAACCGAACTGATCGACGCTGCCGGCAGGCGCGGGCCGGGCAGCACATCGTTGCCGCCCACCTGGTGGCGTTCTTCCCGCACGGCGACCAACAGGCCCTCGGGAGCCGTCAGCAGCGGATGGTAGCCACCTCGCAATCCTCGGGCTGTCGGTATGACGAAAGTACGGTTGCCCCACGCGTCGAGGGCGGGCGCGGAGTCGAAGATACTGTACGAGTAGTAAACCCCATCGCCCACGGAGTACAGGTAGCCGCGCCCACGGGTACGAAGCCATGAATACAGTGGCCAGCAGCCACTTCGCCAGATAGCCAGCTTGGTCATCCTGGCCATGCGACTACCCTGGCCGAATCGGTTCGCGTCCGAGATCATGACAGCTTTGCGGGCCACCCGGGTCATCTCGGCAATAGCGCTGGCCGGGTCCGGCACATGGTGGAGCAGCGCGGTCGCGCACACGGCGTCGAAGCTGCGATCCGGGAACGGCAGGCTTAGTCCGCTGCCGCAGACGTACGTCGCGCCGACCTGCCGGTCTCGCCGGTCGAGCAGCTCAATCACGGGCTCGACACCAACCACGAGCATGTCCTGGTGCCGCTGGCGCAGGAAGCTCGCGGCTCGCCCCGTGCCGCTCCCGACGTCGAGCACCGAACGCGCGTCGATGCTGGTCAGAAGCCCGGACATATACCCAAGCGCGACTGAATGTGAATCATCGCCATTGACATGTGCATGGTTATATTGGGAGGCGGTCGTGGCATAGTAGCCGCGTTGGATTGCTTGCTGGTCCTGATCGGTCTTTGGCACGTCTACTCTCCGACAGTGAGTTGTGATAGATCACCCGATATGGAACGCGTTCGTCCTGATGCCTATACATGAACGGGTCGGATTGTGATGCCAGGACACCGGCCATGGCTGCGGGAAGTTTATTCATCGAGACACATATAGTAGTCGCCGATGGATGCTTGGCACGTTATTTTGTTCTGACTGTCGGCCATGTCGGAAGGTGCGTCATGAGGTGGGACGAACTGACGTGGGCGGTCGCCCAGCTCGGCGCGAGGGAGCATTATGCGGTGGCCCGTGGCCTACATGCCGATGGCCGGCTTGCTCGGATGTATACCGACTTCTGGGCATATCCGACCTATCGGGCTCTCGTTCGTCGGAGCGGCCGATTGAGTCGAATGGGCACTCGGTGGCATCCCGACCTTCCGTGCGATCGCGTCAGCAGTTTCCCCCTGCATGCCCTATACAAGATCGGGTCCAAACCGCCCGTCCAGACAAGTCCGATCGCGCGGCTGCAGACAGCCTGGTATCGGTCCGGTCAATTGTTTGCCAGCAGCGTTGCGAGGGACCTGCGTAGACGCGGACACACGCGTCCGGAGCGATGCGGGTTCTTTGGCTACAGCATCGGCTCGCTTGAGGCCCTTGAACTCGCTGCAGAGTGTGGGATGCTGGGTGTCGTCGACCAGATGGATGCCGGTCGGGCGCATTTCGTGGAGACCGCCAAGGAGGCCGAGTTGTGGCCTGGCTGGGCTCAACATCCCGGACCAAGTTCCGAAGAATACTTCGACCGCATAAGGCGTGAATGGTCCGCGGCATCCCTCGTCGTGGTCAACTCGCAATGGTCGAAGCGGGCCGCGGTACGTGAGGGATGTGCGGAGAGCAAGATCGCGGTGATACCTCTGGCTTATGAGGGTGAGGCCGTGGGAGCGCCGCGGGTCGTCGAGAACTGGGATCGCCGCCTCCACGTGCTATGGCTCGGACGAGTAGACCTGGGTAAGGGTATTCCCTATCTGATCGAAGCGGCGAGGATATTGCCGCACGTCCGTTTTACCGTCGCTGGTGGAATAGCCGTGAATCCGGCGCGGATGGCGACGGCTGCCGCGAACGTGACAATTCTCGGGCATGTCAACAGGGAATCGGCGCAACAGTTGTATTCAACGGCTGACGTATTCGTTCTTCCAACGCTTTCGGATGGGTTTGCGATCACCCAGCTGGAGGCGATGGCACATGGTCTTCCGGTGATCGCGACGAACCGTTGCGGCGAGGTTGTCACGGACAATCAGGATGGATTTCTTGTGCCTGTGCGGGACGCGGTTGCGCTGGCTTGTGCGATCTCCAGGATCGATGACGACCGTGGGCTGCTCTCCGCGATGTCCGAGCGCGCACTGCGGACGGCTCAGCGATTCACTGTCCAACGTTACGTGCGGGAGCTGGAGTTCGCCGTGCGGGCGGTATCGGCGTGATCTGCCGGGACGGGCGTGCGCGGCTCGCGACCTCCGCCCGCGCCGTGACGACACCTTCCATCCTTGGAGGCAACTGACCATGAACAGTGCTCATGACACCGTGGACCCGAAACCAGCCGGTGCAGCGGGCCCGCGTATGCCCGCTCAACGCCTCGGCGAGGAGCCGCTCGTGATGGTGAAGCGTCCGCCGCGGGTGACGACGGTCGACCGGACGCGCTTCCTTCTCCAGGCCGCCCGCGGGCGTCGCGTCACCCATGTCGGGTTTGCCGAGGAAGGGTCGAGGTCCCTTGCGCAGCGTAGCGGTGGATGGATGCACGAGCGGCTCGCTCGCGTCTCGAGCAGCCTGGTAGGGATCGATATCGAGGAGGAGGGTGTCGCACAGGCCCGCGCGTTGGGATACGAGGTCTATTTGGCCGACTGCCGGGTTCCGGACGACATCGTCCGTCAGGGAATACCGCCCGCTGATCTGGTAGTGGCGGGAGAGGTGATCGAGCACATCGACAGTGTGGGCCCCTTCCTGGACGGACTCCACAGTCTCTCGCACAGCGCCACTACCATGATCGTGACTACACCGAATGCATTCCGGCTCTCCAACTTCGCGGCGAGCCTGTGCGGGATCGAGCTCGTTCATCCCGATCATGTCGCCTGGTACAGCTGGTTCACACTGAAGAACGTCCTGGAAAGACACGGGTGGAAGGCCGAGCGGTTTCACACCTACCTGCGGCCATGGAATAGCCTGCGGGCACCCGCACGGGGCACGACACGCGGGCGGATGACCGTTGGGGCCGGACGGCTGGTGTTCGGCTTGGAGAGAGTCGTCGCCGGCTCGGTGGCTCCCTTCCTGGCCGACGGCCTGATCGCCGTCTGTCGTCCCTTCCCGCGCACCAGCGGCGCGGCACCTGGGGACTGAGCTGGGTGCGCTCAGCGGCTTTGCTGGATGCCGCGGTATGGACCTGGTCTTTGTCCAGCCGTGATCGGCGCGCTAGCACAGCCGACGAACCGTTGTGGCGGGCACTTGCTGGACGGAGCCCACCATCCGTCGCGAACGACGGCCGCTGCTTCGGGGCTGCGGCACTTTCTGTTCCCGGTCGCTTTTCCCGGTTGGCGGTCAGATTTCATGAAGGGTATTCTTCGTGCTACGGTGAGGACATTCCGGGTCTGACCTGGCAAACCTGTTGGTAGAATGCGTCGGCGCGGCGTAGGCATTCGGTGCGTTCCGCCCGGTTCGCGACAAGCAGTTTGTTGATCGTGCAGGCATTCTCCCGGAGATCCCTGTTCGCCAGAGCCGCGACGATCTGGGACGAGATGTCGGTTGTTTGTTCGGGGTCACAGAGCAGGCCGTTTTCGCCATCGGTGATCCACTCGCGGATCGATGCTGTGGCGCCGGCTATGGGGAAGCAGCCGACCGACATCCCTTCGATCAGGGTGTTTGGTGTACCGTCGTGGACACTAGGAGAGACGAAGACGTCAGCCGCGCTGAACAGGTCGAGCATCTGGTCGGCGGTCTGGTTGGGCAAGAACCGGCAACTATCGGCGACACCGAGATCCATCGCGAGACGCTCGACGGCTCCATGTTCGCTTTGGGCGAACACGAACACAGCTTGAGGCCACAGTCTGAGGACCTTCGGCACAGCGCGGCACAGGTTTGATAGCCGCAGGTAAACGCGCGGTCCGCGTGGGCTGAACACCATCGGTACATCGGACCCCACACCCAACCGCGCGCGGGTCTGGGCCCGACGTTCCTGGACGTCGGTGGCGAGTTCGATGCCGGCACTTCCTGGGAGCACAATCGTTGGGCGCCGTGGTGGGTATCCCCAGGTCCGGGCCAGGACGATGTCTCGCTCGCAGTCCGCGATGAGCCCGTCGGTTGCGGCGAGTGCCCGGCGGGTTTGGCGCCGCATCGTGTTTGTGGTTGGGGCATACAGGGTCAGGTCGTTTCCCCAGATGGAGACGACTGTACGGTGCTCGGCCACCAGGCGCGTGGCGAAGATCCCCTCAAAGGGGATTCGCAACGCGTGCACGAGGTCTGGCCGGAATGCGGCGACAACCCGTGAGGCCGCTGGGAGATGACGCGTGACGTCGTAAGGCGCCGCGCGTCGGCGCAGCGATGACTTGGCCCGCACGGCCCGGTCCCCGGACAGGAGCCGCCGCGCTGGACGGCTGAACGGGACGACAAGGCCCTGCGGGCCGCCTGAACCGCGTGCCCACGACGACGCCTCCGCCGGGGCAGAGGTGCCAAGGTTTCGTGTGCTGGTGCGGAGCGAGACCCGCTGTGGTCGTAGAGAAGCAAGGGCGATGGGGACCTCGTCGACAACGATGGTCTGGTCAACCAGATCTGTCGGATAGCTCGACAGCACACGGCACTCGTGACCGAGAGAAGCGATACCGTGAATCCAGTTCCGTGCGATGATGCTCCGCCAGTCGGCGACGAAAAGAATCTTCATGACGTCTCTCTGTCTGCAGCCCACTGCGATCAATCGACGACGTCGTTCTCTTGTTGTGGCGCTGATGGGTGGCTGCGTGTCGACTCCGTCATTGGAACGATTGCGTTTCGGAAACTGAGCTCGGATCCCTGGAAAACTGGACGCCTGTGGTGCTGGCGGTGGAGAGGAGCCCGGCAAGGCTGGATTTGCTTCTGGCCGGTAGTCGAGGGCGCCGAACGGGTTCCAGTGGGCGGTGTCGAAGCAGGATGGGTCAAGTCCGGCCAGCGCGACTACCCGACGAACCACCGCGTACACCTGGTTCGGCTCGCCGGCGAGATGGCCGGGCCGATACTCCGGATATGCGTCGCTAGGGGAGTACGGCGGCTCCTCCGGATGGCGGGCATGTTCGGTCCGGGTCACCGCCGTCTGGCGAGGAGTCAGCGCGTCCGTCGTCCCAGGCACGTCGTCGGTCCGCTGGGTGCGCCCCGCGCTCTGGTTCGGGGACCCGTTGGCGGGGGCTCGCGGAGGGCATCCACGAGGTCGCCGTCTGCCACCGCCCCAGGCTGGTATGCACCCGGACCGGCAGATTCGCGGCGAGCTCGTACACGACGACGACGGCGGGTTCGGTCCGGCTCCAGCCGGTGGCGACCCGGCTCGCCTCGATGCGCCAGCGTCCGCCGCCCGCGGCGCGCAGGACGTAGGTGCGGCTCGGATCACCGAGGTGGCCGAACAGCAGGCCCTCGACGCCGGCGCGGGCGGTCAGGCCCGGCGCCAGGTGGAACAGGACTTCGATTCGGTGGCGGCCATGGCCCGTGATCAGGTCGTCGATTCGCGGGCCGTCGGCGTCGAGCCGCCAGGTTCGCTGGTGGCTCGGGGCGCCCGGCAGCCAGCGGTAGCCGTCGTGCGACGCGACGAGCCGCGCGTGGGGCGTCGCGGTTGCGGCCGCGGGTAGGTAGGCCGCCTCGCGGACGGTCACCCGCGCGCGGCGGCCCGCCCGAAAGGCGCCCCACACCTCGGTCGAGTCCTGGCCGTCGACCACGATCGTGTTGTGCGCCCGGGTTGAGCGTTCCAGCGCCCGGTCAGGTCCTGGCGCATAGGTGGAGGTCGCCGTGTCGACTATCAGCGGTGTGTCGTCGTGCCAGAGCAGGAACGACAGGGTGTCGGCGTGGGCGTGCGCCGGGAGGTCGTCTGGGCAGGGCTCGCCGACGTCGGTGAGCAGGTGCCACGGGCCTGCGCGCAGCACGGCGAGGCCGCTCGGCGCAAGCAGCCTGACCTCGCAGTCCCTGCTCGTGCCGGCCCGCGGCACCAGCTCGGGGCCCGCCACGGCGTCCTCGGCGGTGTTCTTCTTGTGCTCGGTATCGTTGTCGCTCTCGGGTGAGCGCCTATCTTCGTCGACCTCCCCGCGGCGCCCGACATACGGCGGCGGATCCGCAAGCAGCATCCGCGTGGCCGCTGACGGCACGGGAAAACCGTCGTTGAGCAGCGGTACTGTGCCGAGCGGACAGAGCACGGCCGAAAGCCAGTCGCGCATCTTGGCTACAGCATCAGCCAGTTCCCCGGGCACAGCCCTTCCGGCGGCAACCAGCAGGTCGGTGACGTCGCGCAGGTCCGCGAGAACCTGGCAGTGGTAGGCCGGCGCTCGCTCGGCGTGACCGCCGTCGGCGAGCACCTGCCGGTCGAGTTGGCGCAGCAGCGCGCGCGTCCAGCGCTCGGTGTCGGCGTGGTCCCCGGCGGCGATGCCGAGGCCGATCAGCGCCTTCAGGTTCTTCACCAGGTGGTTGCCGCCCACGTCGGTTTCCAGATGCGCGCGCAGGAAGGCGCGGTGATGGCCGAGATCAGCGGCCAGCCACCGGTCGGTCGGTGTGCCCGCGGCGAGCGGGGCGCGTAGGCCGCACAGCGACCATGCGCGCAGCGACACGACGTAAGGGGACCAAGGCACACCTCGTCCCGGCACGGTCGTCACCCGCCAGGACGCGTACAGCGCCGCGAACCGGTCGCTGGCGGCGTCGCGGTTGGGCAGCCCGGTGAGTGCCCAGGCCCAGTCCCAGTAGTGCAGGTGGTAACGCCACAGCAGTGGCGCCGACGCCTGAGTCCAGTCCGCCGCGGCCGGGCCCGCGTCGGGGTCCGACGGATGCAGCGTCCTGACGTGGCCGAGGAGGCTGAGCCGGCCGGCAAGCAACTGCGTCGCATCCGGCCACAGCGCCTGGCAACGGCCGTCGAACGGCAGAAAGCCAGGCGGCCAGCCCCCCACGGGCCGGCCACGGCGGATGAGTGCCGCGGTCAGGCTCGGAAGGCGGTCCGCCAGCGCCCGTTGCCCTCGCAGCCGAACCCGCGCGGCGACCTGCTCGGGCCGCAGGCCGCGGACCGTCCGCGCGTACCGGCCGGCGGGTCCGGCGAGCAAGCCGCTCGCCACGCCGGCTCGCTGGGCGCGGTGGTCGGCGGACAGGCGGCCATCGCCCGGCCGGCAGGCGCTTGGCGGGTGTCCGTCCGGACGGGCCGGGCTCGGGCAGCCCTCGAATGGCTGGCTCACCTTGCGCGCGGTCACCGGCTGCCCGCCTGGGCCCGGATGCCGTCGGCGAACGAGCGCGGGGCGAACCCCAGATCGGCCGCCGCCTCCTCGATGGAGAAGGCCTTGTCCTCGGCAAGCCGGGCGATCTGCTCGGCGCTGATCCACCGCCGCCGCCGGCCCCCACCGGCACGCGGCTGCGCCCGTGGCCCGGACCGCCGCCCTGACCGGGGATCCGGCCACCGGCCGCCGCGCGGGCCTGGCGCCGGGCCCGGGGAGGAGTCCCGGGGCGCTCCCGGCGCCGAGCCCTGTGCCGGACCGGCAAACCGGCCGGCGAGCTCAGCGAGGCGGACCGCCGGCCCGAGCGGTACCGGGACGCACACGACCCGCCGGCCGAGCGCGGCGGCCGCCTCGTCGACGATCTGCCGCAGCGGCTGCGCCCGCGGCCCGGCGATGTCGTAGCGACGTCCGACGGCGACGTCCGACTCGACGGCCCGCAGCAGCACGTCCGCGAGGTCCTCGACGTGTACCGGCTGGTGCAGCCCGCGGCCGCCGTCCGGCAGCGGCAATACCGGCGAGCGGCGTAGCAGCGCCAGCAGCCGGCACATGTTCCGGTCGTCCGGCCCGCCGTAGATCATGGTCGGCCGGATGATCGTCCAGTCGAGGCCGCTGGCGCGGATCGTCTCCTCGGCCGCCAGCCGGACCTGTTTCGACGGCGCGTTCAGCGTCGTGGTGACCGCGGTGGTCGAGACGAACACGGCGCGGCGCAGGCCAGCGCCGCGGGCCGCCTCGACGATCGTGCCGGCATGTCCGAACCCCAGCGATGCCACGTTGAGCAGCGCGTCGGCCCCGGCCGAGGCGAACGCGGTCCGCGTGCCGGCCGCGTCGTCCAGGTCGGCGCGGACGACCGAGGCACCGAGCCCTCCCAGAGTGGCCGCCGCGGCAGCGGACCTCGCGAGCCCGGTCACCTTGTCGCCGCGGGCCACGGCGGCGGCGACAACCCGGCGGCCGAGGAAGCCGCTGCCGCCGGTGACGAGAAGCCTCATCGCGTCACCCCTGACGAGGCCGGCCGCGGCCGGCCTGTCTGGTCTCCCGCCTCGGCCGGCAGCCCGTCCGCGGGCAGCCGGGCCGCGGGCACCTCGACCGGGCCGTCCGGCAGCACCGTCGGGACGGTGGGCGGATCCGCGTCGTGTTCACTCGGCCTGTCGTTGACGCAGTCCCCGCGGTCATCGCCGACCTCCTCGCGTTGGCCTTCGCTGGCCGGACCCGGGATGTCGTGGCGACGATCACCGCCCTCGTCGGGCCGAACGTCAGCGTCATCGGGAAGATGCTCGGGAAGGCCGACCGGGGTCCCCACGTCGGTGCCCTCGCCTCGGTCGGAGCCGGTAGCACTCACGGTGGCCGGAGCCCCAGGCTCGGCGATGCCGAGCAGTTCGAGGACGAGGCGGCGGTAACGGTCGGCGAGCTGGGTCCGGTCGAAGTGCTCCGCCACATACGCCCGCCCGGCACGCGTCATCGCGGCCCGCCTGGCTGGGTCGGCGGCCAGCGCGCGGATCGCCTCGGCGAGCGCCTGGGGGTCCTGCGGTGGCACGACGACCGCGCCGGCGGCGGTCAGGATCCGGGCCGCCTCGCCGCGCACGGCGCCGATGACCGGGCGACCGGCGGCGAGCATCTCGAACATCTTCGACGGGATGAACGTGTCGAACAGCGGCACCGCGCGCAGCGGCACCAGGCAGATGTCGGCGGCGGCCAGCACGCCGGCCACCTCGTCGCGCGGCACCGCCGGCGCGAGCGCGGTGTTCGCGAGTCCCAGCCGGCTGACGTGCGCGGCGAGCCGCGCCTTGTCCGCGCCGTCGCCGACGAAGGCGAACCGGACGGGCGCGTCCGCGAGCAGCGCCGCCGCGTCGGCCACGGCCTGCAGCCCCTGCGAGATGCCGTGCGCGCCGACGTACACGACCAGTGTGTCCGCGGCACCGGCCCCGAGCCGCGCCCGCATCTCAGCCCGGGCGTCCCCTGGGTCCGGCGCGTCCTTCGCCTCCCGCGCATCCGCGCCCCGCGGCGCGTCGTCCGGCGGCTCGGCCGGGCGGAACCTGTCGAGGTCGACGCCGTTCGGAATGACGTGTACCTTCCCGGCCGGGATGCCGCGGCGCACGATGTCGTCGCGGAAGCCCTCCGTCACCGTCACGACGGCGTCCGCCGCCCGGTAAGCCGCAAGCTCGCAGCGCTCCAGCGCGGCGATGACCCGCCGGTTGGTGATGACGCCCAGCTGGACGAAGATCGCCGGCCACAGGTCGCGTACCTCGACGACGAGCCTGGCGCGCCGTAGCCGGGCGAGCAGCCAGGCCGAGCCGAGGGAGAAGAACGTCGGCGACGAGACCACGACGACGTCCGCCGGGCCGACCGCCCCGGCGCCGAGCAGCACCCCGCTGGCCATGAACGACAGGTGGCCCAGCGTCTTGCGGGCGACCCCCTCGTTCGGGGTCGCGTACAGCCAGGTCCGCACCACCCGATAGCCGTCGACCCACTCCACCCGACGGGCCGCGCCGCGGTAGGCCGGTGGCACGACGCCGGTCGGGTGATTCGGCAGGCCGGTCAGGACGGTGACGTCCAGGCCGCTCGCGGCCCAGGCGCGCGCGGTCTCCGAAAGGCGGGCCTGGGGTGCGCCGACCTCAGGCGGGAAGTAGTGGGTGACCAGCAGGACCCGGGGCCGGCGGGCACCGTCTCGCCCACCGGGACCCCGGCCGGCCGGCGGGTCGTCGCCCGGGGACACCACGGCATTGCTGTGCGGGCTCATCGCACCGTCGACCTCCGGTCAGAGGAGAGAACACCCGGGATGAGTGGGCGACTAATTGGCTACTAACAGTGATCGAGCGTAGGGCTATCGGGTCGGCGCGCGAGGTTCCGCGTCAGGCGTGTCATCCGTGCGATGTGGCTGGGCTCGATGGCGCGGAGGCCGGGACGCGGGCGAATACGCTGAGCATCCGCTACTTCACGGGGTCGGTGACCCGCTCCACGGATGCTCGCTGTGCCGGGACGGTGACCGTGCCGTCCGCCGGCTTCTGAGCCGGTTCGCCCGCCGCGTGGTCCCGCGGCCCGGCAGCTGAGCCGTCGGTGAGGTCGTCGGCCAACCTGCCGGTCGCGTCGTCGGCCGAGCGGCCAGCCGGGGTCTGAGCCGGAGCGTCGGCCAGGGCGTCGGTGGCGCCCTGGCGGCTGGCGATCCGCCGGGGGGTGCCAAGGTAACGGCTCACCAAGAAGCAGATCATCAGGTCCCCGCACACCCGGACGGGCACCGTCACCCCGGCGGCCGCGACCAGGCCGAGCGCCGCGCAGCAGGCGGCGAGCGCGCCGGTGTACCCGGCGACCGCGGTATGCGACCAGCCGGCGGTGACCAGCCGCTGGTAGGCGTGGCTACGGTGTGGCAGGTACCAGCGGTCGCCGGCCCGGACCCGGCGGGCCAGCGTCGTCACCGTGTCGGCGAGGTAGAGCACGACCGGCGCCGCGACCGCCTCGACCGGCACGCCCGACACCGCCGCCTGCAGCGCGAGCGCGGCGATCGCCCCGCCGAACGCGTAGCTGCCGACGTCGCCGAGGAAGACGAGCGCCCGCGGCACGTTGAACGGCGCGAAGCCGAGCGCGGCGCCGGCGAGCACCGCGCCCCCAGCGACCAGCGGGGGGCTGTGATGAAGCGTGCCGACGAGCGCGTAACCGGTTCCGGCGACGGTCGCCTGCGCGGCGGAGATGCCGTTGACGCCGTCCATGAAGTTGAAGGCGTTGACGAATCCCGTGAGCCACACCGGCCCGACGACGGCCGCCGCCAGCAGCATCCCGAGACCGGGCCGGCCGACGCCGACGGTGACGCTCACGACCGTCACCGCCGCGACGGCCGCCGCGGCGAGCGTCTGCAGCGCGAGCCGGCGCAGCGGCGTGATCCCGCCGATGTCACCGCTGACATCCTCAGCGAGCCCCAGCATGCCGAACAGGGCGATGGCCAGTGTCATCGGCAGCAGGTCCGGCGCGCTCGCCCGGCCGCTGGTGAGCACCGTCACCAGCACGCCGGAGAACAAGCCGAGGACGACCGCCGCGCCGCCGCCGCGGGGCGTCGGGCGGGTGTGCAGGGTGCGGTCGCCCGCTACGTCGAGCACCGACAGGCGTCGCAGGTAGGCGATGACGAGCGGTGTCGTGGCGAGGGTGACTGCGCAGGCTGTGGATCCGGCACCGACCATGGGTTCCTCCGAGCGGGGAAGCTAGGACGGGATGGGGCCGAGTTCCGGCCAGGTCTCGTGACTCAATGTAATGAGACAACTACGCTGACCCGCATGATGCGACGGCACGTGTTCCCCAGGCTGGTGACGCTCCGTAACACCGCGACGATCCGCCGCGGCGCGGCTGAGCGGGAACAGCGGTGAGGCAGGTCGTGCAGGCCGTCTCCGGCGGCGGCGGCGTGCGCGTCGTCGACGTGCCCGCGCCGACGATCGGGCCGACAGAGGTACTGGTGCGCACCGACGCGACGATCGTGTCCGCGGGCACCGAACGGGCCATCACCGAGCTCGCCGGCGCGGGTCTGCTCGCCAAGGCCAGAGCCCGCCCCGACCTGGTGCGCAAGGTCGCCGACAAGGCCCGGGCCGAGGGCGTCGGCGCGGCGGCGCGCTCGGTACGCGCCCGGCTCGGCTCCGACCTGCCGCTCGGCTACAGCGGCTGCGGGCGGGCGGTGGCCGTCGGCGACGCGGTCGCCGGCATCCGCCCGGGCGACCTGGTCGCCACGGGAGGCGCGGGCCGCGCCAACCACGCCGACTTCCAGGCCGTCCCAGGCCTGCTGTGCGCCCGGGTTCCCGACGGCGTGTCGGCCGACGACGCCGCCTTCGCCACGATCGCGTCGATCGCGCTGCACGGCCTGCGTCTCGCCGAGGTCGGCCCGGGAGCCAAGGTGGTGGTGATCGGGCTCGGGCTCGTCGGGCAGCTCGCCGCCCGGCTCGCGCTCGCCAGTGGCTGCGACGTCGCCGGCATCGACCTCGCCGAGCTCCCGCTCGCCGCGGCGGCCAGCGTCGGCGTGCTCGCGCTGAAGGAGTCGGGCACCGCGACGACGGCGCGGATCCGCTCCTGGAGCCGGGGCCGCGGCGCCGACGCCGTGCTCATCTGCGCCGCCGGCCGGGACGGCAACCCGGTGGCGCGTGCCACCGAGCTCGCCCGCGACCGCGCCCAGCTGGTCGTCGTCGGCGACGTACCCCTGAACCTCGCGAGGGCGCCGTTCTACGAGCGGGAGCTGTCGCTGCGTTTCGCCCGCTCGTACGGCCCCGGTCGGTACGAACGCGGCTACGAGGACTGGGGCGTGGACTACCCGGCCGGCCAGGTGCGCTGGACCGAGGGCCGAAACCAGGAGGCGGTGCTGGACCTGCTGGCCGGCGGCCGCCTGACGGTCGCCGACCTCGTCACCCACACCTTCGAGGTCGACGACGCCCCGGCCGCCTACCAGCTCGTCGCGACCCGCGCCGAGCCCTACCTGGCCATCCGGTTCCGCTACCCGCCCACCGACGGCGCCCCGGCCGCCGATGACCTCGCCGCCGGCCCCGGTCTGTTGGGCCGGGACACCCGCCTGGCCGCCCCCGGTAAACACCGCCGGGCCGCGGCGCCGGCCGGCCGGCCGGACGGGGTCGGCTGGATCGGGGCCGGGGCGTTCTCGGCCTCGGTGCTGCTGCCCGCGTTCCGCGCGGCCGGGTTCAGCCGGTTCACCACCGTCGCCTCCGCGGGTGGGCGCACCGCGGGTGCGTTCGCCGACCGGCACGGCTTCGCAGGCGTCGCCGCGAACGCCTGGGACGTCATCGACGACGACCGGACCGGCGTCGTCGTGATCGCGTCCGCGCACGACAGCCACGCCGGGCTCACCATCGCCGCGCTGGAACGTGGCCGGCACGTCTGGTGCGAGAAGCCTCCGGCGCTCACGCTCGCCGAACTCGACCAGGTCGAGCGTGCCGCGGCGACCGGTGGCGGAGTCCTCATGATCGGCTATAACCGGCGGTTCTCGCCGGCTGTGCTGGGCGGCGCCCGCGCGCTTGCCCGCCGCGACGGGCCGTTGACGGTCGTCTACCGGGTCGCGGCCGGGCCGGTGCCGCCCGAGCACTGGTACGCCGACCGCCGCCAGGGCGGCCGGCTGCTCGGCGAGGTCTGCCACTTCGTCGACACCTGCGCGGTGCTCGCCGGCAGCCCCGTCGAGGCGGTGACGGCGCTCGCCGGCCGGGGAACCGAGGCGCTGCTCGCCTCGGACGTCGCGGTCGCGCTGCGGCACGCCGACGGGACGCTGTCCACCATCGCCTACAGCTCCGCCCGCCCGGCCGACGCGCGCAAGGAGGCCATCGAGGCGGTCACCAGCGGCGACCACCTGCGCGTCGACGACTTCCGGAGGCTGGTCGTGAACGGCCGGGTGAGCTGGCGCGGTCCGCAGGACAAGGGCCACCAGGCCGCGGTCGAGCACTTCCGGTCCCTGTGCCAGCGCGCTGACGGTCCGACCAGACCCGGCGAACCGACCGGGCCTGACGGCTGGTTTGGCCTGACCGCCGAGCTGCTCGCGTCGAGCCGGGCCACCCTGGCGGCGGCGGTCGCGCTTGGCCTTGGCGGGCCGGCCGACCTGGCTGCCGCCGGCGAGGATCTCGGCCCGAGCCCCAACGTGCCGGCGCCCCGGCCGGCGCTCGAGCAGGTCCCGCCGAGCGTCGCGGAGGCGGGACGGTGAGGCGCGCCGTGGATGGTCCGACGGTTGTTCCGGTCCCTGGCGCCGTGACCGGCCCGACGAGCGGCACGGTGGCGGACCGGGAGGCGGGGGTGCCGGCGCGGACGCTGCCGGCACAGGCCGGGCGCGAGCGGCGCGGGCCGTGCGCCGGGCTGCGCGCCGTCGTCGTCGCCGGTGCCCGGCCGAACTTCATGAAGATCAAACCAGTCCTGGACGCGCTCGTGGCCGACGGCGCGCGCCCGACGTTGGTGCACACCGGGCAGCACTATGACGAGGCGATGAGCGGCGTCTTCCTCACCGAGCTCGGGATCGGGCGCCCCGACCACCACCTGAGCGCCGGGTCCGGCTCGCACGCCGCCCAGACCGCCGCCGTGATGACGGCGTTCGAGCCGCTGCTCGACGAGCTCGCGCCTGACGTCGTCGTCGTGGTCGGCGACGTCAACTCGACGCTGGCCTGCGCCCTGGTCGCGGCGAAGGCCGGGGTGCCGGCCGCGCACGTCGAGGCCGGCCTGCGCAGCGGCGACCGCTCGATGCCGGAGGAGATCAACAGGATCGTCACCGACCGGCTCTGCGAGCACCTGTTCGCGCCGTCGGCGGACGCCGTGGAGAACCTGCGGCGCGAGGGCGTGGCCCCGAGCGCGGTCCATCTGGTCGGCAACGTCATGGTGGACACGCTGCTGGGCTCGCTCGCCGCCGCCCGCGCCCGCCCGACCCTCGCCGACCTTGGCCTGCGGCCCGGCGACTACGGACTGGTGACCCTGCACCGGCCCGCGAACGTCGACGACCCGGTCGTGCTCGACGGGCTGCTCGCCGCGCTCGGTGCCGTCGCCCGCGAGTGCCCGCTGCTGTTTCCGGTGCACCCGCGGACCGCGGCCCGCCTGGGGGAAAGCCTTCCGGCCGGAGTTCGGCCACTGCCGCCCACCGGGTACCTCGACTTCCTCGCCCTGCAGTCGGGCGCGCGGCTGGTGCTGACCGACTCCGGCGGCGTGCAGGAGGAGACCACCGTCCTCGGCGTCCCCTGCCTCACCTTGCGTGACAACACCGAACGCCCGATCACGGTGACGGAAGGGACCAACCGGGTCGTGGGCCGCTCACCGGGCCCGATCGTCGCCGCCGCCCGGGAGGTTCTGCGCGACCCGCCGCCGCCGCGCCGCCCGGCTCTCTGGGATGGCCGGGCCGGCCGTCGCATCGCCGACGCCCTCGGCCACCTGCCCCGCCGGGCGTCCGCGTCGTCCTAACCCGTCACTGCCACCCGCGGCTCGCCGGCGCGGCGAGGGCGCGACACGATGAACCGCTGCCTCGCTCTAAGTATTCGATAGGTAACACTGTGTATATGAAGGAGCTTGGGAAGCTGGTGGTTGTCGGGCAGGGCTACGTGGGCTTGCCACTGTCCATGCGCGCTGTGGCGGCAGGCTGGAGGGTCGTCGGCGTTGATGTCGACGAGCGGCGGGTGAAGCGGCTGGCCGCAGGTGAGTCCTACATCGACGATGTCACGGACGAGCACCTGAGCACCGCGCTGGCCGGCGGACGGTACGAACCGGTCGCCGAGTACGGCCCGGCCGCCGGGTTCGATGTCGCCGTGGTGACCGTGCCGACCCCGCTGCGCGACGGCGCCCCAGACCTGTCCTACATCGCCCAGGCCGGCCGCTGTCTCGCCCCGCTGCTGCGGCCCGGGGCGACCGTGGTGCTCGAGTCCACTACCTATCCCGGCACCACCGAGGAGCTGTTCGCTCCACTGCTGGAGGCCGGATCCGGGCTGGTCGCCGGCCGGGACTTCCGGCTCGGCTACTCGCCGGAACGCATCGATCCTGGTAACCGAACCTGGAACCTGGAGAACACCCCGAAGGTCGTCTCCGGGATCGACGGCGCGTCGCTCGCCGCGGTACGTGCCTTCTACGACATGATCGTGACGCGGACGGTCCCCGTCAGCTCGACCCGGACGGCCGAGCTGACCAAACTCCTGGAGAACACCTTCAGACACGTCAACATCGCGCTGGTCAACGAGCTGGCGATGGTCGCCGGCCAACTCGGCGTCGACGTCTGGGAGACGATCGACGCCGCCTCCACCAAGCCGTACGGGTTCATGCGGTTCACCCCTGGCCCTGGCGTGGGCGGGCACTGCCTGCCGATCGACCCGTCCTACCTGTCCTGGCGGGTCGAGCGCAGCCTCGGGCGCTCGTTCCGGTTCGTCGAGCTGGCCAACGACATCAACGACCACATGCCCGACCACGTCGTCGGCCGCGTCGGCCTGATGCTCAACGACCGTGGCCGGGCCGTGCGCGACAGCCGAATCCTGCTGCTGGGACTGTCGTACAAGAAGAACAGCGGCGACGCCCGGGAATCGCCCGCGGTGCGGATCGCGACGCTGCTCGCGGGGCTCGGCGCCGACGTCCGGGCGGCGGACCCGCACGTCGACCCGACGCAGGTCAGCGCCCCGGTCCGGCTCGTCGAGCTGACGGAGGCGGAGGTGGCCGCCGCCGACCTGGTCGTCGTCCTCGTCGACCACGACCTTTTCCCCCGCGGCCTGGTCACCCGGTTCGCCCGCGCGGTGCTCGACACCCGCCGCTGGCTGGCGCCAGCCCCACACGTCCCCGGCCAGCGCCGCGCTCCGGACGCCGAGAGCCTGATCGTCGCCGCGCCGTTGGCGGTGGAGTCCCTCTGAAGCCCGACGACGACGGGTCCGGCGCTCGCTCGTTCCCGGCCCCGCCGGCCTCGCCCCCCAGGCAGCCGCCACCGGCCTCCTGGGATGCGCCGTCACGGCCGCCGTCATCGGCCGCTGTCGCGGCGGCCTCGGCCGTCGCGCCACCCGTTGATCTGGCGCTGTTCGGCGTCGCGATCGCGGCGCGCGGCCGCCCCGGGCGGACCGGCGCCCACGAGGCGGCCTGGACCACGCTGCATCTGGGCACGGCCGAGGACGAGCACGGCCGGGCCAGCGCGGTCGACCTGCTCGCCGCGCTGCGCCGCGACGGCCAGCCCGCCCGGCTGCGTCTCGTCGGCCCGCTGCCCCAGGCGCAGCGCGGCCGGCTGCTCGAACGGGCAACGGCGGCGGGCGTGGTCGGCGCGCTGCACCTCGCCGGCGAGCGTGCCGCGCACGAGGTCGCACGCCTGCTCGTCGAGGCGGCGCTGCTCGTGGTGCCTGCCCCGGCCTGGGCCGCGACGCCGCCAGGTCCAGAGCCGGGGGGAGTGGGCGCCGGGGCCGCGCGCGACCTCGTCGCCGTCATCCTGGCTGGCTGCGCCGCCGGGACACCGGTGCTCGCGCCGGATCTGCCGGCGCTGCGTCCGCTGGCGGCCGAACTGCCGGAGCTCAGCCTCGTGGCGCCCGATCTGCCCGTCGAGGCGCGGGCAAAGGCCGCTGCCGCGTACCTGCCGGTCCCGCCGGCGCCAGACGAGCGCTGGGCGGCGCTCGGCCGGCTGCGACGCTCGTCGTTCTGCCTGGATCGCCCCGCGCTCGCTGACGGGCGGTCGGCCGGAACCGGGCGCTAAGCGCCCTGCGCAGACCTCCCAGATCGCGACCTCCGAGATCGACTTCGTCGATCCCGCAGGGACCCCGTTCGTCGATCCCGCAGGGACCCCGTTCGTCGGTCCCGCAGGGACCCCGGCTCCGCCGGCGAGGGCGCGCAGCGCCCTCGCCAACGTGATCCGGGCTTCCGTCGTGCGCACGTCGGTGCCGGCGCGTTATATGCTTAGCCAAGCTAAGTAACTCGCTGGTGATGCGACCGTCACGGACCTCGCCGCGGTGCCGACCACGGGGCTGGGAGTGCCAGGATGGGCCGGGGGCCGGTGACAACCGGTCCCGGGTTCGACCGTGCCCTCCGCTGGCCTACCCGGCCAAGCGGGCGCCGAGTCGAGGAGAGCACGGCGCGTTGGGTGTGACAGAAGGAGACAACGAGCATGGACAGCTTCGGGAGCCTCGGCGAGCTGGTAGTAGGGGAGCGTGCCTACACCATCCGACGGCTGGACGCGGTGCCCGGTGCTGACCGCCTGCCCTACAGCCTGAAGGTGCTGCTGGAGAACCTGCTGCGCACCGAGGACGGCGCGAACATCACCGCCGACCACGTGCGGGCGCTGGCCAACTGGGACCCGAAGGCCGAGCCGAGCCAGGAGATCCAGTTCACCCCGGCCCGGGTCATCATGCAGGACTTCACCGGCGTGCCCTGCGTCGTCGACCTCGCCGCGATGCGCGAGGCGATGGTGGCCCTCGGTGGCGACCCGGCGAAGATCAACCCGCTGGCGCCGGCCGAGCTGGTGATCGACCACTCGATCATCGCCGACCACTTTGGCCGCCCGGACGCCTTCGACCTGAACGCCGCGCTGGAGTTCAACCGCAACAAGGAGCGCTACCAGTTCCTGCGCTGGGGCCAGGCCGCGTTCGACAACTTCACGGTCGTCCCGCCGAACACCGGCATCGTGCACCAGGTCAACCTGGAGCACCTGGCCCGCGTGGTCTTCACCAAGCAGACCGCCGAGGGCACGCTGGCCTACCCGGACACGCTGGTCGGCACCGACAGCCACACCACGATGATCAACGGCCTGGGCGTGCTGGGCTGGGGCGTCGGCGGCATCGAGGCCGAGGCCGCGATGCTCGGCCAGCCGGTCAGCATGCTCATCCCGACCGTCGTCGGCTTCAAGCTGACCGGTGAGCTGCCCGCGGGCACCACCGCCACCGACATGGTGCTGGTCATCACCGAGATGCTGCGCAAGCACGGCGTCGTCGGCCGGTTCGTCGAGTTCTACGGCGAGGGCGTCACGTCTGTCCCGCTGGCCAACCGGGCCACGATCGGCAACATGAGCCCCGAGTACGGCTCCACCTGCGCGATCTTCCCGGTCGACGCGGAGACGCTGAACTACCTGAAGCTCTCGGGCCGCCCCGCCGAGCTGATCTCCCTGGTCGAGGCGTACGCCAAGGAGCAGGGCCTCTGGCACGACCCGTCCCGCGAGGCGGACTACACCACCACCCTGGAGCTCGACCTCTCCACCGTCGAGCCGTCGCTCGCCGGCCCGAAGCGCCCGCAGGACCGGGTGCCGCTGGCCTCGGCGAAGCCGAAGTTCCGCGCGGCGCTGGCCGACTACGCCTCGGCCGCCCTTGCCGGCAATGACACAGCCGTCGCGCTTGCCGCGGGCGGCGCCGACGAGGCCGACGACGAGTCGTTCCCGGCGTCGGACTCGCCGACCGCGATCAGCGACCGGCCATCGGACGTCCCAGCCTCCTCGAACGGGATCGCCGGCGATCTGGCGGGCCGCCCGTCCAACCCGACGCCGGTGACGCTGGCCGACGGCACGTCGTTCACGATCGACCACGGCGCCGTGGCGATCGCCGCGATCACCTCGTGCACGAACACCTCGAACCCGCAGGTCATGATCGGCGCCGCGCTGCTCGCCCGTAACGCCGTCGAGAAGGGCCTGACCCGCAAGCCGTGGGTCAAGACCACGCTGGCGCCCGGGTCCAAGGTCGTCATGGACTACTACAACCGCGCCGGGCTGGTGCCGTACCTGGACAAGGTCGGCTTCAACCTGGTCGGCTTCGGCTGCACGACCTGCATCGGCAACTCGGGCCCGCTGCAGGAGGAGATCTCCGCCGGGATCAACGAGGGCGACCTGGCCGTCGTCTCGGTGCTGTCCGGCAACCGCAACTTCGAGGGTCGGATCAACCCGGACATCAAGATGAACTACCTGGCGTCCCCGCCGCTGGTCGTCGCCTACGCGCTGGCCGGCACGATGGACGTCGACCTGGTGAACGACCCGCTGGGCTACGGGACCGACGGCGCCCCGGTCTACCTGCGCGACATCTGGCCGACGGAGGCGGAGGTGGCCGCGGTCGTCGCCGACGCGATCACCTCGGACATGTTCGAGAGCGACTACGCCGACCTGTCGGGTGACGAGCGCTGGCGCTCGCTGCCGGTCGGCTCCGGCGGCGAGGTCTCGCAGACCTTCGACTGGGCGCCCGACTCGACCTACGTGCGGCACCCTCCGTACTTCGAGGGCATGGCGCCGACCCCGGCGCCGCGGACCGACATCGTCGGCGCCCGGGTGCTCGCCGTCCTCGGCGACTCGGTCACCACCGACCACATCTCGCCCGCCGGCACCATCAAGAAGGACTCGCCGGCCGGCCGGTACCTGACCGAGCACGGCGTCGCGGCGGCCGACTTCAACTCCTACGGCTCGCGGCGTGGCAACCACGAGGTCATGATCCGCGGCACCTTCGCCAACATCCGGCTGCGCAACCGGCTCGCTCCCGGCACTGAGGGCGGCGTCACCCGCCACCTGCCGGACGGTGAGCAGCTGGCGATCTACGACGCCGCGCAGAAGTACGCCGCCGAGAACGTCCCACTGGTGATCCTCGCCGGCAAGGAGTACGGCTCCGGCTCGTCCCGGGACTGGGCCGCCAAGGGCACCGCGCTGCTCGGCGTCCGCGTCGTCATCGCCGAGTCCTACGAGCGCATCCACCGCTCGAACCTGATCGGCATGGGCGTCCTGCCGCTGCAGTTCGCTCCCGGCGACTCGGTCGAGTCCCTCGGCCTCACCGGCGAGGAGGTCTTCACGGTCACCGGCCTGTCGGAGATCAGCGAGAAGACCACAACCCTGACCGTCCAGGCCGACGACAAGACCTTCGACGCCGTCGTGCGCATCGACACCCCCGGCGAGGCGGACTACTACCGCCACGGCGGCATCCTCCCCTACGTCCTGCGCTCCCTGATCTGACCTCAGGCGTTGACGACAGGCCCGAGAGCGATGCTCTCGGGCCTGTCTGCGTCCCCGTGAGCCACAGGGACGGGCCTGGCCGGATTGGATGTGTCTGGCGTGGCACTGTCTGGTCAGACAGTGCCGGTGTGGACAGTCGGGATATCGGTGATCGGCAAGCCAGACAAGCGGCGTGGCCAAGCAACGGGCCGAGATGTGGACCTATCGGGACGCGAGCAGCTGAACACCTCGGTGGGCGGGCTCACAGTGGGTGGCGGCGCGGGCGTCGCCGCGCGTTCAGGTCTGGTTGGCAGGATGGGCGCGGGCCGGTCGGACGGCCGCGGGGCGTGACAGGTGGGCTCGACGGGTGTGTTGAGGAGCGGCGGGATGGCTGATCGACCGGGTGCCGAGGAGCTGCTCGAGCTGGCGCTGGAGGTCGCGGCGGAGGCCGCGGACCTGCTGGTGCGGGGACGGGCGGGTGACGTCGCGGCCGAGTCGACCAAGTCGTCGCCGACGGACGTCGTCACCGCGCTCGACCGGGCGTCCGAGGAACTTGTCGCGCGGCGGCTGCGCGAGGCGCGGCCGGACGACGGGCTGCTCGGCGAGGAGGGCTCCGACGCGGTCGGGACGTCCGGGGTGCGCTGGGTCGTCGACCCGATCGACGGGACGGTCAACTTCCTCTACAACCTGCCGAACTGGGCCGTGTCGCTGGCCGCCGAGGTCGACGGCGAGGTCGTCGCCGGGGTGGTGCTCGCGCCGGCGCTCGGCCGGACCTATACGGCGCTGCGGGGCGGCGGAGCCGCGCTGGATGGAAAGCCGCTGCGAGTCTCGTCGGTCGAGAGCCTGGACATGGCCCTGATCGCGACCGGTTTCGGCTATACGGTCGAGCGCCGCACCGCCCAGATCAACGTCCTGACCAGGGTGATCCCGAAGGTCCGGGACATCCGCCGGATGGGCGCCGCCTCACTGGACCTGTGCGCCGTCGCCGCCGGCACCCTGGACGGCTACTACGAACGCGGGCTCAAGCCCTGGGACCACGCCGCCGGCGGCCTGATCGCCACCGAGGCCGGCGCCGTCACCGGCGGCCTCGACGGGGCACCGGGCAGCGAGGACCTCTACATCGCCGCCCCGCCCGCGATCTTCGGCCCGCTGGTCGCCCTCCTTGCCGAGGAGCCCCGGGCCGACCGCGACTCCTAGGCCGTCCACGGTGGTCTGTGGCACGTCGCGCACCACCGGCCCTGCCTCGCTGTCCGGCGAGAACTGTTCATACGCCGTGGTCGCAACCCCTGCGGAATCCTGACCATGGCGTATGAGCTCGACGCGGGCGTAGTCGACCAGTTCGCGCGGCGCGCCCCTCGGCACCCGTGCCGACGCCCGGTTGATCCCAGCCCCCGGGACCGTCCCGCGGCGGGGCGGCCCGCCGGCGGGCCAGCCCGGCCACGCCGCGCACCGGCCGATTAACAGTTTGCGATCACCCGTAGGATTAAGGCGTGGTGTCAACAGACGGTGCCCAGGGGGCGGCAGAGCAGCCGAGCCGGGCCATTCCAGCGAAGCCGAGTCTCGACGGGGTCGAGGAGCGCTGGTCGGCGGTATGGCGGGACGAGCAGACGTACCGGTTCGACCGCACGGTCGGCCGGGAGCGGGTCTACTCGATCGACACCCCGCCGCCGACCGTGTCGGGCTCGCTGCACGTCGGCCACGTCTTCTCGTACACGCACACCGACCTGATCGCCCGGTTCCAGCGGATGCGGGGCCGTGAGGTCTTCTACCCGATGGGGTTCGACGACAACGGCCTGCCGACCGAGCGGCGGGTGCAGAACTACTACGGCGTGCGCTGCGACCCGTCGGTGCCGTACGACCCGGAGTTCACCCCGCCGGCGAAGCCGGGCAAGGACCAGATCCCGATCAGCCGGCGTAACTTCGTCGACCTGTGCGAGAAGCTGACGATCGAGGACGAGAAGGGGTTCGAGGACCTCTGGCGCCGGCTCGGCTTGTCGGTCGACTGGACGCACACCTACGCGACGATCGACGCCCGTTCCCGCGCCGTCGCGCAGCGGATGTTCCTGCGCAACTTCGCGCGCGGCAACGCCTACCTGGCCGAGGCGCCGACGCTGTGGGACGTCACGTTCCGCACCGCCGTGGCCCAGGCGGAGCTGGAGGACCGGGAACGCCCCGGCGCCTACCACACCATCGGCTTCCCCAAGTCGTCCGGCGATGGCGAGGTGATCATCGAGACGACCCGCCCAGAGCTGCTGGCGGCCTGCGTCGCGCTGGTCGCGCATCCCGAGGATGAGCGCTACCAGGCGCTGTTCGGTAAGACGGTGCGCACCCCGCTGTTCGGCGTCGAGGTGCCCGTCGTCGCGCACCGGCTCGCGGACCCGGAGAAGGGCTCCGGCATCGCGATGATCTGTACGTTCGGTGACCTCACCGACGTGATCTGGTGGCGCGAGCTGAACCTGCCGGCGCGGGCCATCGTCGGCCGGGACGGCCGGCTGCTGGCCGACCCGCCGGCCGCCGTCGACTCGGCGGCCGGCCGGGCCGCGTACGCCGAGATCGCCGGCAAGGCGGTGAACGGCGCCCGCGCCCGGGTCGTCGAGCTGCTCGCCGAGTCCGGCGCGCTCAAGGGCGAGCCGCGGCCGATCAGCCACCCGGTGAAGTTCTACGAGAAGGGTGACCGGCCGCTGGAGATCGTCTCCACCCGGCAGTGGTACATCCGCAACGGCGGCCGCGACGAGGAGCTGCGCGCGGCCCTGCGGGCGCGCGGCGCCCAGCTGAACTGGCACCCGCCGCACATGCGGGTCCGCTACGAGAACTGGGTCGACGGCCTCAACGGCGACTGGCTGATCTCCAGGCAGCGGTTCTTCGGCGTGCCGTTCCCGCTCTGGTACCCGCTCGACGCCGACGGCGAGCCCCGCTACGACGCGCCCATCCTCGCGGCCGAGGACACCCTGCCGATCGACCCGTCGACCGACGTGCCACCCGGTTACACGGCCGACCAGCGCGGTGTGCCCGGCGGCTTCGAGGGCGACCCGGACGTGATGGACACCTGGGCGACGTCGTCGCTGACGCCGCAGATCGCCAGCGGCTGGGTGGACGACCCGGACCTGTTCGACCGGGTCTTCCCGATGGACCTGCGCCCGCAGGCCCACGAGATCATCCGCACCTGGCTGTTCTCGACCGTGGTGCGCAGCCACGAGGAGCACGACTGCCTGCCCTGGTCCGACGCCGCGATCTCCGGGTGGATCCTCGACCCGGACCGCAAGAAGATGTCGAAGTCCAAGGGCAACGTCGTCACCCCGATGGGGCTGCTGGAGGAGCACGGCTCCGACGCGGTCCGCTACTGGGCGGCCTCCGGGCGCCCCGGCACGGACACGGCGTTTGACGTCGGCCAGATGAAGATCGGCCGCCGGCTGGCCATCAAGATCCTCAATGCCAGCCGGTTCGCGCTCGGCATCGCCGCGGGCGCGAGCCAGGCCGCGGGAGCTGCCCCGGCCGCCGCCCGACCGGAGGGCACCGGCCAGGCCGCGCGGCACGCCCGCGGGGACGCGTCCGCGGACGCGACGCTGGCCGCGGTCACCGAGCCGCTCGACCGGGCGCTGCTGGCGAGCCTCGCCGACGTCGTCGACGCGGCGACCGCGGCGTTCGACGGCTACGACTACGCCCGCGCGCTGGAGGTCACCGAGTCGTTCTTCTGGACGTTCTGCGACGACTACGTGGAGCTGGTCAAGGGCCGGGCCTACGGCGGCACGGGCGAGGCCGGCGCGGTGTCCGCGCAGGCGACGCTCGCGGTGGCCCTCTCGACGCTGCTGCGGCTGTTCGCGCCGTTCCTGCCGTTCGTGACCGAGGAGGTCTGGTCCTGGTGGCAGGCCGGCTCGGTGCACCGGGCCCGCTGGCCGCAGGCCCCGGAGCTGCGCAAGCTCGCGGAGTCGGCGCCCCCCCGCCAGCTGGAGGTCGTCGGCGTGGTGCTGTCCGCGGTGCGGCGGGCCAAGTCGGAGGCGAAGGTCTCGATGAAGGCCGAGGTGGCCGCGAGTCGGGTCAGCGCCGAGCCGGACGTGCTGGCCCTGCTGGAGCCGGTCGCCGCTGACCTGCGCAGCGCCGGCAGCATCGCCGAGCTGGTCCTGACGCCCAGCTCCGGCGAGATCGCCGTCGCCGTCGACCTGGCCCCCAGGCCGGCCGCGGTCTGAGCCGTCGCGCGGTCTGCGCCGTCCCGGCCGGAGCGGCCGCGCGGGTATGGCGCGGTTGTGACGGGCGTCGCGGTCGCCAGCGGCCGCGGCGGCGGCGCCCGGCGAGCCGGCGCGGGAAGATGACGACAGACATCGACCTACGTCAGCAAGCGGGCCGCCCGGCCGCGTACCGGGCGGCCGCGCCGTGGCCGGGCGGGGCCGCCGCGGCCGTTGGGAGGCAGCCATGGCCATCTACGCGCTCGGGGACCGGGTTCCCGACATCGACCCCTCGGCGTACGTGCACCCGGACGCGACCGTGATCGGGTCGGTGACGATCGGTCCGGAGTCGTCGATCTGGCCGCACGCCGTCCTGCGCGGAGACACGGGAGCGATCATCATCGGGGCCCGGACCTCGATCCAGGATGGCACCGTCGTGCACACCACGGAGTTCCACCACACGGTGGTCGGCGACGACTGCGTGGTCGGCCATCTGGCCCATCTGGAGGGCTGCACGGTCGACAACGGCGCGCTGGTCGGCTCCGGCTCGATCGTGCTGCACAACGCGAAGGTCGGCAGCGGCGCGATCGTCGGCGCGGGCGCCGTCGTCAGCAACAACGGCGTAGTCCCGGCGGGCGCGATGGCGCTCGGGGTTCCCGCGAAGATCCGCGAGGGCGCGGCGAACGCCGCCGACATCGCCCAGGGGGCCGAGCACTACGTCGAAAACGGCAAGCGCTTCCGTGCGGAGCTGCGCCGCCTCGACGGCTGACGCGGCTCAGCGCAGCTCGGCGATGCGGGCGCCCGGGACCGGCATCTGGGGGCGGCCGGACGTCGAGTCGGTGCCCGTCCCGGGGCCGTCACCGTCCTCCTGCTCGACGTGGTCGGTGACCTCCTTGGGCAGCTTCATCGGCAGCGGGTCGCGGACCGGCATCGCCTCGTCGCCGCGGACGACGACGAGCCGGCGCAGCGTCTCCTCCAACAGCGGCGCCTGGCGCGGGTCCATCGCGCCCGGACCGGTCATGACGGCGCGCACGAACCAGCGCGGGCCGTCTATCCCGATCATCCGCCCGGGCACGAGCTGGCCCGGGACCGGAGTGGGCAGCGCCAGCTCCAGCTCCTCGCCATACGGGCCCTCGACCGTCCGCGGCGCGTTGCCGGCGGACGCGAGCTGCTCGACGATCTCGGCGCGGACGTCCTCCCACAGACCCCTGGTCTTCGGGGCCGCGAACACGGCGAGCTCCATCGCGCTCTGGCCGTCGGCTATCACCACGCTCATCGGCCGGCCGCTGGCCTCGTCGACCTGGAACTGGATCTGCACGCCCTCCAGCGCCGGCACCCGCAGGGCGCCGACGTCCAGACGGTGCACGTCGTCCTGGGGTGCCTCGGCGACGTCGTAGGGGCCGTCCGGCGTGCCGGAGTCATGCTCCTCGGGCCGCGCCTCGTCGTCGGTGAACGCGGCCTCGTCGGCCTCCTGCTTGCGGCGGCGCCCGAATGCCATGGCCTTTCCTTTCCTGCGGTGCCTAGGTGACCGAGCCGATCAGCTCGGGTCAGTGAGCCGGCGCGGGCGCGACGAGCCAGCGCGTCGTCCGCCACCCGCGCCTGGCCGGGAACCCGCCGGCTCCCGGCCCGCGCGGGTGGACGCATCCTCCTCGTCGGACGGGCCGAGCGGCGGGCATGCCGCGGTCAGCGGCCATCGTGGCCCGCGAAGCCTCCGGTCGAGCCGAAGCCCCCGGCGCCGCGACTCGAGGCCGGCAGCTCGTCGACCTCGCGGAAGGCGGCGTGCTCGACCCGCTGCACGACGAGCTGGGCGATCCGGTCGCCCCGCGACAGCCGGATCGGCTCGGTCCTGTCCGTGTTGAGGAGAATCACTTTGATCTCTCCACGGTAGCCCGCGTCGACGGTACCGGGCGCATTGACGACCGACAGGCCGTGCCGCGCGGCCAGCCCGCTGCGTGGATGCACGAAGGCGGCATACCCGGGCGGGAGCGCGATGCTCAGGCCGGTGGAGACGACGGCCCGCTCGCCGGGCCCCAGCGTCACGTCCTCGGCGGTCACCAGGTCGGCACCGGCGTCCAGCGGCCGCGCGTACGCGGGCAGCGGCAGCCTCGGGTCGAGCCGGTGGACCAGCACCTCGACCACCGGCTGCCCGCCGTCCCCCGCCGGCGCAGACGGGGGCGCCGGGAGGGGCGACGGGTCGAGCGTGGTCATAGATGGCCTCCTGGGGTATGTCGGTGCCGGCGGCTGGGACGATACTGGTGACGCGGGCCGTGGCCGGACGGGTAGGTACAGCGACGGCGTGGCCGGTCCGTCGCCGGCCGGCCTTGGCCCGCCCGTCCGAAGGCGGCCGGGGCCTGACAGCGAGCCCGTCTCATCGTCCTTCTGACCAGGTGAGTCTGACCACGTGAAGGAGCCTTCGGTTCGGCGAAGCCGGCCAAGGCTCAGTGAACGCTCGGCGAATACGGAGGAGTGCCCGGTGGCTGGACCGGTTTCCAAGGTCGGCTGGAAGATCGTCGGAGGGGTGGCCACCGCCGCGGGGGGCGCGGCGGCGAGCAAGAGCGTGGATCTCGCCTACCGGAAGCTGCGCGGTGGCGACGAGAAGCCGGACCCGGCGAACCCGGCCATCGCGTGGCGGGAGGCCGTGATCTGGGCTCTGGTGTCCGCCCTCGCGGTGACCGTCGGTCGTCTCGCGGCGGAGCGGATCGCGGCGACCGGCTGGGTCCGCGCGACGGGTGCCCTGCCGCCGGGCATGGAGCCCGCGCTGGAGACGTTGGACTGATGCGGGGTGGTCGGACCGGCGCGAGACGCCGGGCCGACGGGAGACGTTAAGCCGACCTGCCTACCCGGCGGAGCGGGGGCCCGGCGGCGCCGGCAGGGTGCGGGCCCGCACGGGGGTGCTGGTGGAGGTGATCCGCCGAACGTGTTTCGGAACATTTCCGGTATGCCCGTGATGGAGGTCACAAAGCCCACGGTTCGACCCCCCTCGGCGGGGCAAACTCCTCAAAGGGTGTTTCAGGCCGATGTCGACGACGCGCCGGTAGACGCGGTTGTCGACGGTTGGTGAGAAGCATGCCCCGTCGCCTGCGGGTCAGATCGGAGGAGCCGTGACTGAGCGAGCTGGCTGGTGGAGCAAGGTGCTGCACCGGTTCGCGGCTGATGACGACGAACTGCAGGCGGAGGACCTGCGGCGGGCGGCCGAGGCCGAGGGCGCGGCGCCGATCGGCGGCTGCCAGGACCACGACGAGGTCTGCGTGGCCGGCACCATCCGATCGGTCACAGTACGTAATCGTTCTGGGGCCCCCAGCCTCGAGGTGGAGATCTACGACGGCAGCGGCTGCGCCACGCTGGTCTTCCTGGGTCGGCGGCAGATCCCGGGCCTGGACGCGGGACGGTCGCTGAAGGCGTCCGGCCGGGTGAACAGGGACGAGCGGCGCGCCACCATGTTCAACCCGCGGTATGAGCTGCTCCCTGCGGCGAGCCACTGACGAAGCGCCCAGGGCCCGCTTGTGGGCCGCTGGCGGCCGGCGCCCGGGTACCCTCGCGGCGCCGCCGGCGGCTGGCAGCCGTCCGCCGGGGCCAACTCGCCGGCTGTTGGCCGGCTGACGGATTCCCGCCCACGGCTTGGGCCAGAATCGGTCGCCCGAGTTGTGCCGACGGGGAACTGTTTGGCCTGTGGGGTAGTTGACGAAGCGGCGGGGGAGAGCCCGGCAGGCCGCGCGCGCGGGCATACTGGCGGCGGCGAGCCTTCGCCACCGCCCGCGGCCAGCTGCCCCGGCCGGGTCGGGATCGACGACGGGAAGGCTCGGCGAGTCTTTTCCGTCTTGCCCGGCGTGGAGCTTCCCGCCGGGACGGCAGCGGCGAGCGAGCAGGCAGTCATTCGCGTCGCCGGGAAAGTGGACGAACCAGCCTGATGCCAGCCCCGACCCCGCCAGGGACCCCGATCCCGCCAGGAACCGTCGAGCCCGGCCTCGCGCCGGCCCGGCCCGCCACCACGCCGCGCGCGGGTGAGCCGGCCGAGACCCGCGACGCCGCGGTGCGTCCATCCGGCGCGGATGACGAGCCCGTCGAGCTCAAGGTCTCACTGTCCGAGGCGATCGGCGGGCCGCGCGGGATGGTGGACAGCGCCCTGCCGACGGTCGCGTTCGTCCTGGTCAACAGCGCCGCGGGGCTGCTGTCCGGGATCATCGCGGCCGCGGTCGTCGCGGTGGCGCTGTTCGTCCTGCGGATGATGCGCGGCGAGCCCAGGCAGCAGGCGGTCTCCGGGCTGTTCGCTGTCGCGGTGGCCGGTTTCGTCGCGTCTCGGACGAAGTCGACCAAGGGCTACTTCCTGCCGAGCATCCTGAAGAACGCCGTGGCGATCATTGTTGGCGTGGCGTCCATCGCCGTGCGCCGCCCGCTCGCCGGCTACGTGATGGCCGGCTTCGACAAGCGGTACACCACGTGGCGCGACCACCGCGACATGATGCGCGCCGCGAACTGGGCGACCGGCGTGTGGATCATCGTCTACGCCCTGCGCTTCGGCGTGCAGGGCGTTTTCTACTGGGCGGGCGAGACCGGCTGGCTGGAGGCCGCCAACCTGGCCCTGGGCCTGCCGCTGTTCGGCGTCGGCGTGCTGGCGACGCTCGCCATCGTGCGCAGGCTCGCCCCCGCCGACCGGTTCCCGGCGCCGGACCAGGACCCGGAGTCCGCCGCCCCGGCCGGGAACGGGGAACTGGGGCGGTCGGCCGAAACCGGGCGCTGAGCGCCCTTCGCAGACCTCCCCGATGGGCTTCGCCCATCCGGCAGGGACCCCGGCTTCGCCGGCTCGGGCGCGCAGCGCCCTCGCCAACGTGATCCGGGGTGGACGAAGTAGGCCGTGGTCGCTCGGCTCACGGGTCGATGTCATGGCCGCTTGACGATTGGAGCCGTGGGATGTCTGGGGCGGTGGAGGGAGCCACCGACCCGCGCCGGGACCCTGAGTCAGGGCGCACCCGCGCCGGGACTACTCGGCGGCTTCGGGTGACCCGCCCGACGACGCGGCGGCGCCCGACGGCCCGGCGAGCAGCGCCGCCAGCTCCTGTTCGGCCTCGCTGGTGACGGCGATCGCGAGAACCTCGTCGTCCGGCTCGAACGTACTGTCCGGGGACGGCACGACCGCCTGACCGCCGCGCAGGATCATGACCAGCGCGCAGTCCCTGGGCAGCGTGACGTCACCGATCGCCGTGCCGGCCACCGGCGAGTCGGCCTGCAGCGTCAGCTCGACCAGCGAGGCGTCGGACTGACGGAACTTCATCAGGCGGACCAGGTCGCCGACGCTGACCGCCTCCTCGACGAGCGCGGTCAGCATGCGCGGCGCTGACACGGCGACGTCGACGCCCCAGCTGTCGGTGAACAGCCACTCGTTCTTGGGATGGTTCACCCGGGCGACGACCCGCGGCACGCCGAACTCGGTCTTGGCCAGCAGGGACACGACGAGGTTGACCTTGTCGTCGCCGGTCGCGGCGACCATCACCGCGCAGTTCTCCAGCCCGGCGGACTCCAGAGAGGACAGCTCGCAGGCGTCGGCCTGCAGCCAGCGGGCCGCCGGCAGCGCCGTCGGCCGGATCTTCGCGGCGTCCCGCTCGATCAGCAGGACGTCGGTGCCCTGCTCGATCAGCTCGGCCGCGATCGACCTGCCGACCTTGCCCGCGCCGGCGATGGTCACCACCCGACGAGTCACCGCACTACGCCCTCTCTGCCCATGCCAGCTGTACCGATGACGCCGTCGCTGCCGAGAACGGCCCACGACCAGGCGGGCCACCGCCCCCCGGGCCGTCCGCCGCTACGCGCCATGGGGCGGTCCGGCGCGCACGATCTCCTCTGCCTCCGCGGCACGCTTGCGCGTGACGGCGATGTGAAGAATGTCGCCGTCCTGTACCATCGTCCGCGCCTCCGGGACGAGGCCGTCGCCGTACCTGGTCACGCAGGCGACCCGGATGCCGGCCTCCTGCTCGATCTCCTTGACCGGCCGTCCGACCCAGCCCTTGTTCGGGGTGACCTCCGTCAGCACGACCTGGCCCGACGGGTGGGTCCACTCCGGCGTGACCGCCTCGGGCAGCAGCCGGGCGAGGATCTGGTCCCGCGTCCAGCGCACGGTCGCAACCGTGGGGATGCCCAGGCGCTCGTACACCTCGGCGCGCCTCGGGTCGTAGATCCGCGCGACGACCCGCTGCACGCCGAACATCTCCCGCGCCACCCGGGCTGAGATGATGTTCGAGTTGTCGCCGCTGGACACCGACGCGAAGGCGTCCGCCTTCTCGATGCCCGCCTCGACGAGGGTGTCGCGGTCGAAACCGACGCCGGTGACCCTGCCACCGGTGAAGGACGGCGGCAGCCGGTGGAAGGCACTGGGGTCCTGGTCGATGACGGCGACGCTGTGCCCATGACGCTCCACCTGGAGCGCGAGCGCGGAGCCGACCCGGCCGCAGCCGAGGATCACGACGTGCATGGGGCCAGAGCGTAGCGGCGCGCCCGCCCGCGGGTCGCGTAAAGCAAGGCCGCCGCCGGCCACCCTGGTCCGGCGCCGCCGACACCTGGCGGGGCCACCGCGGCAGGATATGGCGCGGCTCACATCCTGGTGGGTGAGAGAGGGGCGTCGATACCATCTGCGCGTGGCGCTCACGGACTGGCTGAAGCGCGGTTTTGTCGGCCGCCCCCTCGACAACAGCCAGCTGGGCGAGACCCTGCTGCCGAAACGGGTGGCGTTGCCCGTCTTCGCCAGCGACGCCCTCTCCTCCGTCGCGTACGCGACGGAGGAGATCCTGCTGGTCCTGTCGCTCGGCGGGCTCGCCTACTACCACTTCACGCCCTGGATCGCGCTGGTCGTCGTCGCCCTGATGCTGACGGTCGTCGCGAGCTACCGGCAGAACGTGCACGCCTACCCCAGCGGGGGCGGCGACTACGAGGTCGCGACGACCAACCTCGGCGGCTCGGCGGGCCTCACCGTCGCCAGCGCCCTGCTCGTCGACTACGTGCTCACGGTAGCGGTGTCGGTCTCGGCCGGTGTGGCGAACCTGACGTCCGCGGTCACCAGCCTCGCGGCGCACCGGGTGCTGATCGCCGTGGCGCTGATCGTCCTCCTGACGATGATGAACCTGCGGGGCGTCCGTGAGTCCGGGACGGCGTTCGCGATCCCGACCTACGCGTTCATCGTCGGCGTCTTCGTGATGATCGTGATCGGCCTCGTGCGGGTCGCGACCGGGCACACGCCGCGAGCCGAGAGCGCCGGCTACCACGTGGCCGCCTCCGGCCACTACTCGGGCCTCGCGCTCGCCTTCCTCGCGCTGCGGGCGTTCTCGTCCGGCTGTACGGCGCTGACCGGCGTCGAGGCGATCAGCAACGGCGTCCCGGCGTTCCGCAAGCCCAAGAGCAAGAACGCCGCGACGACGCTGCTGCTGATGGGCTCCATCGCGGCGCTGATGTTCGGCGGCGTCACCGCGCTCGCGCTGTTCAGCCACGTGCGGGTCGCGGCGGATCCGAGCAAGCTCATCGGGGCGCACGGCGACCAGCCGACCGTCATCGCCCAGGTCGCGGCGAGCGTCTTCGGGCACCACTCGGTCGGGTTCATCTACATCGCGGCCGTAACGGCGCTGATCCTCGTGTTGGCCGCCAACACCGCGTTCAACGGCTTCCCGGTGCTCGGCTCGATCCTGGCCCGCGACGGCTACCTGCCGCGCCAGCTGCACACCCGCGGCGACCGGCTGGCCTACTCCAACGGCATCCTGCTGCTCGCCGGCTTCGCCACCCTGCTGGTCGTCCTGTTCAAGGCGGAGACGACGCGGCTGATCCAGCTCTACATCGTCGGCGTCTTCGTCTCGTTCACCCTCAGCCAGACCGGCATGGTCCGCCACTGGCAGCGCATCCTGCGCGCCGAGTCGGGCGAGGCGGCCACCCCGGCGGGCCGCCGCATGATCCGGCGCCGCCAGGCGATCAACTTCTTCGGCGGCTGCATGACCGGGCTGGTGCTGATCCTGGTGCTGGCGACCAAGTTCATGCACGGCGCGTTCATCGTCGTCATCGCGATGCCGCTGATCTTCCTGCTGATGCGGTCCATCCGCCGGCACTACGACCGGGTCGGGGCCGAGCTGCGGGCCGAGCCGGGCGCGCCGCTGCTCCCGTCCCGGGTGCACGCCGTCGTCCTGGTCAGCAAGATTCACAAGCCGGTGCTGCGGGCCCTCGCGTACGCGAAGGCGACCCGGCCCTACAGCCTGGTCGCGGTGACCGCCGCGGTCGACGCCGCCGACGCCGAGCGGCTGCACGACGAATGGCACGAGCGCGGCATCAGCATCGACCTGGTGACCCTGGCCTCGCCCTACCGGGAGATCACCGGCCCGGTGCTCAAGTACGTCGAACAGATCCGGCGGGAGAGCCCGCGCGACGTCGTCGCCGTCTTCGTACCCGAGTACGTCGTCGGCCGCTGGTGGGAGCACCTGCTGCACAACCAGAGCGCGCTGCGCCTGAAGGCCCGGCTGCTGTTCCAGCCGGGCGTTATGGTGACGAGCGTGCCGTGGCAGCTGGAGTCGTCGAGCCGGGTGGGCGACCGGCCCGAGCGGGCCGGCGCCGGCGCGGTCCGCGGTGGCTGGGCCGGGCCGCGGGGGCGGACCCCCGTCGGGGTCGGCGCGCAGCCGGCCCCGGCCGACGGCGCGCGGGCGGGCGGCACGACCGCCCAGGGGGCGACGGTGCCCGCGCCGGCCACCGGCCCGGCGCTCGCCTCGCGCGCCGCCGCAGCCCCCGCGCGGCCCGACGCGCCGCCGTCGGCGAAACCCGCTGACCTGGCCCTGCCGACGAAGCCGGCCGGCGCCGCCAACCAGGGCGACGAGCCGGCGAGCTAGCCCGACATGCCAAGGCCACGGGTCTCCCGGTCGCGCGCCACCGAGCCGGCTACGACCCCGCCGCGCGGCACGGAACCGGCCACCAAACCACCCGCCACGGAGCCGGCGGAGCCGACCGGCGAGCTGATCGAGCTCACGGTGGGCCAGGTCGCGCATGGCGGCTCCTGCGTCGCCCGCGCCGACGGTCGGGTCGTCTTCGTCCGCCATGCGTTGCCCGGCGAGCGGGTGCTGGCCCGGGTCACCGACCGCGGCAGGGACCGCTACTGGCGCGCCGACGCGGTCGAGATCCTCGACCCGTCGCCCGACCGCGTGACGCCACCCTGCCCGCACGCCGGACCACCTCGGGCGGCGGGACCCGGCCGGCCGGCCGCTCTCGGTTCGGGTGGCCTCGGTGGGTGCGGAGGCTGTGACTGGCAGCATGCCGCCCCCGTCGCCCAGCGGCGCCTCAAGGCTCAGGTGGTCGCCGAGGCGCTGCGCCGCCAGGGTGGCCTCGCCGCGCATGTCGCCGAGCCCGCCGGCGCGACGCCGACGGGGGACGCGCCGGCCGGCGCCACGCCGGCCTGGGACGGGTCGCCCTCGGCCGGGGACGCGACGAGCCTCGCCATCGCCGTCGAGGGGGTCCCCGGTGCCGGCCTCGACGACGGGCTCGGCTGGCGGACCCGGATGCGGTTCGCCGTCACCGCGACGGGGCAGGTCGGCCTGCGCGCGCACCGCTCCCATCAGGTCGTCGCGACGCCCGACTGCCGGATCGCCCACCCGCTGGTCGCGGACGCCGTCGCGACGCGCCGGTTCCCCGGCGCCGAGTCGGTCGAGGTCGCCGCGAGCGTCAGCGCCGGCGAGGTGTCGGTGCGGTGGTTCGGGCCGGGCGGGCAGCCGGACGCCTCGGGCGCGGGCGAGCCGGCCGGCCGAGCACTCGCCGAGCGGGTACGCGGCCGGGAGTTCCAGGTCGACGCGGCCGCGTTCTGGCAGGTGCATCCCGCGGCGGCGGGCACGCTCGTCGACGCGGTGCTGGCGGCCCTCACACCGCGCCCGGGGGAGCG
>Ga0068863_100000158_pt1 | contig 71918 bp, 72 predicted proteins | sample KBSSwiS62_FD_66596 | JGI IMG/M metagenome (GOLD analysis project Ga0068863, IMG submission 66596) | Switchgrass rhizosphere microbial communities from Kellogg Biological Station, Michigan, USA - KBS Switchgrass S6-2 | ecosystem: Host-associated > Plants > Roots > Rhizosphere > Soil ... | reverse complement strand
CCCGCTGACCTGGGTCGAGGTGAATTCACCGACGTCGGTGGCGGTCAGGCCGTTCAGCTGGGTCGAGCTGAGGCCGGCGACCTGGGTCGAGCTCAGGCCGCTGATCACCGTGGAGTCCAGTGACGACAGGTTGGCCGCCGACAACGCGCCGAGTTGGGTCGCCGAGAGGCCGCTGACCTGGGTCGTGGTGAATTCCGCGAAGTCGGCGGTGCTCAGCGCCTTCAGCTGGGTGGTCGTCAGGCCCGCGGTCTGGGTGGAGTTCAGCGACTGCACCTGGGTCGAGCTCAGCGCCGAGAGATTGGCCGCCGCGAACTGGCCGATCTGGGTCGCGCTCAGACCGGAAAGCTGCGTCGTCGTCAGCGCCGCCGTGCTGGTGGTCGTCAGCCCCTTCAGCTGCGACGAAGACAGCCCGCCCAGCTGGGTCGAGGTCAGGGCGCCCAGGTCGGTCGAGGAAATCCCGCCGATCTGGGCGGCGGTCAGCCCCTTCAGCTGGGTGTCCGTCAGGGCGCCGACTTCGGTGGTGGTCAGCGCGTTCAGCGCATCATTGGTCAGGGCGCCGATCTGGCTGGAGGTGAAGCCGCCGATCTGGGTCGAGGTGAACTCGCCAATGTCGGTGGCGGTCAGCCCCTTCAGCTGGGTGGCGCTGAGGCCGCCGACCTGGGTGGCGTCAAGCCCGCTGATCACCGTCGAGCTGAGCGAAGAGAGGTTGGCCGCCGAGAGCGCGCCCAACTGGGTCGCCGAGAAGGCGCCGACCTGGGTGGCGGTGAAATCGGCGAAATCGGTCGCCGACAGGGACTTCAGCTGGGTCGACGTAATGCCCGCCGTCTGCGTGGTCGTCAGCGACTGCACCTGCGTCGAGCTCAGCGTCGACAGGCTCGCCGCCGCCAGGCCGCCGACCTGGGTCGCGCTCAGGCCCGACAGCTGGGTGGTGGTCAGGGCCGCGGTGTTGGTCGCCCCCAGCCCGTTCAGCTGGGTCGCCGAGAGGCCGCCGAGCTGGGTCGAAGTCAGGGCGCCGAGGTCGGTGGTCGACAGGCCGCCGAGCTGAGCCGCGGTCAGGCCCTTCAGCTGGGTGTCGGTCAAAGCGCCGACTTCGGTCGTGGTCAGGGCGTTCAGCGCCGTCGCCGAGAGCCCGCCGAGCTGGGTCGAGGTGAACTGGCCGATCTGGGTCGAGGAGAACTCGCCGATGTCGGTGTCCGAGAGCCCCTTCAGCTGGGTCGCCGTCAAGCCGCCGATCTGGGTGGCGTTGAGGCCCGACAGCTGGGTCGAGGTCAGGGCCGAGACGGCGGAGGCGCTCAGGCCCTTGAGCTGCGTCGCGTTCAGCTGGCCGATCTGGGTCGAGGTGAACTCACCCATGTCGGCGGCGCTGAGACCGCCGAATTGCGTCGAGGTGAGGCCGCCGATCTGCGTGGCGTCGAGGCCGCTGATGACGGTGGAGTCCAGCGACGACAGGTTGGCCGCCGACAGCGCGCCGAGCTGGGTCGCCGAAAGGCTGCTGATCTGGGTGGTGCTGAAGTGTGAGAAGTCGCTGCTCGTCAGCGCCTTCAGCTGGGTCGTCGTCAGGCCCGCCGTCTGGGTCGAGTTCAGCGACTGGACCTGGGTCGAGCTCAGCGCCGAGAGATTGGCCGCCGCGAACTGGCCGATCTGGCTGGAGCTCAGACCGGAAAGCTGCGTCGTGGTCAGCGCCGCCGTGCTGGTGGTCGTCAGCCCCTTCAGCTGCGACGAGGACAGCCCGCCCAGCTGGGCCGAGGTCAGGGCGCCGAGGTCGGTCGAGGAGATGCCGCCGAGCTGGGCCGCGGTCAGCCCCTTCAGCTGGGTGTCGGTGAGCGCGCCGACTTCGGTGGTGGTCAACGCGTTCAGCGCGTCATTGGTCAGCGCGCCGATCTGGCTGGCGGTGAAGCCGCCGATCTGCGTGGAGGTGAATTCGCCGATGTCGGTGGCGGTCAGGCCCTTGAGCTGGGTGGCGCTGAGGCCGGCCACCTGGGTCGAGCTCAGGTTCTGGACCACGGTCGAGCTGAGTGACGAGAGGTTGGCCGCCGACAGCGCGCCGAGCTGGGCCGACGAGAAGGCGCCCACCTGGGTGGAGGTCAGTTCGGCAAAGACGGTGCTCGACAGCGCCTTCAGCTGGGTCGCCGTCAGGCCCGCCGTCTGGGTGGTCGTCAGCGACTGCACCTGCGTCGAGCTCAGCGCCGAGAGGCTGGCCGCCGAGAAGCCGCCAACCTGGCTCGAGCTCAGGCCCGACAGCTGGGTGGTCGTCAGGGCCGCGGTGTTGGTCGCGCCAAGGCCGGTCAGCTGGGTCGCCGTCAGGCTGGCGACCTGGTCCGAGCTCAAGGCGCCGAGGTCCGTCGACGACAGGCTCGCGAGCTGGTTGGCCGTCAGGCCCTTCAGCTGCGTCGCGTTCAGCGCGCCGACTTCCGTCGTCGTCAGGGCGTTCAGCGCGTCGCTGCTCAGCGAACCGAGCTGGGCGGAGGTGAACTGGCTGACCTGGGTCGACGAGAAGTCGGTGATGTCCGTCGAGGACATGGTCTTGAACTGGGCGGCCGTCAGCCCGCCGAGCTGGGTCGCGCTCAGTCCCTGGACGGTGGTCGAATCGATCGCCGAGAAATTGGCCGCCGACAGGGCGCCCAGCTGCGCCGACGAGAAGGCGCCCACTTGGGTCGAGGAGAGATCGCTGAAGTCGCTGGTCGACAGCGCCTTCAGCTGGGCGGCGGTCAAGCCGCCCGTCTGCGTCGTGGTCAGCGACTGAACCTGCGTCGAGCTCAGCGCCGACAGGTTGGACGCCGAAAGGCCGCCGACCTGGCTGGCCGACAGCCCGGCCAGCTGAGTGCTCGTCAGCGCGGCGATGTCATCGGTGGTGATGGCGTTGAGCTGGGTGGCCGAGAGCTGGCCGATCTGCGTCGAGGTGAATTCGCCGATGTCGGTCGAGCTCAGCCCCTTGATCTGAGCCGCGGTGAGCCCCTTCAGCTGGGCGCTGGTCAGCCCCCCGACCTGGGTGCTGGTCAGGCCCGAGAAGTTCGTCGCCGACAGTCCGCTGAGCGCCGTCGACGTGAGGGCGGCGACCAGGGTCGTGTCGAGGTTCGACAGCTGGGTCGAGCTCAGCGCGCCCGCCTGCAGGCTGCTGAACACCGACAGCTGGGTGGTGTCGAAGATCACCGAGCTCTGGAAGTAAGGGATCTGCGTCGCCGTCAGGCCCTTCGCCTGGGCCGAGCCGATCGCGCTGACCTGGGTGGAGGTCAGGACCGCAATGTCCGTTGTGTTGATCGCCGCGACCTGGGTCGCATTCAGCGACGCCATATCCGTGCTGGTTAGGCCCTGGATGGCGGTGACCGACAGAGTGCTGATCTGCGCGGCCGAGAGCATCGAGATCGACATGACACCATCCTGGTCGACTGGCCGACGTTCTGTCGGTCGAGCGTGAGAGAGACGAGAGAATCAGAGCCCCAAAGTGCGACTGGCGCTCCGTACCTAGACCAGACTCACCTTTCCAAATGGTTACGCTTGTTAAGACGGTCTCCCGGGCCGCCTAGGGGGCAAGCTCTCCGGGCGCGCTCTCTTGGGCTGAAGGCTGCGGATTGGAGGACCCCGCGAATCACCTGGCCGGCTCGCCGGTGCGCGCGCCTCAGGCGTCGCAGGTGCGCGCGGCGTGGGCCACGTGGAACGAGCCCGAGTGGGACAGCACGATCCAGTCGCCGCAATGGGCCATGACCGGCCCCTCCGGCGTCAGCACCTGGACGGCGCCGCCTTCGCAGAGCACGTGGGCGTCCTCTCCGAGCCACATCCACAAGGTTCGCCAGTTCTTGGCGTCATGCGGCGGCGGGACGCGCAGGGCGGCCCCGTGGTCGAAGTGCGGATGGGAACGACTGGCTCGCATGGCTTCCGATCGTTGGCGGCGGAACCTGCGATTCGGCCTTGCTTCGATGACCAGAAGCTTAACCTGCTGACGATCTTCGCCGCCGCCCCTGCGATTCCAGCGCGCGTATGCGCTGCTTATAGAGCCGCGCCACCGCGTTGCGGTTCGGCGCAGCCGCGTTGACCGAGGCGCGGAAGCGGGCCTGGTCGCGCGCCAGCCGGCGCGGGTTGAGCCCGGCCGCCAGCGCCCCTCGGTAGGCGACGCGCAGCCCCTGGTCGGCCTGGCGCAGGGCCGGACTGGCGCAGACGGTGCGCTGGGCTGCGATCGCCCGGCGACGGCAGGCCGCCATCCGCGAGCTCGCCCGCGCCGCGGATTTCGCGGCGACCGCGTGGCTGCGCGCCGCCGTGCGGACGGCCTGCGGGGGCGAGGCTGGCGGCGCGGGTCGCGGCGGCGGCGGCGCTGCTTGCGGTTCGGAGGCTTCCGGCGCAGCCAGGCTGGTCTGGCGGGCGAGCGCGCCGATCGCGGCCAACCGCGCGGCGGGGTCCTGTCCGGGCGGCAGGACGGCGCGCACCAGCGCCAGGTCCCGCGTGGCGGCTTCGGCGCGCCAGGCGCCGGCGTCGGCGGCCTCGGGTCCGGTCAAGGCCGCGGCGTAGATGTCGAAGGCTATGCAGAAGTCGAGCGTCCCGGGGTCCGCCGCCAGGTTGGCCGCACAGGCGCGGGCGAACCGCGCCACGCCCGGTGGTCCCTGCTCGGCATAGGTCTCCTGCACCTGCTGGTAGGCGCGAACGACCTGCTCGGGGTCGGGGCGGAGCGGGGCATGAGCTGTGGGCGCGGCTCCAGCGGCCGGCGGGGCGGACGACAGGGTCGGATCCTGGCTGGCGCCGATCCAGTAAACCAAAGACGCCGAAGCCAATCCCGCCGCGACGGCTCCCAGCGCGACGCCCGGTCGCAGGCGCGGCCGCCACAGGCCGATTTCCCCGAGCGCCTCGGAAGCGCGTTGCAGGACCTTCATCCCCTACGAACCCCGGACCCGCGGCCCAGGTTGCGTCGAAGGCGCGCACCCCCTTTTCAATACAGAAATAAAAGCTCTAAGTTGTTGAGCCGCACAAATAACAATTATGAGTCTGCGGCGTTGGAGGACAGTGCTGTGAGTGAACTATCGACCAAAGCTCCAGATCCCATGGACATCGCCCTGGGCGCTGCCGTGCGTATTCGCCGCCGCAGCCTGGGCATCTCGCAGGAAGCACTCGCTGAACAGTGCGGCGTCAGCTTCCAGCAGATCCAGAAGTATGAGAACGGCGCCAACCGCATCTCCTTCTCGCGTCTTGTGCAGATCGCCCGCGCCCTGCAGTGCCGGGTCGTCGACCTGATGGATGTACTTGACGCGCCGGACGGCGCCGCGCCCGGTGACCTCGACCTGCTCGCGCGAATGCGTACGCCAGGCGCGCTGGAACTGCTGTCGACTTTCGAACGCCTCACGCCCGAGACGCGCAGCAGCCTCCTCAGCCTGATGCGCACGCTCGCGGCAGAAGTTCACCCGAAGGTCGTGCGGATGTCGGCCTGAGGCGAGCAGCCTCAGCGTTCGGCAAGCACCCTGTCGAGAACGGCCCGCGCGTCGGCGCCTGACCAGTCCGCCCCGCCGGACAGGCGCGCGCGCTCAAGACCGTCTGCGCCGTAGATGACGGTGGTCGGCATGCCGCTCGCCTGCGGCTTCAGCGCGAACGGGAACTGCATCTTCGGATCGCCGTAGTAGGCCAGCGGCGGATGCTGGGCGATGAAGGCCTTGGCCTTGTCGACATCCGCCGGCGTATCGATGCTCACCGGAACCACCGCCACGGGCTTGCCGGCGTAGGCCGCGGACAGCTTGGCCAGCGTCGGCATTTCCGCGATACAGGGCGCACACCAGGTGGCCCACAGGTTCAGCACCAGCACCTTGCCCTTGAAGTCCGCCGCGCGCACCGGCTTGCCCGCGGCGTCATAGAAGACGTGCGACGGCGCGAGGGTGGCTTCGGCCGGCGTGACCAGCTTCTTCATCTCGCCGCGAGCGACTTCGCTGACGCCGGTCGCCTGCTGAGGTTTGATGGATGCCTGGACGATGATGTAGAGAACCGCCGCGACGCCGATCAGTGCGGCGCCCCAGAGGGCCCACGACAGGAGCCCGCCTCTGGGCTTCGCCCCGGATTGATCGCTCATATGACAGACTCTTCCTCTGACGCCCAAAAGACCCCACCGGCCGCCGGGCAGGCGATGTGGGGCGGCCGCTTCTCCGACAAACCGGCCGAACTGATGCAGGCGATCAACGTCTCGATCGGCTTCGACCGCAGGCTCGCCCTGCAGGACCTGGCCGGATCCCGCGCGCACGCGGCGATGTTGCGCAAGGCGGGCGTCATTTCAAGCGAGGACGAATCCGCCATCCAGAACGGCCTGGCCGCGATCGGCGACGAGATGGCCGCCGGCGGCTTCCCGTTCCGCGAGGAATACGAAGACATCCACATGAACGTGGAAGCCCGCCTGCGCGAGCTGATCGGCCCCGTCGCCGGGCGGCTGCACACGGCGCGGTCGCGCAACGACCAGGTGGCGCTCGACTTCCGCATGTGGGTGCGCGAGGCTTGCGACCGCACGGCCGGCCTGATCCAGGCGCTGCAGCAGGCGCTGCTCGCCAAGGCCGAGGCGCATGCCGAGGTGCTGATGCCGGGCTTCACCCACCTGCAGCCGGCCCAGCCGGTGACGTTCGGCCACCACCTGATGGCCTATGTCGAGATGTTCGGCCGCGACGCGGGCCGCTTTTCCGACGCCCGTGTGCGGATGAACGAGAGCCCGCTGGGCGCCGCGGCCCTGGCCGGCTCGCCATTCCCGATCGACCGCCAGATGACCGCGCAGGCGCTCGGCTTCGCCCGGCCGACGGCCAATTCGCTGGACAGCGTCTCCGATCGCGATTTCGCCCTCGAAGCGCTGGCCGCCGGCTCGATCTGCGCGTTGCATCTTTCGCGCCTGGCCGAGGAGATCGTCGTCTGGATGACGCCGCAGTTCGGCTTTATCAAGCTGACGGACGCCTTCACCACCGGCTCCTCGATCATGCCGCAGAAGAAGAACCCGGACGCGGCCGAGCTGATCCGCGCCAAGACCGGCAAGGCGCTGGGCTCGTTCCAGCAGCTGTCGGTGGTGATGAAGGGGCTGCCGCTGGCCTATTCGAAGGACATGCAGGAGGACAAGGTCCCGACCTTCGAGGCGTTCGACGCCCTGGAGCTGTCGCTGCGGGCGATGGCCGGCATGATCGCCGATCTCGAGCCCGACGCCGAACGGATGGCGGCGGCGGCCGGGGCCGGCTTCTCGACGGCCACCGACCTCGCCGACTGGCTGGTGCGCGAGCTGAACCTGCCGTTCCGCGACGCCCACCATGTGACCGGGGCGGCGGTCAAGCGGGCCGAGACGCTCGGCTGCGACCTGCCCGGCCTGCCGCTGGCCGATCTGCAGGCGCTGGAGCCGCGGATCGACGATCGAATCTATCAGGTGCTGACGCCGCAAGCCTCGGTCGCCAGCCGCAAGAGCTATGGCGGGACCGCGCCGGACCAGGTCCGTGCGCAGATCACGCGTTGGAAGGAGATCCTGCGATGAGCCGTCCCATCCCTGCGCGCGCCACGGCGCGTGTGCTGGCGCTCGCCGGCCTCGCGGTCGCCCTCGCCGGCTGCGGCAAGACCGGAGAGCTGCAACGGCCGGGTCCGCTGTTCGGCCACGGCCGCGGCGGCGCCGCGGAAGCCGACGAACAGACCCGCCAGGCGCAGGATCCGTCGCGCCCGGTGAGCACCGTCGACCCGCGCGACCAGGTGACCAATCCGGCCCCTTCCCGCACCGTCCCGATCCCGGGCCAGAGCCCGAACCCGACGTCCCAGCGCCCGCCGACCGCCCTGCCAGACCCCTACGCGAACCCGCAATGAACCATTTCGAGCTTCAGGGGGGCGAGCTCTTCTGCGAAGGCGTGCCGCTGGCGGAGATCGCCGCGGCGGTGGGCACCCCGGTCTATGTCTATTCGTCCGCCACTCTCGAGCGGCACTACACGGTGCTGCGCGACGCCCTGGTGGGCGCCGGGCTGCGCGATCCGCTGATCGCCTTCGCCGTCAAGGCCAACTCCAACCTGGCGGTGCTGCGGACTCTCGCCCGGCTCGGCGCCGGCGCCGATGTCGTCTCCGAAGGCGAGATCCGCCGCGCGCTCGCCGCCGGCGTGCCGCCCGAGCGCATCGTCTTCTCCGGCGTCGGCAAGACCGAGGCGGAAATCGAATTCGCCCTGCAGACCGGCGTCGCCGAGATCAACGTCGAGTCCGAGCCCGAGCTTCGCCTGATCGACCAGGTCGCCCAGCGGCTCGGCAAGCGCGCCGTCGTGGCGATCCGGGTCAACCCCGACGTCGAGGCCGGCGGCCACGCCAAGATCTCCACCGGCAAGGCGGAGAACAAGTTCGGCGTCTCCTTCGCTGAGGCCGAGCGGCTCTACGCCAACGCCGCGAACATGGCCGGAGTGAAGCTGGTGGGCGTCGCCTGCCATATCGGCAGCCAGATCACCGACCTGGGGCCGATGGAGGCGGCCTTCGCCAAGATGCGCGGCCTGGTCGAACGGCTGCGGGGCGAGGGCATGCGGCTGGAGCGGCTCGACCTCGGCGGCGGCCTGGGCGTGCCCTACTTCAACCAGCCGACGCCTCCGGAGCCGGACGCCTATGCGGCCATGATCGCGCGGGTGGTCGAGGGGCTCGACGTCCAGCTGGCCTTCGAGCCGGGCCGGATGATCGCCGCCAACGCCGGCGTCCTGGTGGCGCAGGTGCTGCACATCCACCATCGGCCGGAGGGCCGGCGGTTCCTGGTGCTCGACGCGGCGATGAACGACCTGGTGCGGCCGGCGATGTACGACGCCTTCCACGACATCCGCCCGTTGCGCCCGCGCCAGGGCGAACCGGTCGTCTACGACGTGGTCGGCCCGGTCTGCGAGACCGGCGACACCTTCACCCGCGACCGCGCCCTGGCCCCGCTGGCGCCCGGCGACCTGATCGCCTTCATGAGCGCCGGCGCCTATGGCGCGGCCATGGCCAGCGAATACAACAGCCGCCCGCTGGTCCCCGAAGTGCTGGTCAAGGGCGACCGATGGGCCGTGGTCCGCCCCCGCCCGAGCTACGAGGAGATGCTGGCCCGCGAGCGCCCGGCGCCCTGGCTCTAAGGGGCGGTCGGCGCGGCGGGCATCGCAGAGGCCGCGAACGCCCCCTCCGTCTCGCTACGCGAGCCACCTCCCCCGCTGCGCGGTGGAGGATCGGGAAGATGCTCCCCCGCTTGCGGGGGAGCTGTCGGCGAAGCCGACTGAGGGGGCGTTCGGCGCCGGGTCAGTCCAGCGCGCCGATGAAGGGCAGGCCGCGGTAGGCGCCGGCGGAGTCCATGCCGTAGCCGACCAGATAACGGGCCGGCGCCTCCCAGCCGACGAAGTCGGGCTGCATGGCGCGCTCCTGCGGCCAGGGCTTGCGGGCGAAGACCGCCGTCAGCACCTCGGCTGCGCCCGCATCGCGGACCAGGCGGTAGGCTTCCGAGAGCGACAGGCCGGTGTCGAAGACGTCGTCGACCACCAACGCCTTGCGCCCGACCAGCGGCCGCTGCAGGTCGGCGCGCACCTCGCAGCGCCCGGTCGAGACCCGCGCGTCCTTGTAGGAAGCCAGCCACAGGGCGTCGAAGCGCACGTGGCGGCCGACGCGGGCGAGCGCCCGCATCAGGTCGCTGCAGAACCACAGCCCCCCGGTCAGCAGGCAGATCGCCACGGTCTCATCGTCGATCCGCGGCGCGATCAGCCTGGCCATCGCCTCGACGCGCTCAGCCACCTCGGCCTCGGTCAGTAGAACGGTTTCGACAGGTTCAGCCATGTTCGCTCGCCGCGGCGGGGGAGAGAGTGGAAGTGGGCGTAGGTGGGGACGCGGAAGGGGGCGCGGGAAGCGGCGGGGGCTCCGGCGTCGCCTCGATGGGCGCCATGGCCGCCGGCGCGGCGAGCGGAGCCGGCGTCGCTGCGGGCAAGGGCGTCGTCTTGCCGGAGCCGGCGGATTCGAAGCGCACCTCGAGGTCGCGCGCCGTGGACGGCGGGTCCAGCATGTCGACGGCGAAGCGCCGCTGGGCCCGCGCCGGTATCGTCGCGTCGTCCGGCCGGGCGATCTTCGCCGCCACCGTCTGGCCGGCGCGATTGAGCAGGGTCAGCCGCACCGGCGGAGCCTCGACCGCCACATCGCGCAGATTGCGGATCGCCCCCGTCACCGACAGCACCGGACGCCCGGCCAGGAAGTCGGGCTTGACCTCCACCTGCTCCAGCACCAGCCCGCCGCCGGCGACCTCCAGTCCGAGGCCGGCATAGGCTTCCGAGGTCTTCGGCCAGATCCGCACCACCTGCTCGCGGAAGATCAGGGCGCCGGCGATCAGGGCTGCGGCGACGGCGGCGGCGCCGGCCCAAACCAGAACGCTGGTGCGGCCGCTGGCGCGCGCCGGCGGGGACGGACGCACCACCGGCCGGCGGAACATCGGCGGCTCGACCTCGGCCGGGGCCGCCACCGCCTCATCCTGCGGCGCGACCGGCTCGGGTTCGACCATCGTCGGTTGGGGGCTCGGCTCGAAGCTGTCGGCTTCGAGGATCGGACCCTCCGGTCCGGCCATCCAGCGGCGCCCGCAGCTGCTGCACTTCACCCGCCGGCCACCGGCGGGGATGCGCGAGTCGTCCACGAAATAGCTGGTGGCGCACTCTGGACAGGTCAGTATCATGACAGCCGAATCGGACGCTCCAGCAACCTCCTCCGAGGTCGCCGATTTCGGCCCTCATGTCCAGAAACCCTATCGCCGCTTCGGCGAACGATCACGGCGAGGTGGTGCGCTTCGACGACGTCTCGATGCGCTACGGACGAGGTCCCGACGTGCTGCGCGATCTCTCGTTCAGCCTGGAGCCGGGGTCCTTTCAATTCCTCACCGGATCGTCCGGCGCGGGCAAAAGCTCGCTGTTGAAGCTGATCTACCTCGCCGCCCGGCCTTCGAAGGGGCTGATTCACCTTTTCGGCCACGATATCGCCCACGCCGAGGCCAGGGCGCGCCCGGAGCTGCGCCGGCGCATCGGCGTGGTGTTCCAGGACCTTCTGCTGCTCGAACACATGAGCGCCTTCGACAACGCCGCCCTGCCCTTGCGAATCGCCGGCGCCCGACCTGCCGAATATCGCGCCGACGTCGCCGAGCTTTTGAGCTGGGTGGGCCTCGGCGGGCGCATGCACGCCCTCTTGCCGACGCTCGCCGGCGGCGAGAAGCAGCGCCTGGCCATCGCCCGCGCCGTGGTCAACCGGCCGCAGATCCTGCTGGCTGACGAGCCGACCAGCAACGTCGACCAGGAGATGGCGCTGCGCATCTACCGGCTGTTCGTCGAGCTGAACCGGCTGGGAACCACCATCCTGATCGCCACCCATGACCAGGACCTGGTGGCGCGTTCCGGGCGGCCGTCGATGCATCTGGAGGGCGGCCGGCTCAGCCAGCGGCCGCCGCAAGGCCCGGCCCTCTCATGAGCGAGCTGTTCGATCCGGCCCGCTGGCGCCCGGCGCCCTTCCTGCCGCAAGAGGAGACCCGCGACGGAGCCCTGGTCTTCGTCGTCGCCGTGCTCTGCTTCCTGGCCTGCGTCACCGCCCTGGGCGTGATCGCCGCCGACCGCGCGGCCCGCGGCTGGAGCGACCAGCTCAGCGCGGAGGCGACCGTGATCGTCCGTCCTCGCCCCGGGGAGACCCCCGACGGCGCCGCCGCCAAGGCGGCCGAAGCCCTGGCGGCGGTCGCCGGGGTCACCGAGGCCCGCGCCCTCGAGCCGCAGAAGGCCTATGACCTCGTCCGCCCGTGGCTGGGCGACGTCGCCGACCTCGAAGATCTGCCGGTGCCGCGGCTTGTGGCCGTCAGCCTTGACGGCCACAAGCCCGCCACGGCGCGCGCGCTGGAGACCGCACTGAAGAACCAGAACCTCGACGCCATCGTCGACGACCACAGCCTCTGGCTACGCGACGTGCAGCGCGCCGCCGGCGCCGCCCGCGGCATGGGAACCATCATCTTCCTGCTGATCGCCGGCGCGGCGGGCGCCGTGGTCGCCTTCGCCACCCGCGCCGGCCTCGCGGCCCAGCGCGACGTGGTCGAGGTGCTGCACCTCGCCGGCGCCGAGGACAGCTTCATCGCCCGGCTGTTTCAGCTGCGGTTCGCCAAGGTGGCGGCGATGGCCGGGCTGATCGGCGCCGGCGGGGCGGCGCTCGCCGGCGCCCTGCTTCGCCTGCTTGGCGGCAGCCAGGGCCTGACGCCGGCGCTGCCGATCGCCTGGACCGACCTGGCCGCGGTGCTCCCCTGCCCGCTGCTGGCCGCCGCGGTGGCGGCGCTCGCCGCCCGGATCACGGCCGGCGGGCTGATCCGGGACATGCAATGAAGTCCATCGCCGCCTTCCTGGTGCTCGCGGTGATCTGGCTGGCGGGGCTGCTCGCCTTCGCCGGGCGCGTGCAGCAATCGACGCCGGCCCCCTACCCGGAGCCCGCCGACGGCGTCGTCGCCCTCACGGGGGCCAATTCGAACGAGCGCATCGCCGCGGCCATGGACCTGCTGCAGGACGGCATGGGCCAGCGCCTGCTGATCAGCGGGGTCAACCGCGGCGCGACCCGCGAGGACATCCGCAACGTCTCCAAGCCCGCGCGCCGGCTGTTCGACTGCTGCGTCGACCTGGGCTTCACCGCCGCCGACACCGTCGGCAACGCCCGCGAGACCGCCGACTGGGCGCGCAGCATGCGCTTCACGCGCCTGATCATCGTCACCGCCGACTACCACATGCCGCGCGCGATGCTGGAGCTGCGCGCGGTGATGCGCGAGCCGCAGTTCCAGCTGCAGAGCTACGCCGTCCCGACGCCGTCACTGAAAGCCCGCCGCTGGTGGCGCTCGCCGCGAAGCGCGCGGTTGATGGTGGTGGAATATTCCAAGTATCTGGCGATCCTCGGTCGCGAGGCCGTCCTGGGAATGGGTCCACGCGAGCCTGCGCCGGGCTCCCTCCCCGCGGCCGACGCGCAACAGAAGGACTGACTGTGATCGCCGTGCGTTCCGCCCTGTTCGTGGCGCTGTTCTATGTCTGGTCGGTCAGCGTGGCGCTGTTGGCCACGCCGCTGTTGCTGGGTCCGGTCGCCGGGGTCCTTGGCATGTTCCGTTTCTGGAGCGCCGGCGTCGTCGCCCTGCTGCGGGTCTGCGGGGTGCGCGTGGAGGTGCGCGGTCGCCAGCACATTCCGACGGGGGCCGCGCTGGTCGCCCCCAAGCACCAGTGCATGCTCGACGTCTTCGCCCAGTTCGGCGTGCTGCCGGCGTCGGCCTTCGTCACCAAGAAGGAGCTGATGCGGATCCCCTGGTTCGGCTGGTACGCCCGGCGGGTGGGGAACATCAGCGTCGATCGCGAGGGTCATTCCGCGGCGTTGAAGAAGCTGGTTCGCGAAGCCAAGGCGCTGTTCGCGCAAGGCCGTCAGGTGGTGATCTTCCCGGAAGGCACCCGCACCGCGCCCGGCCAGCCCGGCGACTACAAGCCCGGCATCGCCGCCCTCTACCGCGAGATCAACGTCCCGGTGCATCCGGTGGCGACCAACTCCGGGGTCCACTGGCCGGCGCACGGCTTCCGTCGGATCCCCGGCGTCATCGTGTTCGAATACCTCGAACCGATCCCGCCCGGCCTGAAGCGGGCGGAATTCATGCGCATCCTCATCGAACGGATCGAGACGGCCTCGGACAGGCTGCTGACCGAGTAGGCCGCAACGCTGGAGCGGGAACCCGTTCTCTAGCTGGCCCGCACCGCCAGCTCGCGGGCCTCGACCATCGCCAGCAGGTGCTCCATGGCGCTGTCGCGCACCCCCTCCTCCCGCAGGTGCAGCACCAGGTCGCGCAGGTAATCGACGTTGCGGCCGGAGAGGCCCTTGGCGCCGGCGATCAGCTCGGCCTGGCGCTCCAGGCTCAGCCGGCCGGCCCACTGGGCGTGGCGCACGTCGGACAGGAAGACCAGCGCCTCGACCCGACGACCGTCCGCCAGCCGCACCGCCCGTTGCGCCTCGAGATAGGTCTCGGTCGGCTGTTCGCGCTCGAGGAGATAGGCGTAAGTTTGCGGCCAGTCCGCCTCGGCCACCCGGAAAGCCGCGCCGCGGGTCGCCCCGCCCGGCGCCAGGCCCAGCACCAGGCCCGGCCGCTCGTAGGTGCCGCGGTGGTGGACCGAATAGATGCAGAAGGCCCGCCGGCGGCCCGGCAGGGTCGCAGCGCTGCGCTCGACGAAATCGAAGCCCGGCCGCCACATCAGCGAACCGTAACCAAACACCCAGCGCTCGTCCGTCATCCCGCCCCGCGCTAAACAAGCCGCATGTCTCTGCACGATCCCAGCGCCGCCCGCAAACCCCGACGGCTCGGCCTCTACATTCCCTTCGTCCTGCTGTTCCTCGCCGCGGCGGCCTGGACAATTTTCTGGCTGTGGGCGCGCGGCCAGGTGCAGGCGCGGATGGAGGCGTCGGTCGCCGACCTCTCCCGCGCCGGCTACCAGATCAGCTGGAGCCGTCGGACGATCGGCGGCTATCCCTTCCGCATGGACGTCACCCTGGCCGACGCGCGCCTTCGCGAGCCTTCCGGCTGGGGTCTGCAGGCCCCGGTGCTGGAGGGCGAGGCCTTCCTCTATTCAACGCAGCTATGGGTGCTCGCCGCGCCGCAGGGGCTGACGTTCGTGCGACCGCAGGGCGGTCCGGTGGCGGTCAGCGGCAAGGTGCTGCGCGCCAGCCTCAGCCACTTCGAGCGCCGGCCGCCGAGCTTCGATTTCCAGGGCGAGGGGCTGACCTTCCAGCCCGCGGCCGGCGCGGCCCCCTTCGCCCTGACGGCCGCGGACCTGGTCGAGTTTCACCTGCGGGCCGGCCCCGACGACCAGGGCGGGGTCTTCGCCCGGCTCGACAATGGCGCGGCGCGGCTCTCCGGCCTGTTCGGCCGCATCGCCGGCGACAAGCCGATCTCCCTGGTCTGGAACTCCACCCTCTCGAAGATGAGCGCCTTCCAGGGGGCCGACTGGCCCGACGCCGTGCGCCAGTGGTCCGACGCCGGCGGGCTGATGACGGTGCGCGACGGCAAGCTCACCGCCGGGGAAGCGCTGATCGAGACCCGGGCGAGCACCCTTGGGGTCGGCCGCGACGGGCGATTGCGCGGCGTGCTGGCGGTCAGCCTGCGCCAGGCCCCGCGCGCGCTGGGCGCCATGGCCGCCACCGGGGTGGTGCCGCCGGGCGCCGCCAGCGCCGCCACCGCCGTCGCCCAGGCTCGCCAGGACGGCGACGTCGCCCGCGTGACGCTCAACTTCGAAGCCGGCCAGACGACGCTCGGGCCGGCGGCCCTCGGCCCCGCGCCCAAGGTCTACACGCCGAAATAGGCGACGCATCGCCCGCTGACGCGTTTGCTCCGCACAAGGAGGCGCAGATGGCGAACGAGAAACCGCAGAGCCGCCCGGAGGCGCCGGCCAACCCTGCCGAACGCTCGGTCTACGGCGGCCAATGGGGCAGCAGCGGCAAACAGGGCGACCCCGGCGACAAGGGCCAGGCCGACCGGCCCGAGCCGATCAAGCCGCCGAAGGAAACCACCGGCTCCCCGCCCGAGGACGAAATCGGCCCCGGCTGAGGCGCGTCAGAGCAGCCTAAGGGCGTCGCTCGGCCAGCAGGCGCCGCACCGCTGCTGCGGCTTCGGCGGTGGTGTCGACCGGGGCGCGGGGCGTGGGCTCGGTCCAGGCGCCGTCGAAGAGGCGGACCAGGCCGCGCGCCGCCAGGCCCTGCACGAAAGCCTCGTGGCGCCGTCGCAGCCGCGGCGTGAACACCTCCACCGGATGCGGCGTCGCCAGGGCTTCGGAGACCATCGAGACGCTGTCGCCGGTGACCACCAGCCGGTCGGCCAGGGCGAGCACGCCGAGATAGGGGTTTTCGCCCTCACGCCGCCAGACCCAGAAGTGCGGGTCGCGGTCGCCGGCCTCGGCGAACAGGGTCAGCACCTCGTCCGGCGTACGTCGCGAGGGCACCACCGCGACGCCGCCGCGGCTTTGCGCCTTCAGCTCGAGAACGCCCGCCAGCAGGGCCCGCCCCTCCTCCCGTCCGAACGGCGCCCGGCCGGCCGGACCGCCGACGATCACTCCGATCAGCGGCCGGGGCAGGCGCGCCAGCGGGCCGCGCCAGATCTCCGCCGCCGCGGCCAGCCGCTCGGGGGTGACGTCGTGCAGGGCGGTGGCGACCCGCACCACGTTCGGGCCCTGCACATCGTCGTGGTCCATGGCGACGATCAGGTCGAAGTCGCCGGCCGCGGCGCGGGGATCCTGCACGTGCACCAGCAGCGGGGCGCCCTTGGCGCGGCGCCGCGCCTCGCGCGCGATCAGCGCCGAGCGGCGGCCGGACGAGACGATCAGGTCCGGCCACGGCGGGGCGATCAGGTCGCTTTGCGGCTCCAGCCCGCGCAGGATCAACCGGCCGGACGGCAGGCCGCGCCACGGCGGCCGCGCCAGCACCACCTTTTCGATGGTGTCGTCGGCGACGGCGCGGGCCAGCCCGCGGGTCTGGGTGCGCATGCCGGCCTCCCCGGTGGTCAGCGCCCACGCCGTCAGTCCGCAGTGTCGCTGCTCGCCCAAAACATCCGCCTCGCTCGCCGCGTCATGACCGTCCTGGCGGCCGAATAGACCGCGCCGCCGGACGTCGGCAAGGCAGGCTAGGCTCTCAGGCCGCGGCCGCCAGGCTCGCCGTGTCCCCCAGTCGATATTCGATGACGCCGCGCCAGCCCAGGCCCTGGTAGGTCTCATAGCCGGGCGTGAGCGCGTGCGCGACCAGCCGGCTTCCCTCGACATAGAAGCCGCGCGGGCAGGCGTCCGATTTGAGGTCGTAGGTTTCGGTCAGCACGCCGCGGCCGTCGGAGGCGGCGATCACCCGCCGGCGGCCGTCAATCAGCAACGTCCGGGCCCGCCCCTTCTCCTCTTCCGACAGCCCAACGCCGCCGACCACCGTGGCCGCCTGCGGCGCCCAGTCGAAAAAGATGCCGAGCGCGCCGATCGGCCGGCCGTTCGCCTGGCCGCCCGAGCGGATGGCGGTGGCGTAGGTCGCCACCGGCGCCCCGGCGAGCGCCGGCGATGTCTCGACGTCGGCGACGACATAGTGGTCGCCGTCCTGGGTGGTCATGGCGTCGCGAAACCAGGCCTCGCGCGACACGTCGGTCCCCGCCACCCCCGGATAGGCCTGCGGGCGGCCGTTGGCGACCACCCGGCCGGCGGCGTCCACCACCCACAGGTCGAGATAGACCGTGTAGGCGCGCAGGATGGTCGCCAGGCGCTCGATCGCATAGCCGGTGGAGAGCTCACTGGGCGCCTCCAGCGCCTGGACCACGGCGCTGTCGGTCGCCCACCAGCGCACGTCGCACGAGCGCTCGTAGAGATTGCGGTCGATGATCTCGACGGCGTTCAGCGCGATGTCCTGCAGCCGCGCGCCGCGGAAGGCCGTCATCATCTCGGCCCCGACCGTCTCGATGCGCGCGACATTGGCTTGGACGGCGGCGCGCAGAGCCTGGGCCACCTCGGTGATCTGCGCCGAGACGCTGCCCATTTCATGGGCCACCACGCCGAAGGCGGCGCCCGACGCGCCTGCCCGGCCCGCCTCGATCCGGGCGTTCAGCGCCAGCAGCCGCGTCTGCCGCATGATGCTTTCGATCAACGAGATCTTCTCTCCGGTGACCCGGGAAACCTCCAGCGCCAAGCCCAGAATATCGTCCTGCATTTCGCCCGCTCCACGTTCTCGGGCACGAAATCAAGGGGCGGAAGTTAAACAGGCACTAACGCAAAAAACAGGCAAATCACTGACTCCCGCGTCGGAATCGTCAGTAATTAACCAGACTCAGCGGCATGATGTTTCATTGTTACCTGTGACGAAGCGTCAAAAATGCGCAATTCATGCCAATTCAAATCCCGTTGCCTAGGATTTGCGCTCGGATTCCCTCAACGACTTCATGACCAAACGGAGGGGGAAGATTCTTGCGGCGCGCGGGACGGCGCCTCAGGTCTGCGGATGGGTGGCCAAAAAGCGTTCAGCGCTTTGCCAGATCACCAGGTCGGCGCCATGGGCCTCGACCTCCTCCCAGGCGACGTTCTTGTTCCAGAGGAACACCAGGTCGCGGAAGACGGCTGAGAGGGCGGCGCCCAGGCCGGCGCCGAAGGAAAAGCTGTCGCCGAAGACGATCACCCTGCGCGGGTCGGGAGCATCGGGGTTGTGGAGACCGTAGCCGCGACCGGTGTTGCGACCGCCGGGCGGTGGGGTCCGCCGGTCGAAGACATAGCCGCCGCACGGCTCGAGCTTGCCCAGTTCCTCCGAGGGCGGCCGCTCGAATAGATGCGGCGTCAGGTCGTGCGGCGCGTGGATCCGCCGATAAGCGAACCGCAGCGTCTCGGCCTCGACCGGCGCGCCGATCTCGCCCAGGAGGCCGAACAGCGCCGCGCAGCAGCCCGAAGGCGTCCAGTGCGAGTTGCTGCGGAAATAGACCGGGCCGTGCGCCTTGGCTGCCGCCAAGGCGTCGGCCGCATAGTGCACGCGGGCCTCGGGCGCGAGCGCCGCCAGCAGCGCCCGCACGGGCCGGCGCTCGCCGTCCGGCAGGGGCGCCGGCCAGCGCTGCTCCGGCAGCACCACCTGCTTCTCCGGCACGATCAGGTTCCACAGCTCGAGCCCGCGCCGCGCGGCCTCGAGCTGGCGCCGGGCCAGCAGGTCGCGCCAGGCGGCGATCCATCCGGGCGGTATGGCGAGTTCGCCCAGATATTGGCGCTCCCAGCGGTTCGCCCCGTCGCTGATGAACAGGTGCCCGTTCAGCCCGCAGACCGCGATCGCCGTGGGCGAAGCCACCCCCGGCAGCAGCCGGAAAGGCGACGCCGCCGCGGCCAGGTCCAATTCGAGGTCATGGACCCGGATCTCCGCCAGCGTCAGGCGATCAGCCTGGGAGACTTCGCGCCCGGGGTCTTCGATCGGAGAATCTGCGGCGGCCATGCGGGCGGAGCATCGCCGCCCCGCCCGCGGGCGGCAAGAGCGGCGGCCGGCGAGTTCCAGCCGCCGCCGTGCGTTGTTGCAAGCGTCGGACAGCCGACATTTCCTCCAGATATCAACAGCTCGGCAGCACGGCGAGCCGACCGAAAGGACTCGCCAGGCGACTTATGTTCTGCTTTTGTTCGAATCCCCGGAGCCGCGAAATGGCGCCTCGAACGAGAGATCCCGCACCCCCGCCTCGCTCGCCGCGCAGCATCCGCACCTGGCGGGTGGCGACCGACTTCCGGCAGATCGACGGCTCCGCCCGCAAACCGCTGGAAGATCACCGGCGCTACCCGCTTTGCCGCGTGCTGCTCTATTGCGCAGCCTGCGGCTGGGCGCGCGACTACAGCCCCGAACGCATCGTCATTCGCCTGCAGGCGCTGCACCAGCCGGGCTACCGTACGCTGGTCGGCGAGGTCGCTGGCCGGGTGTCGTGGACCTGCCCCGCCTGCGGCCGCCGGCGCTGGGTCAGCCTGCTCGCCTACCGGCCGGACACCTCGGCGGCGGAGGTCGAGCGGGCGATGCGCGAGCTGCGGTCCTGACCCATGCCGAGCATCGAGCGCATCGGCCGTCTGCGAGGACCGCTGACGATCACCTGCGTCACCTGCGGCCACCGCACGACCTGGACCCCGCGCGAGGCGGTTCGCCGTCTCGGCGGCGAGTGCATGGTCACCGATGCGCGCCGCCGGCTCCGCTGCGCGGCCTGCGGCGAATGCCGGACCCACTGCATCGCCTTCTCGTCATGAGTCTCGCGACGAGCGGCTGGGCCGAACATCGGCCGCGCGTTAGGCTCTGCGCATGTGCAACGCCTTCCGCCTGAAGACGCCGATCGCCCAGATCGCGCTCGACATGGAGCGCCTCGGCCTGCCGCTGGTCTTCCCGGGCGGGGCGACCCCCAACGACTGGCCGGAGCTGGAGATGACCCGGCCCACCGACGTGCTGCCGGTGTTCCGGCCGCTCGATCCGAGGGCGCCGGCGGCCGGCCTGCAGCTGGCCAACAAACGCTGGTGGATGGTGCCCTACTTCCATCGCGGCGACACCAAGGCCTGGAAGGCGATGTGCACCAACGCCCGGGCGGAGAGCGTCGCCACCGCGCCCACCTACAAGGGCGCCTTCGCCCGCCGCCGCTGCCTGGTCCCGGCCGACGCCTACTACGAGTGGACCGGCGAGAAGAGCCGAAAGACCCGCTGGCGCTTCGAGCGTCCCGACGGCGACTGGTGGTCGTTCGCCGGCCTCTGGGATCGCGCCGAAACCACCGAAGGCCCGCTGGAAAGCTTCGCCATCGTCACCACCGCCGCCGGCCCCGACAGCCGCAGAGTCCACGACCGCCAGCCGGTGATCCTGGAAAAGCCCGGCTTCGCCCGCTGGCTCGATCTGTCGGCCGACGTCACGCCGCTACTGGCGCCGTCGCCGGAGGGGTCGCTGATTTGCGAGCAGGGCTGACGGCGAGCCGCCGGTCGACCACACTCGCGGCAGGTCGACGCCCTTAGTGTCCGGTTCCTTCAACTTGGAGCTCCAGCGTCGCTATTTCGTACGTCACGACACAGCCGAGCTGCTCGAAGCGCCTCAGGACCTGGCGCATGTCTCCGGGCCCAAGCACAAGGTGGTCCCGTTGCGGCGTGGTCGCGCCGACTGAACGGAGACTGGTCAGGAAGTCCCTGCCGGACTCAAAGGCTTCGGAGTCCTTATAGACATCGACCTGCACCGCCCGCCCAGATGGCCTGAGGCGCTGAAGCGCGTCGAGCGGCGGGAACATCGGCACGCCGGGCGTCAGACCGATTTCGGTGTGCGCCCGTCTCCATTCTTCGAATGTGCCCTGCGTCAGGGTCGTGACCAGAATGCGGCCGCCCGGCTTCAGATATCGCGTAAGGCCCGTGAGCACCCGCTCAATATCGGAAAACCACTGCGCCGCGAACGTAGAGCAGATTAGATCAAAGGGAGCTGTGATCTTAAGCGGCTCCGGATGCTCAGCATCAATGACCGCGAAGTCGAACCGGCGGTCTCTTTCAAGGGCCGCCCTGGCGCGGCGGACCATCTCGGGCGACAGATCCGTCGCCAGCCACGCCACGCCGGGGAGCCGTCGGCCTAGAGCCAAGCCGAGAAAACCGGTGCCGCATCCGAGTTCGCAAATGTTGGCGTTCACCGGAAGTTCGAGGTCGCCGATGCGGTCGGCCAATCGTTGCGCGGCTCGGCGCTGAACGCGCGCAGAGCTGTCGTATTCGGCCGCCGCAGAAAACGCGTCCTTGACCTGAGACTTGCACGGATGGCGCGAAGCGTTTTGCACTGGCATTGCCCGAGGATTTACGGCGCTTTTCGACCGTTAGCAGCGAAAGTTCCAGATTCCAGAATCCAACCCTCGCCATCCATCCCTACGGCCGGCGGAATCAGGGCTTCATCCGCCAACTCCGGCCCGGCGCCACTGACGCTGTCGAGAACCACGCGATCTGCGACACCCTCCAAATCCGCGACTATCCGCCCCAATGGATTGCTGTGCTTACCGCAGGCCGAGCACTCCTGCGGTGTTGTCCTTCAGGATCAGGGGCAGGACGTCGTCACGGAAGCCTGCGCCCTTCGCCGCTTCCATCCACTTGTCGGGCGTAATCAGCGGGAAGTCGGAACCGAACAGCATCTTATGCTTCAGCTGTGTGTTGGCGTACTGCACCACCTGGGGCGGAAAATACTTCGGCGACCAGCCGGACAGGTCGATGAAGACGTTCTCCTTGTGCAGCGCCATCGACAGGCTCTCGTCGGTCCAGGGCCAGCTCGGGTGGGCCAGGATGATTTTCATATCCGGGAAGTCGACGGCGACGTCGTCGACCAGCATCGGCTGGCCGTATTTCAGCCGCACGCCGCCGCCGCCCGGCATGCCGGTGCCCATGCCGGAGTGGCCGGTGTGGAACACCGCCGGCAGCTTGTGCTCGGCAATGACCTCGTAGAGCGGCCAGGCCATCCGGTCGCCCGGCGTGAAGCCCTGCATCGGCGGATGGAACTTGAAACCCTTGACGCCCCACTCGGCGATCAGCTCCCGGGCCTCGCGGGCGCCCAGCCTGCCCTTGTGCGGGTCGATCGAGGCGAACGGGATCATGATGTCGGCGTTCTCGCGCGCCAGCCCGGCGATCTCCTCGTTGCGGATCCGGCGGGCGCCGAAGGCGCTCTCGATGTCGACGGTGAACATCACGAAGGCGACGTTGCGCTCGCGGTAATAGGCGATGGTCTCCGCGATGGTGGGGCGCTTGCGATCTGCCTTGAAGTAGGCCGATGCGGCATCGAAGAACTTGCCCATGACCGGATCCTCCGGGTCATGGCAGGAAACTTCGGCGTGCACATGGACGTCGATGGCCCGCACCTTGGTGAGATCGATCATATCCGCCTACGCCTCTCCGACTGCAATTCGGCGCCGCTATAGCCTCCGCCAAGAACACGCATCGTTCGGGCGAGACCTTGGTTTTGCCGCCATGCACCGGTAGCGGAGCCCTCCATTCCTGTCAGCGGCGGACCGCCGGGAATGCATCGAAGTCCGACTAGTCGTGCGTTCCAGTCCGCTCTCCCCGGCGCAATCCGGGTCTAGCTTCAACGCATGTTGGAAACCCGACGCCCCGCCGCTGCGCCAAAGGCCGTCTCACTGCGGCTGGTTGAGACGCCATTCTCTTGGACCGACATCGAACCGTCGGCGAAACGCCCGCGCGAAATAGCTAGGATCCAAGTATCCGCAGCGCCAGGCGATCTCCGCGATCTGCAGCTGGGCGAAGCGGCGATCCGCGAGGAGCGATCTCGCCCGCTCCAAGCGGGCGGCGCTCAGGGCGCCGACAAACGTCTGCCCCTCCTGCGCCAGCAGAGCGTGCAGATATCGCTTCGAAACGCCGACCGACTTGGCTACCGCAGCGGGGCAGAGATCGGGCTCGGCGTGGCGCTCGTCAATTACGCGGAGGAGTCTGGCGGCGAGCTTGGAACGGTGCCCCGCCGTCTCGTGATTGCGATGGCCGACGGCGAGGGCCAAGAGCGACCCCAACTGATCGGCGAGACACGCGCGGGACAGCGGCGCGCTGTCGAGGCCGCCTTCCATGGCGAGCAGCAGGCTTCCGAGCGGAAGCCCCCACACCGCGGAGGCCGACATGGGGCGCGCGACGGCCAGCGACGGATCCGGCAGCCACCGCTCCAGCCACGCGCTCGGCATCACCACATCGATGACCTCATGCTCCGCGGGAATGGTCATCTCGTAGGGGCGCCGGTTGTCCATCAGAACGAACTCGCCCTCCCCAACCTGAAAGGTCTCGCCTCCGGCCCTGGTCACAAACGGCGTACGGCGGCAAAAGACCAGTTGGAACTGCCCGTCCCGGCTGCACGCGAGATGCTCCACCCGCTGAGCGCTCGCGGCAAGGGAGATCAAGCGCAGCGGCCCAAGGCTGCGCATCTGGAAGGATGCGGCGAAGCGAGCCTCGTCAGCCGGCTCGATATCGAGCGGGGCCAGCGCCGCGCACGTCCGGCGCCTCCAGTTCTCGAGGACTTCCTTCGGGCTCAAACCCTGAGAGGACCAGAAGGCGTCGCCCGACGCTTCCTCCTTGAAACTCACCCGCGTCTCCCACCCTGGCGTCCTGGGCCTTAGGGCCGCTTCTCAGACGTCTGAGCATGAATAACACGACGGACACGGCCGTCAAAGCCAGATCACGCAGGAAATCGATGACCGCGACAAACCGCCCCACGAAAACCTTCCCGCTTCCGAGCTCAATAACGGTCGTTCCCGGAACCGAGAACGCCCAATCGGCGCACCCCTACTACATGCAGTTCTCTGCCGAAGACGACGGGAAGTTCTGGTTCTACAACTCGATGCATTTCCCTGAACCCATGTCGCACTTTGACATGATCACGGCGGAGGGAGCTTATTGTGCGCTTGGTGCATCCAACACCCGCGTTCACTGCCTGCCGACCACCTTGGGCATTGATTTCAGGACCATCAACGGACGTGTCTACATCGGCGGAAACGGCGTAAGCGATCCTGACGAGATCGCCCGACGGACAGAACATTTCACGCAACGAGCCTTCTACTACTACGAGAACTGGGAGCGTCTTTACGCGCAGTGGAAGGACAAGATGGCGGCCCTGATCAGGGAGGCGCAGGAGCTTCCGAAACCAGAGTTGCCGGAATTCGAACCGCTTGCAAACGTTCACGCCGGCCTAGGCGTCGCCAGCAACCAACGCCTCCTCGACACCTATCAAAGGATCATCGAGGGCTACTTCCGGATGTGGCACCACCACTTCGAATTTCTGCTCCTCGGTTACGGGGCGTATCTGACCTTCTTCGATTTTTGCAAGAAGGCCTTTCCGGAGATTTCGGATCAGACCATCGCTCGGATGGTGGCGGGAATTGAGGCGGAGATCTTTCGACCTGACGAAGAACTCAAGCGGCTGGCGCGCAGCGCCGTCGAGCTGGGGGTTCACGACGAGTTCGGCGAAGGGCTATCCGCCGAACAAATTCTGCGGTCCCTCGAACAGAGAGGCCTCTCGGGCGAGGCGTGGCTGAAGGAACTCGAGATCTCGCGCAATCCCTGGTTCAACGTCAACGTGGGCGACGGCTTCTACCACTATCACCGCTCCTGGAACGACGATCTGTCGCTGCCCTTCTCGGCGCTGCCCGGCTACATCAGACGCGTTCAAAATGGCGAAAGCCTGGAACGCCCTACGCAACAGCTCATGCGTGAGCGCGACCAGCTGATCCAGGATTACCGGGAGCTCCTCTCGACCGAAGCGGACCGCGCGGTCTACGACCAGATGATCCACCTGGCGCAGCGGGTCTTCCCCTACGTCGAAGGACACAAGTTCTATTGCGAGCACTGGTACACGAATCTGTTCTTCAACAAGATTCGGGAGTTCGGGGCTTTGCTTGCAGGGCACGGATTCTTTCCGAACACGGAGGACGTGTTCAACCTCACCCGCTACGAACTCGAGAGCGCGATCACGGACCTGATGATCTCGTGGTCCACCGGCGCGCCGCCACGCGGACCCAGCCGCTGGCCGAGCATCGTGGCGGAGCGTAAGGCCGCCCTGCAGCAATGGGCGAAGCACGACGCTGCTCCGGCGCTCGGCCCCGTGCCGGACATCATCGAAGATCCAGCCATCGTCATGTTGTGGGGCATAACCCGCGAGAACCTGGATGCCTGGCTGCGCGCCGGCCATGAGGTGGACTCCAACGAGATCAAGGGCTTCGCCGCATCCCAAGGCGTGGTCGAGGGCGTTGCGCGGGTCGTGAAGTCCGTCGAGGAGATCGGCCGCCTGCAGCAGGGCGACATCCTCGTCTGCCACGTCACCAATCCGACCTGGGCGCCGATCTTTCAGAAGATTGCGGCGGCCGTTTCCGACATCGGCGGCTCGATGAGCCACGCGGCCATCGTCGCGCGCGAATACGCGCTGCCCGCCGTCGTCGGCACCGGGACGGCGACGCAAAAGATCAAGGACGGGCAGCGCATCCGCGTCGACGGCGGGCGCGGCGTGGTCACCATCCTGGCCTAGGGACGCACCATGCGAACGAATGAAATCATCGGCTGGTTCGAAGACATCGGCCTGAGCGATCGTCCCCTCGTCGGGGGCAAGGGCGGCTCGCTGGGAGAGCTGACAAAGGCCGGCATCGCGGTCCCGCGCGGCTTCGTTGTGATGACTGGCGCTTTCGAGGCGTCCATCGCCGAGCTGGAGCGCGCCGGGCCGGTCCGTTCCCTCGTGGAAGCCCTCGACCCCGCAGACCTCGATGCGACGACCGGCTGCTCCAGGGCCCTGCGCGCGCGCATCGAAGCCGAGCCGCTCCCGCTGCACGTCCGCGACCAGATCTCGGCTGCGCTGTCGGCGCTGTGTCCCGAAGATCCCCTGACGCCGGTGGCGATCCGTTCGTCGGCGACGACGGAAGACGCGGAGGACGCAAGCTTCGCGGGGCTGCAGGACACCTATCTCTGGGTCAAGGGCGCCGAGGACGCGATCCGTTTCATTCGCAGTTGCTGGGCCAGCCTCTATTCGCTGGAATCGATCACATACCGGCGCAGGCAAAACCTTCCCGAGGCCGGCGTCCACATGGCGGTGGTCGTGCAGCGCATGGTGGATGCGCGCACGGCGGGGGTGATGTTTACGCGCAGCCCCACCACGGGCGACCGCTCGGTGATCACCGTCGAGGGCGCATGGGGCCTGGGTTCGGCCGTGGTCGGCGGCGAGGTGACGCCGGACCGATGGGTCATCGGCAAGATCACCGGCGAGATCTCGACGCGCGAGATTTCCGACAAACATATTGAGCACCTGCCTTCGCCTGCCGGCGGCGTCATCGAAGCCGAGACGCCGGACGAGCGGCGCAAGGCCCCGTCGCTGAGCGACGAAGAGCTGCAACGGCTGCGCGAGATCGGCCGGCGCGTGGAGCGCCACTACGGGCGGCCGCAGGACATTGAATGGGCCGTCGACCGCTCCGGAGAGATCCTCCTGTTGCAGAGCCGGCCCGAGACCGTCTGGTCGAGCAAGGACGCCGCACCGGTCGCGGCGCCCACGGACAATCCCCTTTCGCACGTGATGACGATTTTCGGAGGGCGCCGGTGAGCCTGACCAGCAAGGATGTTGCCGAGATCATGCGGCTGCTGGAGGCGTCCGGCTTTGACAGCCTGACGCTCGAAATGGACGGCATGAAGCTGGCGCTGAACCGCTCAGGCGCGGTTGAGCCTGTCCCTGAGCGCCGAGTCTCGGCGCCTCCGCCGCCATCCCCACCCCCACAGGCCCCTGCTGTGGCGAATTCCGCGGCCGCGCCGAGCGAAGCCGGCCTGGTCGAGGTCGCCGCGCCACTCCTCGGCGTCTTCTACCGCACGCCGAAGCCGGGCGAACCGCCGTTCGTGGAGGTCGGATCCCGGGTTCAGCCGGAGACTGTGGTCGGCATCATCGAAGTGATGAAGCTGATGAACTCGGTATCGGCGGGCGTCGCCGGCGAGGTTGTCGAAGTGATCGCCGCGTCGGGCGCCATGGTCGAGTACGGCCAGGTCCTCATCCGCATTCGCCCCGAGCGCTGATCATGCCGATCCGCCGCATCCTCATCGCCAACCGCGGCGAGATCGCCGTGCGCATCATCCGGACGTGCCGGAAACTTGGCCTCGAGACCGTGCTCGCCGCTTCGGAGGCGGACCGCGGCAGCCTCGCCGCCAGAATGGCCGATCGCACGGTCTGCATCGGTCCGGCGCCTGCGAGCCTGAGCTACCTCCAGCCCAGGACGATCGTTCAAGCGGCGCTCGGCGTGGAAGCCGATGCGATCCATCCCGGCTATGGTTTCCTCTCCGAACGGGCCGATCTCGCCCGGCTCTGCGAAGCGGAGTCGGTGGTCTTCATCGGGCCGACCTCCGCCCAGATCGAAGCGGTGGGCGACAAGCTCAAGGCTCGGGCCGAGGCGACGGCCGCCGGCGTGCCGACCGCGCCAGGCGGAGCGGTTGCGGACGTGGAGCAAGCCGTCGAACTCGGCCGCGTCATCGGCGCGCCGCTTCTGGTGAAGGCCGTGGGCGGCGGCGGCGGCCGCGGCATGAAACGGGTCGACGACCTGGCGGACTTGCCGGCCGCAGTCTCGATGGCCGCCGCCGAAGCCGGCGCGGCCTTCGGGGACGAGCGGGTCTATCTGGAGCGGTTCGTCGCCCGCGGCCGCCATGTCGAGGTCCAGGTGCTGGGCGACGGGGCGGGCGAGGTCATCCACCTGGGCGAACGCGACTGCTCGGTTCAGCGACGCTACCAAAAGCTGATCGAGGAGACGCCCGCCCCCGGCCTTTCGGAGGCGTTCCGCGCCGAGATCAGGGAAGCCGGCATGCGCTACGCCAAGCGGCTCGCCTATCGCGGCGCCGGCACAGTGGAGTTCCTGGTCGATGTCGACCGGCAGGAATTCTACTTCCTCGAGATGAACGCTCGCATCCAGGTCGAGCACCCGGTGACGGAGGAGGTCACCGGCGTCGATCTCGTGGCCGAGCAGATCGCCGTGGCTGAAGGGAAAGGCCTGTCGCTGCGGCAGGAGGACGTGAAGGCCTTGGGCTGCGCGGTGGAGTGCCGCATCAACGCCGAGGATCCGGCCCGCGACTTTCGCCCCACGCCGGGCGCCGTGCGCCTCGCCGAATGGCCCTCGGGAGAGGGCTTGCGGGTGGACACCCACATCGACGCCGGCGCGACGGCGCCGCCGTTCTACGACTCCCTGCTGGCCAAGGTGATCGCCCACGGCCCGGACCGGGCGACCGCGCTGGCGCGCCTCGCAGACGGCTTGCGGCGAACCCGGATCGACGGGGTCCCCACCAACATCGGCTTTCATCTGGCCGTCCTCGACGACCCCGAGTTCCAGGCCGGCGGCGTCGACACCGGCTATCTCGCGCGCTTTCTCGACCGCGCCCGCGACCAATTCGGGGCTTGAGACATGGCTGATATCCAGATCGTCGAGACCTCGTTGCGGGACGGCAACCAGTGCCTTTGGGGGGCCCTTGGTATCGACACCGCCAAGACCCTCGCCGTCGCGCCCGTCATGGACAAGGTCGGCTTCAAGGCCATCGACTTCACGACCTCGACCCACATGGGCGTGGCTGTCCGCTACAAGCAGGAAGACCCCTGGGAACGCATCCGGCTCACCGCGCGGGCGATGCCCCGCACCCCGCTGCAGTTCCTCTCCACGGGATTCCGCTTCATCTCCTGGGAGACCGCCAGCGCCGAGTTCATGGCGCTCGCCTTCAAGACGCTGATCGACGCCGGCATCAGCCGCTTCGCGGTATGCGATCCGATGAACGACGCTGACGCCAACCTGGCCAGCGCCAAGATGGTCAAGGCGGCGGGCGGCCGGGAGGTGGTGGCCGCTCTCGTCTACACCATCAGCCCGATCCACGATGACGCCCACTATGTCGAGTGCGCCCGAAAGCTCGCCGCCAGCCCCGACGTGGACGCGCTCTACATCAAGGACGTCGGAGGACTGCTGACGTCCTTGCGCGCACGCACCCTGATCCCGGCGCTCAAGGAGGTGATCGGCGACAAGCCCCTGGAGCTGCATGGTCACTGCACGGTGGGGTTGGCGGACCTCTCCTACCTCGACGCCGCCGACTGCGGCGTGACGGCGCTCCAGTGCGCGTCCGGCGCGGCCAGCGATGGGAGCTCCAATCCTTCCGCCGAGCGCGTGACCGCAAACCTTCGCGCGCTCGGCCACGCCGTCGAGATCAACGACGAGGCCCTGGCCGAAGTCAGCCGGTTTTTCTCGCGCCTCGCCGAGGCCGAGGGGCTCCCCGTGGGCAGGCCGCAGGCGTTCGATGCGGCCTACCTGCACCACCAGTTGCCGGGGGGAATGGTCGGCACCATGCGCCGGCAGCTCGCCGAAGCTCGGATTTCGCACGTCGAAGGCGCGGTGATCGAAGAGCTGGGCCGCGTCCGCCAGGAATTGGGCTGGCCGATCGTGATCACCCCCTTCGCCCAGATGGTGATGACCCAGGCGGTCCTGAACGTCACCGGCAAGGCGCGCTACGCCGCCATCCCGGACGAGGTCATCCGCTACGCGCTCGGCCGGTTCGGCCGCCCGAACCGGCCCATCGCGCCGGAGGTCATGGACCGGATCGAAGCCTTGCCGAGAACCCGCGAGCTGCGCAACGAGCCGCCGATGGCCTCGGTGGCGGAGCTTCGCAGGCGGTTGGGCGTCCGGTTGTCCGACGAAGAGTTCCTGCTGCGCGCCACGATGCCGGAGAACCAGGTCGACGCCATGCGAGCGGGCGGACCTGCGCGGCGTGACTACGACCCGGCGGCGGCGCCTGTGATGGATCTCATCCGGCGCCTGACCGGGCGAGACGACATTTCGCAGATTTGCGTCGAGAAGGCGGGCTTCAGCCTGTCGCTCGCGCGCCGCCAAGCGCGGGGGGCCTAGGATGGACGGCATGAATGGCGCGAGCACGTCGCCTGCGCCAAACCCCGAGGGTTTCGTTTTCGACCTCGACGGCACGCTCATCCTGAGCAACCGGGCCTTGGGCGGATACCAGGCGCTTTCGGGCGCCGTAGAGCTGTTGACGGAGCTGAAGGCGCGTGGCGTGCCGTTCGTCGCGCTCACCAACGGCAGCAACTATCCGCCGGCCGAACAGGCGCCGAAACTTCGGGCCCTCGGCCTGCCGATCGAGGACTGGCAGCTGTTGACGCCGTCCACCGTCGCCGCCGAGCTCATGGCGCGGCGCGGGATAAGCCGGGCTCTGGTCCTGGGTACGCCGGGCGTCGCCCGGCCACTCGCCGAGGCGGGCGTCGAAACCCTCTTCACCGGCGAGAGCGGCGCCGAGGAGGCGCAGGCGGTCTACATCGGCTGGCACCCCGATTGCGGCATGAAGGACATCGAGGCGGCGTGCCGAGCGATTTGGAACGGCGCTGCGCTCTACGTCGCCTCGGACGTTCCCTTCTTCGCCACGAGCGCCGGCAAGAGCCTGGGCTACTCCTTCGCCATCACGGCGGCAGTTCAGAAGCTCACCCGTGCGCCGAAGATCCTGACCGGCAAGCCGTCGCTGCATGCGCTGCGGCTGGCGGCGAAGCGCACCGGCCTGGCGATGAGCAGGCTGGGCGTGGTGGGCGACGATCCGCTGGTGGAGATCCTCATGGCGCGCCGCGCCGGCGCGACCGGCTTCGCGCTCACGACCGGAGTCACGACCGCGGAGGAATGGGCCGCGCAGCCGCGCGCGCGCCGGCCGCATCGGCTGCTGCGCGATTTGGACGAGCTTCTCGACGAGGTCAGATCATGGCCGCGCCAGCCCTCGGGTCGCCACGTCGCGGGGCCGCAACTCAGCACGCAGGGGTCGATGCGATGACCAGACGGCTTCCCGTCAACGAAGGCGACCTCCTGTGGACCCCGAGCCAAGAGCGCATCGAGAAGGCCCAGCTGACCCGCTTCATGGCCTGGCTTCGCGCCGAGCGGGGGCTCGATTTCAGCGACTACGGCGCGCTCTGGGCTTGGTCGACCGAGGCCGTGGAGGCATTCTGGCAAGCGGTCTGGGACTACTTCGACGTCAAGTCGTCGGCGCCGCATCGCTGCGTTCTGGAATCCAGGCAGATGCCCGGAGCCCGCTGGTTCCCGGGCGCACGGCTGAACTTCGCCGAGCACGTCCTGCGCCAGGAACGGGCCGGCCAGACCGCCCTGCTCTTCGCCAGCGAGTCCGCGCCGCTGACCGCCGTCTCGTGGGACGAATTCGCCGGCCAGATCCGTGCAGCGGCCAGGGCCCTGCGGCGGATGGGGGTGCGCGCGGGCGACCGCGTGGCCGCCTACGCCACGAACCGGCCCGAGACGATGGTCGCCCTGATCGCCGCCGCCAGCTTGGGCGCCGTCTGGTCGAGCTGCTCGCCCGATTTCGGCGCCGAGGGCGTGCTCGATCGGCTCGCCCAGCTTCAGCCAAGGGTCCTGTTCTGCGTCGACGGCTATCGCTACGGCGGCAAGACCTACGACAAGCGGGCCGAGGTTCAGGCCATAGTGCGGGGCGTCTCCTCGCTCGAGCAGCTCGTCCATATCCCGTTCGACGGCGCCGCCTTGGCGGTCGAAGGGGCGCCGACGACCTCATGGGGCGACCTGACCTCCGGCCCGCCCCTCGCCGCGGCGGAGTTCGTCTTCGAGCAGGTTCCGTTCGATCACCCGCTCTGGGTCTTGTTTTCGTCCGGCACAACCGGCCTGCCCAAGGCGATCGTCCATGGGCACGGCGGCATTCTCCTCGAAAATCTGAAGGCCCTCGCCTTCCAAATGGATTTCCATGAAGGCGACCGGGGGTTCTTCTACACCACCACCGGCTGGATGATGTGGAACTTCCTCGCCTGTTTGCCCCTGGCCGGCGTGGTTCCCATCCTGTTCGACGGCAATCCGGCATACCCCACGCCCGACGCTCTCTGGAGAATCGCCGATGAGTCCGGGGCGACCCTGATGGGCGCGAGCCCCGCCTATGTGGACAACATGATCAAGGCGGACATCGTCCCCCGCGAAAGATACGCCCTGACCGAGCTGCGCACTGTCATGCCCGCCGGCGCGCCGGTCTCACCGGAACACAGCGCCTGGTTCTACGACAACGTGAAGGCGGATCTTCTGCTTGCGACCGGCAGCGGAGGAACCGACGTCTGCACGGGGTTCCTCGGCGGCGTGGCCATTCAGCCAGTCTACGCCGGCGAGATGCAGGCGCGGTGCCTGGGCGTCGCCGCCCACGCCTTCGACGAAGACGGCCGGCCGGTCGTTGATGAGGTCGGCGAGCTGGTCATTACGCAACCGATGCCCTCCATGCCGGTGGGCTTCTGGAACGATCCCGATGGCGAACAGTATCGCGCCAGCTACTTCGACACGTTTCCAGGCGTCTGGCGACACGGCGACTTTTTTCGCATCAACGCCCGCGGCGGCTGTTTCGTCCTTGGCCGCTCGGACGCGACGCTCAACCGAGGCGGCGTCAGAATTGGCGCTGCGGAAATCTATCGCGCCGTAGAAGCCCTGCCGTCCGTCGAGCGCGCGCTCGTCGTGCATCTGGATCTGCCGGATGGCCGCTCGGTGATGCCGCTGTTCGTCAAGACCGTTGGCGCGGCGCCGCTCAGCGAGCAAATAAAGCGTGAGATCAACCAGCGCCTGCGCGAGCGGTGCACCCCGCGGCACGTCCCGGACGTCATCATTCAGGCGCCTGACATCCCGATGACTCTGACTGGCAAGAAGCTGGAGGTGCCGGTGCGTCGGATCCTGACCGGCGTCGCACTCGAAAAGGCGGCGAATGTAAACGCAGTCGCCAATCCCGATTGCCTGCCATTCTTTGTCGAGACGGCCCGGCGTTTTGAAGCCGATACGCCGCGGCGTTGACATGCGAGCCGCCTCCCCAACATGCTGGGCGAGGCGGTCGAGGGGGCGGCGGGACGTGGAGTTGCGGCGGATCGCGCTCGCGGGCGCGACGAGGCGCCTCGCCGATCCCCGCCGTTCAGGCTGAAAACCTGCCGCCGCTAAAGGTAGAGCTGTGGGTTGAGCGCAATGCCGTTCTCGCGGCAATAGGATTCGTAGTGGTTGATGAACCACCAGACGTCGACCGTCTCAATAAATTTTCCGGTATCGTCATAGAATTCGATGGGACCTTCCAGCCATCCGAATAGCTTTACGCCGTTCGGATCATCGCTGACAAGCGTATGGACCAGTCCTGGAGTCTCATAGATGAAGTCTCCTGGCCCCGCGACCCAGTCGTACTCGAGGTAACGAGCGCTACCTTCGAGACAAACCATCACGACCGTGCCGCGATGCTTGTGCGTGCCAATCACGCCAGCGGACTTGATCCAAAGGATGTTCGCGAAGCGGTTGTTGCGAACGTCGAATTTCAGGTGGCGGATGGCGGCGTTGTCTCCAAACGGGACCCACGGGCTCTCCACCTCGCCGGAACCCACGAACGACCCAGCGATGCCATAGCGCTGGATCACGTCCGCACAGATCTCGGGCACGTCGACGATCTTGTAGGCGGTCGACGGCGGCGCGGTGATCGGCGCGGGCGCAGTATTCGTCATCTGGCGGTTCCTTCCTGGGTCTTGGCCGTAGTCGCTGCACGGACCGGCCGCGTGCAGCATAGCTCCAAGGGGCATCCGCCTGACGGACCAGAGCGCACGAACACTGGGACTCCAGCGTGGTCCTTCACGTTCGGCACATAGGCTGCCGTCGCAAACTGGGAGAGGCATGACGCCTCTCCCTTGCTTCCCGAGGCCCGCTATGCGCCGCTCAAGGCCTCGGCTGTCCGACGCAACAGAACGACAGTCCTGGCGCGAAGGTCACCGTCGAAGCGCACCGTAGGGATGGCGACGCCGATGGCGCCGACCGTCTTTCCGCCCACGGCGATCGCGCAACCCAGGCTGCAGATGCCCTCGGTGCTTTCCTCGATCGCTTCGGCGTAGCCACGGGCGCGGATCTCAGCCAGTTGGGCTCTCAGTGCGGACTCGCTGCAGACGGTGCGCTCCGTCAGGCTGTCGCGCCGGGCCTCGGCGAAATATTGCGCAAGCTCGCCTTCCGGCAAGGTGGCAAGCAGCGCCTTGCCGGCGGCCAGAGCGTGGGTCGGCTTCAGTTCGCCCGGCTCGATTGCGTATCGCAGCGCCTGGGCGCTGGCCTCGGTGACCAGGGCCGCCATGTCCCAACCTTGACGCACAAAGAACGAAGCGGTCTCGTTGAGCTCGCTGCGGATGGCGCGCAGGAGCGGGGCGACCCTGTCTTCCAGCGAGAGCTCGTCGAGCGGGACCCGCAGGCGCTCCAGGCCCGGCCCCGGCAGGTACTGCCTGCCTTCGCGCCGCAGGTAATCGCGGTCCACGAGCGTCGCCAGCAGATAGGACAGGCTGCTGACCGGGATCGTCAGCGCCGCGCCGATCTCGTTGGCCGTGATCCCCTTGCGATGGGCGACCACCAGCTCGATCACGTCGAGGGTCCGCATCGCGGACTTCACCGGGGCGGGAGCGGATCCGGCCATGTCAGCCGCCGAAGCTGAGCGAGCCGTGTCGCTCGGCGAAACGCCAGCCGTCGGGCGTCAGGACGAAGCGGTCGCGGAACCAACCGACGGCAGGCGGACCGTCACCGGTGTATAGAAGCATTGCCGAGACGCCGCGAGCGTGCGCCGGGCCGTCGACGTCGATCACGACGTTGCTGCAGACGTGGCGCGTCTTGCGCGCTGGCCGGGCTCTGAACGCCGCGAGGATCGCTTCGCGGCCTGCTATCGGGACATCGGGGGCGGTGGGTCGCAACAGCACGCCGTCTTCCGCAAAGAGCGCCGCGACCTCTTCCCAGCGCGCCTCGTCATTGAGATTGGCGTAGAGCGCGATCAGCCGCGCGCACCGCCATTCAAGTCTTAACTGCTCGTCCGGATTCAAGAACACGCCCCTGCCCTTCGGCGCCCGCCGCGCCCTGCCTCTGTTGTCTGTCATTAACCCGCCGATTTTCCCAGGCGCGATCGCCACGGCGCATTTCGACTTCGACCCCGGCCAGGCCTCGCACAATGGCGAACGGCTTGTCGACCGTGACGCGCGCCGCAACCACGCCGCCCATGGCGAGGCATTCCGCGGCGAGCTTCTGCGCGAAGGTCTCGATGAGCGGTATATGACTTGCGGCGAGCGTCTCGGCCGCCCGCGCCACGCGGCAGTAGTCGACGGTCTGGCCAATCTCGCTGATGGGTCGCGCATCCAAGGTGAGCTCGACCGAAACCACCAGGGGCTGGGGACGCCCGACCTCCTCAGGGTTGATCCCGATGTCCGCGAGCAGCGGCAGGTCCCTCACCCGCACGCAGGTCTTGCCGAAGTAGTGGATTCCATCAAGCATGAGCCGCCATCCTCGCCGCGCGAACCGTATTGCTCAGCAGGCACGCGATGGTCATCGGGCCGACGCCGCCCGGCACCGGGGTCACCGCTCGCGCGTGATCGAGTTCATGGGTGGCGCAGTCGCCGACGATGCGCGTCGCACCGTCAGGGTCTGCGACGCGGGTGATGCCGACGTCGATGACCACCGCCCCGGGCTTGACCCAGTAGCCGCGGACGAGGTGAGGCGCTCCAGCCGCCGCGACGATCACGTCGGCCTTGCGCGCCACGTCGGCCAACTCGCGGGTTTCGATGTGCGTCACGGTGACGGTGGCCTCACGTTCGAGAAGAAGCATTGAAACCGGCTTGCCGACGATGTTGGACTTGCCGATCACCACGACGTTCAGGCCTCGATAGTCGTCGATCACGCTGTCGAGCAGCATCATGATCCCGAGCGGCGTGCACGGCACGAGCCCGCCCGACCCGATCGAGAGCCGTCCAACATTCACCGGATGGAAGCCGTCGACGTCCTTTGCCGGGCTGATCCGGTCGAGCACGAGCATGGCGTCGATCGCCGGGGGAAGCGGGAGTTGGATGAGGATGCCGTGAACGGCCGGATCGCCGTTGAGCCGCTCGATGAGCCGCAACAGTTCGTCTTGTCCTGTATCGCCCGGAAGGCGATGCTCGATCGACCGGATGCCGGCTTTGCGGCACTGCGCGACCTTGCGCCGGACATAGAGGTCGCTCGCGGGATCGTCGCCGACCAGAACGACGGCGAGGCCGGGCGTCTGTCCTGTTTCGGCGAGCATCGCGGCTACGGCGTCGGCGGTGCTCGCCACCAGCTGCGCCGCGAGCGCCTTTCCATCGATCACTTCGGCCACGGGGTCACGCCTTGAAGACCACGGTGCGGCCGTCGTTGAGAAAAACCCGGCCGTCCAGGTGATGGCGCACCGCCGTCGCCAGGACCCGGCGTTCGATGTCGCGCCCCTTGCGGACAAGATCCTCGGGGGTGTCCGCGTGGCTGATCGCCTCGACGTCCTGGTGGATGATCGGGCCCTCGTCCAGGTCGGCGGTGACGTAATGCGCGGTCGCCCCGATCATCTTCACCCCGCGCGCATGCGCCTGGTGATAGGGCTTTGCGCCCTTGAAGCCCGGCAGGAACGAGTGGTGGATGTTGATGCAGCGGCCGGAGAGGAAGGCCGCCAGGTCGTCCGAAAGGATCTGCATGTAGCGCGCGAGGACCACGAGTTCCGCGCCGGTCGCGTTCACCACGGCCTTGATCTGCGCTTCCTGCTGCGGCTTCGTCTCGCGGGTGATCGGCAGGTGGTGATAGGGTATTTCGCCGACCATCGTGGTGTTCAGCGCGCTCAGCGGGTGGTTCGAGATGATCGCGACCACATCCATCTCGAGCTCGCCGATACGCCGCCGATACAGCAGATCGCCAAGGCAGTGGTCGAACTTGCTGACCAGCAGCGCCACCTTCTGGGCCTGCCGGTTCGGACGTACCTTCCACTCGATCCCATGGGCCTCGGCCAGCGGGGCGAAAGCGCGACGGACGGAGGCCGCCGAGGCTTCGCCGAGCAGCTCGAATTCGACGCGCATGAAGAACCGGCCGTTGGTCCGGTCGTTGTATTGCTGCGCATCGACGATGTTGCCGCCCTGGGCGGCCAGGAAGGTCGCCACGTCGGCCACCAGCCCGGGGCGGTCATTGCATTGCAGAGTAAGAGTGCAGACCTCGTTCACCTGGAGCTCCATGATCCCCTCCGCCGCGGCTCAGCGGCGCGCATAGTCGTTGATCCATTCGACGGTCTTCTCGAGGCCGCCGAAGGGGTAGAAATGAAGCCGGACGCGCCCATGCTGCGGGCCGATGCCGCCGGCGAGCTCGTCGACGAGCCTGTCGGGTCCTGCGGCCCCGAGCAGCTGGGTGATCGAGATCCCGTATTTCGACAGGACCGACGCTGAGGCCCCGACGCCGCAACGGGCGGCGAACCGTAGCAGGCTCTTGACGCCGGCCGGGCCCGGAACGCCGACGCGCACCGGCGCATCGACGCCACGCCGACGTAGCGCCTCCAGCCAACGGAGGATCGGCGCGGCGTCGAACCCGAACTGGGTGACGATCAGCGGCGCCATGCCTCGCCGCTCGATGTCCGCGCATTTGTCCGCAAGCACTTTCCAGCACTGGTCGGCGCTCATGTGAGGATGGCCTTCCGGATGGCCGCCGACGCCGACCGCGCGGATTCCCGCGCGTTCGAAGGCGCCGGTGGCGATCAGGGCGGAACTGTCGCCAAAGGGACCGGCCGCCACCGACGGGTCGCCGCCGACCACGAAGCACCGCTGCACCGCGGCTTCGCGCACGACGGCGCGGAGATAGCTTTCAAACTCGTCCGGGGAGGCGATCCGGCGCGCGGAAAAGTGCGGCATCGGCTCGAAGCCAAGATCCCTCACCGCCTTGGCCGCGGCAATCCGCGCCTGCGGGTCCTCTCCCGGAAGAAAGGTCACGGCCACGGGCGTGTCGGCGGGCATCGCCGGAGCCGCGACCCGCAGCGAAGCGATGTCCTTGGCGGTGATCTCCACCGAAAAGCCGTCGGTGGGCCCGTCAGGCGCCCTGTCCCAGTTCGGATGGATCACCGGCTTCGTCATGGAGGACGTCCTCGTTCGAGACGGGCGGCGGCCGGAAAACCTGGGCCGGTTCGCCCCGCGCCTTTTTCCACTAGCGCATCCCACTAAATTCGTATAGCTGATATTTTCATGAATGTGATTTCACCTGGCGTAGACGAGGGGCCGCTGGCGATCCTCCCTGGCCTGTTGTGCGACGGGACCATGTTCAACTCGCAGGTCGCCGCGCTGCCGGCCGCTGTCGTGGTCGGGGGGTTCTACGGCTCGGAGACGCGGCTGGAAGGCATGGCCGACTACGCGCTCGCCCGCCTGCCCGCCCGTTTCGCGCTGCTCGGCCATTCCATGGGCGCACGGGTGGCGCTGGAGATCGTCCGCAAGGCCCCGGAGAGGGTCTCGCGGCTGGCCCTCGCCGACACCGGCGTCCATCCGGCGCGGCCCGGCGAGCGGGAGAAGCGCTACGCCCTGCGCGACCTCGGGCGCGAGCGAGGGATCCTGGCGCTGGTCGACGAATGGTTGCCGCCGATGCTCGGGCAGGCCGCACGCGCCGATGCGACGCTGGTCGCATCCCTGCGGCGGATGTGCGTCTCCGCGGGAATGGAGCGCTTCGAGGCACAAATCGAAGCGCTCCTCCACCGCCCGCCGCTGGACGACCTTCTGGGCGAGATCACCTGCCCGACCCTGGTGGTCGTCGGCGAGGAGGACGCCTGGAGCCCGGTCGCCCAGCATGAGGCGATCGCCGCAAGCATACCGGGCGCAAAGCTCAAGGTCATACCCGGGGCAGGACACATGCTTCCGGCGGAATCGCCCCGCGAATTCAACGCCGCGATCCAGGAGTGGCTGGCCTGGCCGGCGACCGAGGCGGCAAGCCACCGCGCAAACTCAAGGAGAATCAAATGACGGCAAGTCTTGAGCAGATCTTGCGATCCAGTGGCGACCTCGTGGACCTGGTCCGCAACCAGCCGACCGGGCCAAACGTATACCCGGGCGTCCCGGCCGAGTATTCCAACTGGCGCGCCGAGCAGTGGGCCTGGGCGCATACCGCCGTGCTCTACAACCAGTCCTACCACATGGTGGACCTCGCGGTGCGCGGTCCGGATGCCTTCAAGATGCTCGAGCATCTCGCCATCAACAGCTTCAAGAACTTCCAGCCGGATCGCGCCAAACAATTCGTGCCGGTCACCCCGTATGGACACGTGATCGGCGACGTCATCCTGTTCTATCTTGACGAGAACGAGTTCAACCTCGTCGGCCGCGCCCCGGCGATCGAATGGGTGGAGTACCACGCCGCCACCGGCGACTGGGACGTGACCGTCGAGCGTGACGAGCGCTGGGCGATGCGCAGCGACGGCAAGCGCAAGAACTACCGCTTTCAGGTCCAGGGCCCGAACGCGATGCAGATCATCGAGAAGGCCACCGGCAGGACGCCGCCGGATCTCAAGTTCTTCCATATGACCCGGATGACCATCGGCGGCCGGGACGTGCGCGCGCTGCGCCATGGCATGGCCGGCCAGCCCGGCTTCGAGCTGATGGGCCCCTGGGAAGACTACGGCGCCGTGCACGCGGCGCTGGTGGACGCAGGCCAGGCGTTCGGCATGGCGCTGGTCGGCGGCCGCTCCTATTCGACGAACACCCTTGAATCGGGGTGGATTCCCTCGCCGTTCCCGGCGATCTACACCGGCGAACAGTTGAAGCCCTACCGGGAATGGCTGACGGCCAATTCCTACGAAGCCAAGTGCTCGGTGGGCGGCAGCTACGTGCCCGAAACCATCGAAGGCTACTACACGACCCCGTGGGACCTCGGCTACGGGCCGTTCGTCAAGTTCGACCACGAATTCATCGGCCGCGCCGCGCTCGAAAAGATGGCCGCCGGGCCGCACCGCACGAAGGTCACTCTGGCGCTCGACAACGAAGACGTGATGCGCGTGCAGTCATCGGCTCTGTCGCGGGGTCCGCGGGCGAAATACATGGAATATCCGAGCTCGGTCTACGCCATGCACCCGTTCGACTGCGTGCTGGGGGACGGCAAGCTGGTCGGCCTCTCGACCTGGATCGGCTACACCGCCAACGAAGGGAAGTTCCTCAGCCTGGCGATGTTGCAGCCGGGCTTCGCCGAACCCGGGACCGAGGTGACGCTGCTTTGGGGCGAACCGGACGGCGGGACCCGCAAGCTGACCGTCGAGCCGCACGTCCAGACCGAGATCAAGGCCCGCGTCGCCTCCGTACCCTATTCGGAAGTCGCACGCGACAGCTACGCCGAGGGCTGGCGAACGCGCAAATAGCACCGCCGCCCCGCCCAGCTCGCCCTAGAGCGAAATCCGATCCAATTGAATCGAATTTCGCTCAAGATACTTTGAATCTGGAGCATTTTCTTCGCCGAACCGGCATGCACTTGGGCGGAAGACGCCCGAGTGTGCTGGATCTGAAGTTCGCCCGCATCTCGGTCATGCGCCGAAGCGAAACTTCAGATCCGCAAAGCACACTAGAAACATATACTTGCTAGTGTCCGGATCGATTCCGAAGCTCGTCCGAGCCCGCCACAAGGCGCATGCGAACTTCGGAATCGGGACACTGGCTCGGGCCGCCTCCACAGTGCGGCCGCCCCTTTTTGCCGACTTTGGCGCCGTCGTCGGTCTGGCTGCACGGCGCTGCTGATCCTGGGAGACCCCGATGGCGCCGATCGAAGGCGGAATTCAGCGTTACCTCGAGGAGCTCGAGGACATTCCCGGCACCCGCGTGTTCACGGCGGCGCGTGCACGCCAGGGCTACCACATCAACCAGTTCGCCATGAGCCTGATGAAACCGGCGAACCGCGAGCGGTTCAAGGCTGACCAAAAGGCCTACCTCGACGAGTGGCCGATGTCCGAAGACGCCAAGGCGGCGATCCTGGCGCGCGACTACAACCGTCTGCTCGACCTGGGCGGCAACATCTATTTCTTGTTGAAGCTGGTCTCGACTGACGGCCTGAGCGTGGCCCAGGGGGTCGCGACGATGACCGGCATGGGTTTCGAGGACTACACGCGAATGATGCTGAACGGCGGCCGCTCGCCCGCGGGCCAGCGTTCGAAGAAGGGAGGTTACTGAGATGGCGCGCATCACCGCGGGCGTCGGCTGCAGCCACGTGCCCCTACTCGGCGTCGCCGCCGATCAGGGCAAGACCAAGGACGACTATTTCCGACCGATCTTCGCCGGGTTCGAATGGACCAAGGACTGGGAGTCGCGGGAAAGGCCGGACGTGATCGTGCTGGTCTACAACGACCACGCCTCGGCCTTCGATATGAAGATCATCCCGACCTTCGCCATCGGCTGCGGCGAGCGCTACAAGCCCGCCGACGAGGGCTGGGGACCGCGGCCCGTGCCTGACGTCGAGGGTCATCCGGATTTCGCGTGGCACCTCGCCCAGAGCCTCGTCCTCGACGAATTCGACATGACCATCGTCAACGAGATGGAGGTCGACCACGGGCTCACCGTGCCGCTGACCATGATGTTCGGCCAGCCCGAGCGATGGCCGGTGAAGGTGGTGCCGCTGGCCGTCAACGTCGTCACCTATCCGCCCCCCTCGGGCAACCGCTGCTGGGCTCTGGGCGAAGCGATCCGCCGAGCGGTGGCGAGCTATCCCGAGGACCTCAACGTCCAGATCTGGGGCACCGGCGGGATGAGCCATCAGATCCAGGGGCCCCGCGCCGGGCTGATCAACGCCGAATGGGACAACAGATTCCTCGACAGGCTCTCCGGCGCGACCGACGAGCTGCGCTGGATCTCCCATATCGAATACCTGCGCGAGACCGGTTCGGAGGGCATCGAAATGGTCATGTGGCTGATCATGCGCGGCGCCCTGGGCGAGCAAGCCCGCTGCCTGCATCGCCATTATCACGTCCCCTGCAGCAACACCGCCATCGGTCACATTGTCCTGGAGCCGGGCGAAGATTCCGCCTGATGGCCGCGCTGCGGTCGCCAGCGAGCCGAAACGTGCGGCGGACGAAGCGGATGACGCGGGCGCGGCAGACCTGTAAGCCACACCCATGACGCTGGACCTGCGTCCGCCATACGTGCTGCTGGAGGACCGCCTCGCCCCGGGCGGGCGGGCGCGGCTGTTCCGCGATCCGGCGGAGATCGTTCGCTGCGACGCCCCCGAGGATGTGCCCGAGGCCCTTGCGCGGGTCGAGGCGGCCGTAGCGAAGGGCCTGCACGCGGCCGGGTTTGTCGGTTACGAGGCCGCCTGCGCGCTCGAGCCTCGCCTCGCCCCTCGTTTCCGAAAAGCGGCCACGCCGCTGGTCTGGTTCGGCCTGTTTCCACAGGTGGAGGACCAGCCGGGCGAGGTGCTGGACCGTGCTTTCGCCGAACTGGCCCCACCGCCTCCGCTGCGTGACCTGCGGCCGGCGCACGACCTCGCCGCTCATTGCGCCAAGGTCGAAGAGGTGCTGGCCTACATCGCCGCCGGCGACGTCTACCAGGTCAACCTCACCTTCCCGCTCGAATTCCGCTACGACGGCTCAGCGCTTTCGCTCTACGCCGCCCTGCGCGCCGCCCAGCCCTCGGCCCACGGCGGGATGGCGACCACTGGGGAGCACACGATCCTCTCCGTGTCGCCGGAGCTGTTCATCGAGGTTGGCGACGGCGGCCGTATCACCACCCGTCCGATGAAGGGGACTTGCGCGCGCGCCCGGGAGCCCGCCGTGGATCGGGCGCTCGCCCGCGCGCTGGCGGCTGATCCGAAGCAGCGCGCGGAGAACCTGATGATCGTCGATCTGCTGCGCAACGATCTGTCCCGCGTCACCGAGCCGGGCAGCGTGCACGTCGAGGCTCTCTACGCGGTCGAGACATATCCGACACTGCACACGCTGACGTCGACGATCTCGGCCCGCCTGCGCCCGGATGCAGGCTTGGGAAAGCAGATGGCGGCCCTCTTCCCCTGTGGCTCGGTGGTCGGCGCGCCGAAGGTCCGGGCGGCTGAGATCATCGCCGAACTCGAGACGCAGCCGCGCGGCGTCTACACCGGCGCGATCGGCGCCGTGGAACCGTGCGGACGGACGAGCTTCAGCGTCGCCATCCGCACCGCCGTGATCGGACCCGACGGCCGCGGGACCTACGGCGTCGGCGGAGGCATCGTCGCAGACTCCGAGCCCACGGCGGAATACGAAGAGGCCCTGCTGAAGGGGCGGGTGCTCAGCGACCTCGCAGGCGAGTACGGGCTGATCGAGACCCTCCGCTGGACGCCGGGCGACGACTTCGTCCGTCTGGACGAGCACCTCGAGCGGATGCGCCGGTCGGCGCGCCAGCTCGGCTTCACCTTCGACCGCCCCCTCGTGGCTGCGGCGCTGGCGCGCGCGAGCGAGGCGTGGCCGCGCCCCGGCCCCGACCGACGCGTCCGCGCCGTGCTCGCTCGCGACGGCGCGCTGGGAGTCACGTCCGCCATCCTGGAAGCGACGCCGGCCAGGCTCCTGGTTGGCGTCGCAACCCTGAGGCTTGACGCCGCCGATCCCTTTCTGCGCCACAAGACCACGCGCCGCGCCATCCACGATCACGCCTTCGACGAGGCGGCGGCGGAGGGCTTCGACGAGGCCCTGCTGCTGAACCGCGAGGGCCGGATCGCCGACGCCTCGCGCAACAGCGTCTTTCTGGAGCGCGGCGGGCGGCTGCTGACGCCGCCGCTGACGGACGGCGCCTTGCCGGGAATCCTGCGCGCCGAACTGATCGCCCAAGGCCGGGCGGTGGAGAATGCGCTCACGCCGGCCGATCTCACGGGCCGCTGGTTCCTGGGCAACAGCCTGCGCGGCCTGCGACCGGCGAAGCCGCTGGTGCCGTACGTCACGCCGGCGACCCGGCCTGCGGCCTAGGCGATCATGCAGCGCAAGCTCGATCAGCTCCTCAAGTTCCGCCACTTGCGGATGCTGGACGCGCTGGCCCGGCATCAATCCCTCACCCGCGCGAGCGCGGCGATCGGGCTCACCCAGCCCGCGCTCACCAAGATGCTGCGGGACGTGGAGGAGCTCGTCGGCGGTCCGCTGTTCGAGCGTCACGCGCGAGGCCTGCGCGCCACCGCCACCGGCCAGCTCGTGATCCGCTACGCGCGAAGCGCGCTGGGCGAATTACGGCGGCTGGAGGACGAGCTCGACCTGGCCAGCGAAGCCTCGCAGGCCGCAATGGTGGTGGTGGGCGCTCTGCCGGTCGCAGCGGTGGGCGTGATGCCCGCCGCGATCATCCGCGCCCGCACGGACTATCCCCACCTGCAGATCCGGCTCGTTGAGGGCCGAATGGAAACCCTGGCGGAGCAGCTCGAGGCCGGCGAGCTGGACCTCCTCGTCGGCCGGCTCTATCCGTCGGAGACGCCCGACGCACTTCACCGCGAGCCGCTCTACGCCGAGCCCATCGCGGTGATGGCGCGGACAGGCCACCCGCTGCAGCGGCTGCGCCGACCGACGATCAAAGACCTCGCGACCTTCGATCTCCTGCTGCCGACCTTCAGCCAGCGGGTCACCCACGACATCGAGCAGTACATGGCCGCTCTCGGCGTGACGCCGGGGCCGGGCGCCATCCGCTCCACGTCGCGCGGCTTCATCCGCGAGATGCTGCTGCAGACCGACATGATCACCGTCATGCCCCAGGTGGTGATGAGCGCAGAGCTGATGCGCCGCCAAGCCTGGGCGGCGCCGGTGGCGGCGCCCGCGCTTCCCCGTCCCGCCGGCGTGATCACCAATCCCAACCGGGGCGTCTCGCCCGCCGCGCGGCTGATGATCGAGGTGGTCCGCGGGGTCGTCGCCGAGCTCGCCGCCGCGGGTGATCTCGGCGTCCAGTCCTGCGACCGTCGGCCCTGAATTCGGCGCGAGACCATAACCGGATGGAATAGGTCGACGCCAATTCGCGATGCGATCCGACCGCGCGGCGGCAGTAGGATCAGTATAGCGAACCGCCCATCGGAGGATGTCGCCCGTGAAGATCGTGATGGCCGGCGAAGGGGCCTTCGGCGTCAAGCACCTGGAGGCGATCCAGAAGATCGAAGGCGTCGAGATCGCCTCGCTGGTCGGCGGCGCCCCGGACAGCGCCCGTGAGGTCGCCGAACGGTTCGGGATCCCACACTGGACGCTCGACCTGGCCGAAGGACTGGCCCAACCCGGCGTCGAGGCGGCGATCCTCGCCACCCCCACCCAAATGCACGCTCGCCAGGCCATCCAATGCCTGGAAGCCGGCAAGCATGTGCAGGTCGAAATCCCGATGGCGGACAACCTTGCGGACGCCGAGCGCCTGATCGAGGTCGCCCGCCGCAGCGGACGGGTGGCGATGGCGGGGCATACGCGGCGCTTCAATCCCTCGCACCAATGGATTCACCGGCGCGTCCAGGCCGGCGAGCTGAAGATCCAGCAGATGGACGTGCAGACCTACTTCTTCCGCCGCAAGAACCTGAACGCTCTCGGCCAGCCGCGCAGCTGGACCGATCACCTGCTCTGGCACCACGCCGCCCACACCGTCGATCTCTTCGCCTACCAGACGGGGGAGGAGATCACGGTGGCTCGCGGGATCCAGGGGCCCATGCACCCCGAGCTGGACATCGCGATGGACATGTCGATCCAGATGAAGGTCGCTTCCGGCGCCGTCTGCACCCTCAGCCTCTCGTTCAATAACGACGGGCCGCTCGGAACGTTCTTCCGCTACATCTGCGACAACGGCACCTACATCGCCCGTTATGACGACCTGGTCGACGGCAGGGAAAACGCCATCGACGTCTCCAAGGTCGATGTCTCGATGAACGGCATCGAATTGCAAGACCGGGAATTCTTCGCCGCCATCCGCGAGGGCCGCGAACCCAACGCCTCAGTCGCCCAGGTGCTGGCCGCCTACCGTACGCTCGACGTGATCGAGAAGAGCCTCCTCTGAAGGATGACCTCCCGATGACCGCGAGCGCCGAAAACTGCAGGCGAATGGCCCTGCTCGCCGAGGAGGCGGCCGAGTTCGTGTCGCTCCTGTCCGACAAGGAAGAGCTGCTTGCGGAGGCGCGGGCGCTGCGGCGGCGCGCCGGGCAATTGGAAGAGGCGGCCCGGGCCGGGCTGGCGGCGCCGGAAGCCTCGGCTTTCGGACTCAGCGTCCCTTAGGAGGGCCGCACGTGCGCATGCGCCGTATCGGCCCGACGCTTCTGCGCCTGGGCGAGCTGATCAACCCGCGGACCGTCGCCGGTCCCCGCTACAACGCCGCCATCCAGGCGGACATCGACACCGAGGAGCTGCCGGCATGGGCGTAGTGGTCCGCAACATCGCGCGCGCCGAGGCTGGCGTCATCGACCAGCTTGCAGGCTTCGGCGTCGCCACCACCCACGAGGCGCAAGGCCGCAAGGGACTTCTCGCCAGCTACATGCGGCCGATCTACCGGCCCTGCGCCATCGCCGGCTCCGCGGTGACCTGCGAGGTTGCGCCCGGAGACAACTGGATGCTCCACGTGGCCGTGGAGCAGTGCCGTCCCGGCGACGTGCTGGTGGTGGCGCCCACCTCCCCCTGCGAGGACGGCTATTTCGGCGACCTGCTCGCAACCTCGCTGCAGGCGCGCGGCGTGCGCGGGCTGATCATGGACGCGGGCGTGCGCGACGCCGCGGTGCTGACCGAGATGGGCTTCCCCGTCTGGTCCAAGGCGATCTTCGCCCAGGGCACCGTCAAGGAGACCATTGGGAATGTGAACCGGCCGCTCGTCTGCGCCGGCCAGCTGGTCAACCCGGGCGATGTGATCGTGGCCGACGACGACGGCGTCTGCGTGGTGCGCCGCGCGCAGGCCGCCACGGTCGCCGAGAAGGCCCGCCAGCGCGAGGCGAACGAGGCCGACAAGCGCGCCCGCCTCGCCGCGGGCGAGCTGGGCCTCGACCTATACAGGATGCGCGAGCGGCTCGCCGAGAAGGGGCTGCGCTGGGTCGACAGCGAGGCCGAGATCTGACCATGCAGACGGCCATTCCCTGCACGGTCATGCGCGGCGGCACGTCAAAGGGCCTGTATTTCCGCATCGAGGATCTGCCGTCGGACGTCGCGACCCGCGACGCCGTGCTGCTGGCCGCGATGGGCTCGCCCGACCCGCGCCAGATCGACGGCATGGGCGGGGCGCATCCCCTGACCAGCAAGATCGCCGTCGTCGGCCCCTCCACCCATCCGGAGGCCGCCGTCGACTACCTCTTCCTGCAGTGCGTGGTGGACGAGGCGAGGATCGATGCGGGCCAGAACTGCGGGAACCTGCTGGCGGGCGTGGGCCCGTTCGCCATCGAGGAGGGCCTGGTGGCGGCCCAGGACGGCGTCACCAGCGTGCGCATCCACATGCTCAATACGCGAAGCCTGGCTGTCGCCCATGTCCAGACGCCAGGCGGCCGCGTTCGCTACGACGGAGAGGCTCGGATCGACGGCGTGCCGGGGACGGCCGCTCCGATCCCCATCGACTTCCTCGATGTGGCCGGCTCGAGCTGCGGCGCCCTCCTCCCCACCGGAAACGTCCGCGACGTCGTCGACGGCGTCGAGGTCACGTGCATCGACAACGGCATGCCGGTCGTGGTCATGCGCGCGGCCGATTTTGGCAAGACCGGCTACGAGACGCCGGAAGACCTCGAGTCCGATCCCGAGCTGAGGGCGCGCATCGAGGCCATTCGCCTGAAGGCGGGCCCCCTGATGAACCTCCGCGACGTGGCCAAGAAGACGGTGCCGAAGATGTGCCTGGTCGCGCCGCCCAAGGACGGCGGGGCGGTCTGCACCCGCAACTTCATCCCCCACCGCGTCCACGAGGCGATCGGCGTGTTCGGCGCGGTGAGCGTCGCCACCGCCTGCGTGCTGCCGGGTTCGACGGCGGCCGACGTCGTGGCGCTGGGCGACGGCGCCGTGGACGCGCTCGACGTGGAACATCCCACCGGCTTCTTCACCGTGGCCATGGACGTCGCCGTCGACGACGGCCAGGTGAAAGTCCGTCGCTCGGCCCTGCTGCGCACCGCCCGCCGGCTGATGCGGGGCGAGGTCTATGCGCCGGCGAGCGTCTTGGACCGCCGGCTATGAGCGGGCTGTCGCGCATCGCCCTGATCGGCTTTGGCGAGGTCGGCCAGATCCTGGCGGAGGATCTTTCGCCCAAGGCCGAGGTCGCGGCCTGGGACGTGGCCTTCACCGATCCGGACAGCCGGCCGAGCCTGGCGCTCACCCATGCCCTCCGGCGGGCGACGAGCGCGGTCGACGCCGCCCGCGGCGCGGGCCTGGTCATCAGCGCGGTCACGGCCGCCCAAGGCCTGGAGGCGGCGCGCGCCGCCGCGCCTGGCCTCGGCCCCGGCGCCGTCTTCCTCGACCTCAACTCCTGCTCGCCCGGCCAGAAGCGGGCCTCGGCGGAAGCGATAGAGGCCGCCGGCGGCCGCTATGTGGAAGCCGCGGTAATGAGCCCGATCATGCCCCGGCGGATCGCCTCGCCGATGCTGCTGGGCGGTCCTCACGCCAAGGCCTTCCTTGAGGCCGCGGCGGACCTGGGGTTCGCTGGCGCTGAGGCCTACTCGGATCAGATCGGCCAGGCCGCGGCGACCAAGCTCTGCCGCAGTGTGGTGGTCAAGGGCGTCGAGGCGCTACTGACCGAGTCGCTGCTGGCCGCCCGCCACTACCGGGTCGAGGAGGCGGTGCTCGCCTCGCTCTCCAACCTCCTGCCGCTCCCCGACTGGAAGGGAACGGCGCAGTACATGATTTCGCGGGCCCTGGAGCACGGCGTCCGGCGCGCCGAGGAGATGCGAGAGGCCGCCCACACGGTGGAGGAAGCCGGCGTCCAGCCGCTGATGAGCTGCGCCATCGCTGAAAGACAGGCCTGGGCCGGCGCGCGTCGCGGCGCCCTCGCGCCCGACCTCTTCGCCATGCTTGACGCCATGACCCAATCGGATCGGGGGAGAAGCCGTTCGTGATCATCGACTGCCATGGCCATTATACGACCGCGCCCGCCGCCCACGACGAGTGGCGCGAGCTTCAGAAGGCGGCTTTCAAGGCAGGCGGGGCGGTCGATCCGCCCTATCCCGCCATTTCCGACGACCAGATCCGCGAGACGATCGAGAAGAACCAGCTGCGCCTGATCCGCGAACGCGGCGCGGACATGACCATCTTTTCACCGCGCGCCTCGACCATGGCGCACCACGTGGGCGACGAGGCGGTGAGCCAGGCCTGGACCCGGCGCTGCAACGACCTGATCCGGCGGGTGGTCGATCTCTTTCCCGAGGCCTTCGTCGGCGTCTGCCAGCTGCCGCAGTCGCCAGGCGTCTCGATCACCCACTCCATCGACGAGCTCGTACGTTGCGTCGCCGAGCTCGGCTTCGTCGGCTGCAACCTCAATCCGGACCCATCCGGCGGCCACTGGACCAGCCCGCCGCTGACCGATCGCGCCTGGTATCCTTTTTTCGAAAAGATGGTGGAGCTGGACGTACCGGCGATGGTCCATGTCTCCGGCTCCTGCAACCAGAACTTCCACGCGACCGGCGCCCACTACCTCAACGCCGACACCACGGCCTTCATGCAGTTTCTCGAGGGCGACTTGTTCAGGGATTTCCCGACGTTGAGGTTCATCATCCCTCACGGCGGCGGGGCGGTCCCCTATCACTGGGGTCGCTACCGCGGCCTGGCCGACATGCTGAAGCGGCCGCCGCTGCGCGAGCATGTGATGAAGAACGTCTTCTTCGACACCTGCGTCTATCACCAGCCGGGCATCGACCTGCTGTTCCGAGTCATCGATGTCGACAACATCCTCTTCGGCTCCGAAATGGTGGGCGCGGTGCGCGGGATCGACCCGGAGACCGGCTGCTATTTCGACGATACGAAGCGCTACATCGACGCGCTGGCGATCCCCGCGGAAGACAAGCGCAAGGTATTTGAGCTGAACGCGCGGCGGGTCTATCCCAGGCTTGACGCCATCCTGAAGTCGCAGGGGCGATGAGCAAGCCGGTCGCCTCGGAGGGCGCCGCCTTCGTCATGGATTTCGGCTGGCGGGTCTGGCACCCCTCCCCCGCCAAGCCACGCTTCGTCCCGCCGCCGGGGGCCGTTGACGCGCACTGCCACGTGTTCGGGCCGGGCGACGTCTTTCCCTATGCGCCGGGCCGCAAGTACACGCCCTGCGACGGGTCGAAGGAAGATCTCTTCAGGCTGCGCGACTTCCTCGGCTTTGATCGCAATGTCATCGTCCAGGCGACCTGCCACGGCGCTGACAACCGGGCCCTGCTGGACGCCATCGCCCACTCCGGTGGGCGAGCGCGCGGCGTGGCCACGGTGACGCGCGACATCACCACCGGCGAGCTCGAGCGGCTGCACGAAGGCGGCGTGCGCGGCGTGCGCTTCAACTTCGTCAAACGGCTTGTCGACCGCCTGCCGCGCGACGAGCTGAAGGAGATCGCAGCCAAGATCGCCCCGCTCGGCTGGCACATCGTCATCTACTTCGAAGCCGCCGAGCTTGCGGAGCTGGCCGACGTCTTCCTCGCCCTGCCCGCGCCGCTGGTGGTCGACCACATGGGAACGCCGCAGGTGGAGGACGGCGCGAATGGTCCGCTGTTCCAGCGGTTCATGGATTTCATGGCCGCGCGTGAGGACATCTGGTGCAAGACCACCTGTCCCGAGCGCTTGTCGAAGGCAGGACCGCCCTTCTATTCCGACGTGATCCCGTTCGGCCGCCGGGTGGTGGAGGCCTTCCCCGACCGGGTGCTCTGGGGCACCGACTGGCCGCACCCCAACATGAAGACCCACACGCCCGACGAGGGTCAGCTGGTCGACTTCATCCCGAAGATCGCGCCCACGCCCGAGCTCCAGCACAAGCTGCTGGTGGACAATCCCATGCGCCTCTATTGGTGAACGGGCTGGCCGGCCGCATCGGCGGCAAGCCCGTTGAGCGCAATCCGTGCGCCTGATGAATTGCCGTCGCAAGCTCAGAGAGCTGCGGGATCGCTCTGGACCTGAAGATGCTGGTGCAAGCCGGACACTACGACCTTCACCTTGGACGGCAAGCGACGTCGAAGCCCGAGACGCCCTGATGCAGCCCTGGGCCCTTTCCCAAATGCGACGGCGCATCGCCGCGGGTGAAACGCGGGACGGAGAGCGCGTCTTGCCGGAGGAGACGCCCGTCGCCCTGGTGCACGACGCCTCGACGACCGCCGTCATGATGGCCACCCCCGCGGATCTGGAGGATCTCGCTTACGGATTCACCCTGACTGAGGGCATCGTCTCCGATCCGGCCGAGATCCGCGCCGTCGAGGTCGTCGACGGCCCGCTCGGGGTCGAGGCCCGCACCTGGCTCGCGCCGAACGCCCGCCGGATCCTGGCCGATCGCCGGCGGCGCATCGCAGGGCCGACGGGCTGCGGCCTGTGCGGCGTGGAGAGCCTGGCCGAAGCCGTACGCCCCACGGCGCGGGTCGGCGACGCGGTCCGCCTCGCGCCAGCAGACGTAGGCGCAGCGCTGGCGATGCTTGATCCCGCGCAGGCCCTGGGCGGCCTCACGCGCGCGGTCCACGCCGCCGCCTGGTGGACGCCGGGCGAGGGACTCCTTCTGATCCGCGAGGATGTCGGCCGGCATAACGCGCTGGATAAACTGGTCGGGGCGCTGGCGCGGGCCGGTCAGGCTTCGCGTGACGGCATCTTGCTACTGACCAGCCGAGTCTCCGTGGAGATGGTGCAAAAGGCCGCCGTGCTGGGAGCCGAGGTGTTGGTCGCCGTTTCCGTCCCCACGGCGCTGGCGGTGCGTACGGCCGAGGCCGCCGGGATGACCCTGATCGGCGTGGCGCGGCCAGATGGCTTCGAAGTCTTCACCCGGCTCGACCGGTTAGTCGGGTGAACCTGGGCTCGAGATGCTGCCCGCATCCATGGCGGCGTCGCGGCGGATTTCCCGATCGGGAAATCTGGACGCGTCCGAAGGCGGCCCGATCTTCAAAACCTGCTTTGACGAGAGCCGGATGCCCTCGAAGCGGTTGGGAGCGTTGGTAGCTGGGGGCGGGATCGAACCGCCGACCTGTGGGTTATGAATCCACCGCTCTAACCATCTGAGCTACCCAGCCACGGGTCTCGCGAACGAGGCGCGGGTTATAGGGTCAGATTTTCAGCTCTTCAAGCGGCTTGGGGGCGGGCTCGCGAACGGCTAGGCTCTGGCCCTCATGAGCGTGCTCCACCTCCTAGGCACGTCCGGCGACGGCGGGGCCGAGACCTATTTTGTCGACCTGGTCCAGGCGTTGGCGCGGGCCGGCGTCGACGAAGCCGTGGCGCTGCGTCGCCACCCCGGGCGCGAGGCGGCGCTGCAGGCCGCCGGCGTGCCGACCAAGGTGCTGCGCTTCGGCGGCCCGATCGACATCCTGACCCGGACGGCGGCGGCGGGCTATGGCCGGCTGCACGGCGCCAGGCTGCTGCTGGCCTGGATGAACCGCGCCGCGCGGCACACGCCGAAAGGCCCCTGGGCGCGGATCGGCCGGCTCGGCGGCTATTACAACCTCAAATACTATGCCGGCTTCGACGAGCTGGTGGCCAACACCGAGGACATCGCCGAGTGGATCGTCAGCCAGGGCTGGCCGGCCGGCCGAGTGCGGTGCATTCCGAATTTCGCAGCCGTTCCCGCCGACGCCCAGCCCGCGCCGCGCGCCAGCCTGGCGACGCCTGAAGACGCGCCGCTGCTGCTGTCGATGGGCCGGCTGCACGAGTCCAAGGCGCATGACGTGACGCTGAGCGCCCTCGTCGGCCTGCCCGACGCCTGGCTGTGGATCGCCGGCGCCGGGCCGGAGGAGACGCGGCTGAAGTCGATGGCCACCGCGCTTGGCGTGGACGGGCGGGTGCGGTTCCTCGGCTGGCGCACCGACGCCTCGGCCCTTTATCGCGCCGCCGACGTCTGTGTGTTTCCCTCCCGCTACGAGCCGCTGGGCAATGTGGTGATCCAGGCCTGGGCGCACGGCCTGCCGGTGGTGGCCGCCGCCAGCCAGGGCCCCCGCGCCCTGATCGAGGACGGCAAGGACGGGCTGCTGGTGCCGATCGACGACGCCGAGGCGCTGCGCGAGGGCGTGCGCCGGCTGCTCGCCGACAAGGCGCTGCGCGACCGCTTCGCCAAGCGCGGCGCCAAGCGGGTCGAGCTGGAGTTCTCCGAGGCCGCGGTGGTCGGCCAGTGGAAGGCGCTGTTCTCGGACTACGGAGCGCTCTGATGTGCGGCATCGCCGGCCTGCTGAGCCCCGCCCCCTCCCCAGGAGAGACGGGCGGTGGGGCCGCGCAGGCGCGCACGGCCGAGATGATCGGCGCCATCACCCATCGCGGGCCGGACGGGGTGCGGCTGGAGACCCGGGCGCACGCGGCCCTGGCGCATGCGCGGCTGTCGATCATCGACCTGGAAGGCGGCTGGCAGCCGCTGCACGGCGCCGGCGCGACGGTCATCGGCAACGGCGAGATCTACAACTACGTCGAGCTGACCCGCGACTTCCAGCTGGCCGGCAGCCTGGCCACCGGCTCCGACTTCGAGCCCCTGCTGCACCTCTACGCCCAGGAGGGTCCCGCCGCGTTCGACCGGCTGCGCGGCATGTACGCCCTGTGCCTGATCGGCGCCGACGGGCGCAGCTGGCTGGCGCGCGACCCGTTCGGCATCAAGCCGCTCTACCTGCTGGAGCACGCGCAGGGCCTGGCCTTCGCCTCCGAGCCGCGGGCCTTCTTCGCCGCCGGGCTGCTGGCGCCGGAGCTCGAACCGCAGGCCGGCGAGGAGTTGCTGGGCTTCAGCTACACCCTGGGCGGCGTCTTCCGGGGCGTGCGGCGCCTGGCGCCGGGCGAGGTGCTGGAGATCCGCGACGGCGCGGTCGTCGGCGGCTGGCGCAGGCGCGCGCTGGCGCCGGCAATGCCCCCTCCACCGCTTCGCGGTCCCCCTCCCCCAAGGGGGGAGGAGATTCGAAGCTCCAGCCCCCCCTCTCCTCCCCCACAGGGGGAGGGGGACCGCGAAGCGGTGGAGGGGGCCGGCTCCGAGTCCGACCTGCTCGCCCGCCTCGACGCGGTGCTGGAGGACAGCGTGCGGGTGCACCAGCGCTCGGACGTGCCCTATGGCCTGTTCCTTTCCGGCGGGATCGATTCGGCGGCGATCGCCACCCTGATGGCGCGGCTGAACGCGCGGCCGGTGACCGCCTTCACCTGCGGGTTCGACGCCGCCGGCGCGCGCGACGAGCGCGGCCAGGCCGAACGGGTGGCCCGCGCGCTGAACCTCGACTGGCGCGAGACGCGGTTCGACGAGGCCGACTTCTGGCGGATCCTGCCGAAGGTCGCCTGGGCGCTGGACGATCCCACCGCCGACTACGCCACCCTGCCGACCTACAAGCTGGCCGAGGCGGCGAAGGATGCCCTGACCGTAGTGCTGACCGGCGAAGGCGGCGACGAGCTGTTCGGCGGCTACGGCCGCTACCGCCGGGCGCTGCGCCCGGGCTGGCTCGGCGGACGTCCGGCCGAGCCGCGCCCCGACGACCCCGGCGCGCTGTCCCGCTGGCGCGCCGAGGCGTCTCCGCAGAAGGGGGGGGCGCCAAAGGGCCTGTCGCGGCTGCAGCAGGCGCAATGGGCCGACGTCGCCACCTGGCTGCCGAACGACCTGTTGCTGAAGCTCGACCGCTGCCTGATGGCCCACGGGCTGGAGGGCCGCACGCCCTTCCTCGACCGCGAGGTGGCGGCCTTCGCCTGGCGCCTGCCCGACCGCTACAAGGTGCGCGGCCGCTACGGCAAGTGGCTGCTGCGCAAATGGCTGGAGCGCGTCTGCCCGGCCGCCGAGCCCTGGGCGCGCAAACAGGGATTCACCGTGCCGGTCGAGGCCTGGATCGCGCCGCGCGCCGCCGACATCGCGCCGCGCATCGCCAAGGTCGCCGCGGTTCGCGCCCTACGGGAACCGGGGGCGGTGCACCGCGCGTTTGCTGGCGAGGCCGGCGGCCAGCGGTGGCCGCTGCTGTTCTTCGCCGTCTGGTCGCTGATCCACCTCGAGGGCGCCTCTCCCGACGAGGCCTTGACGGAGATCGCCGGCGCGCTCTGAAGGGAGCCTCGATGGCCCGCTGCATCCTGGCGTTCGCCGCCGTCGCCCTGCTTGGCGCCTGCGGCGGCTCCGACGGCCGCGCCCAGCCGCAGGATCCGTCCACCGCGAAGGGTCGGCCCGAGGAGACCCGCCCGCCGAACGCGCCCAACCAGACGCCGGCCTTCGCCGGCCAGACCCGCGCGCCGCGGCTGACCACGCGCACCGAATTCCAGGTGGTGACCGTCGCCCGCGGCCTCGCCCACCCCTGGGGCCTGGCCTTCCTGCCCGACGGGCGGATGCTGGTCACCGAGCGGGCCGGGCGGATGCGGCTGGTCGACGCCCAGGGCCAGGTCTCGCCGCCGCTGGCCGGCGTTCCCAGGGTCGCCGCCGGCGGCCAGTCGGGCCTCTACGGCCTCGCCCTCGACCCGCAGTTCGCGAGCCATCGGCGGGTCTATTTCGCCTATTCCGAGCCGAGCGTCGGCGGCTCGCGGCTGGCCGTCGCCCGGGCGGAGCTGGACCCGTCCGGCCTGCGCGATCTGCAGGTGATCTTCCGCGCCGAGCCGGTCCGGTCGGGGACAGCCAACATCGGCGGCCGGCTGGCCTTCGCCCGCGACGGGACCCTCTTCGTCACCGTTGGCGACCGGTTCTCCGCCAAGGATCTGGCCCAGACGCTGGACAACGACCTCGGCAAGGTGGTGCGGATCAATCCCGATGGGTCGATCCCCCGCGACAACCCCTTCGTCGGCCGCGCGGGCGCACGCCCGGAGATCTGGTCGCTCGGCCACCGCAACAGCCAGGCCGCGGCGATCAATCCGTGGACCGGCAAGCTTTGGACGGTCGAGCACGGCGCGCGCGGCGGCGACGAAATCAACATCCCGCAGGCGGGCAGGAACTACGGCTGGCCGGTGATCGCCTATGGCGAAGACTATTCCGGCCGCCCGATCGGCGCGGGCATCACCCGCAAGCCGGGGCTGCAGCAGCCGCTCTACTACTGGGACCCGGTGATCGCCCCCTCGGGCATGGCCTTCTATGACGCCGACCTGTTCCCGGCCTGGAAGGGAAGCCTGTTCGTCGGCGGCCTGGCCGCCGCGCGCCTGGTCCGGCTGACGCTGAAGGGCGATCTTGTGATCGGCGAGGAATGGCTGCTCGCCGACCTCGGCGAGCGCATCCGCGACGTCGTCGTCGGGCCGGACGGCGCGCTTTACCTGCTGACCGACGACGACCGGGGCCGCTTGCTGAAGCTGGTCCCACGCTGAATATTCGGGCGCGGGAGCCGGGCTATTCCGCCGGGCGGCTTTACAGTCCCGCACTGCGGCGCCTAGCTCCGGTCGGGCGCAAGGGGGCCGGCAGGATGCGGACGTGGTTGGCGGCTGCGATCGTCGCCTTGGGCCTGGGCGCATCTGCGGCGGGCAAGCCCCTGCCGCTTCCCCCGGCGATCTTCACCGACCCGCCGGCCGACGCCGCCCATCCGGCGCGCTCCGAGGTGCTGCACATCCCCAGCGGCGGAGTGGCGATCAACGGCCTGGCCTACGTCGCCGCCGGCCCGGGCGCGCACCCCACGCTGGTCCTGCTGCACGGCTACCCCGGCAACGAGAAGAACCTCGACCTCGCCCAGGCCGTGCGCCGCGCCGGCTGGAACGTGGTGACCTTCAACTACCGGGGCTCCTGGGGCAGCCCCGGCAGCTTCCGGTTCGCCAACGTCGCCCAGGACCCTGCCGCCGTGCTCGCCTACCTGCGTACGCCTGAGGTCGCCAAGACGCTGCAGATCGACACCCGCCGGATGGTTCTCGGCGGGCACAGCATGGGCGGCTGGGCGACGGCGGTGACGGCTGCGGCGGATCCGGACCTGAAGGGCGCCATCCTGATCTCGGCCGCCGACATGGCCAGCGTCGGCGCGACGACCCCGCCGGACAAGCTGGTGGGTCTCGCCGCCGAGAACACCGAGAGCCTGGCGGACGTGACGCCGCAAAGCATGGCCACGGAGCTCGCCGGCCTCAGCCCGAAGCTGGCGTTTCCGGCCCTGGCGGCGGGTCTGGCGCGCCAACCGCTGCTGGTGCTGACGTCCGACGACGGCCTGGCCAAAGAGGCCGACCAGCTCGCCGCAGAGGTCCGCGGCAAGCACGGCAGGGTCACCACGATCCACGCCGCCACCGATCACGGCTGGAGCGGCAAGCGGATCTTCCTCGAAGCGCAGATCATCCGCTGGCTGCAGGCCCTGCCGCGCTGATCAGAGCCCGAGCCGCGCCGCCGCCTCCTCGCCGATCGCCAGGGAGGAGGTCAGCCCCGGGCTCTCGATGCCGAACAGCGCCACCAGGCCGAAAATTCCATGCGCGTCCGCTCCGTCGATGCGGAAGTCCGGCTGCGGCTCGTCCGGGCCGTGCAGCTTGGGCCGCACGCCGGCGTAGTCGGGCGCGAGCGCGCCATCCGGCAGGCCCGGCCAGAACCGGCGGATATAGCGGTAGAAGTCCGGCGCGGCCGCGGGATCGACCGTATAGTCAGGCGCCTCGACGTAGTGCAGGTCCGGCCCGAAGATTCCCTGCCCGCCGAGGTCGCGGCGGTAGTGGGTGCCGAGCGCGCCGGGGATCGGCGGCGGATAGATCAGCCGGGCGAAGGGCGCCTTGCCGGCCAGCCGGAAGTACATGCCCTTGCCGTAGTGCGCCGGCGGCACGGTGTCGGCCGGGAAGCCCGCGATGTGCGCCGCCACCCCTTGCGCCGAGAGCCCCGGCGCGGTCACCAGATAGCGGCAGGCAAGCCCGGTCGGCTCCTGCCCGCCGGCGCGGACCTCGAAGCCCCCGCCGGCCAGCGGCGTCGCGGCTTCGAAGGGCGTGCTCAGCACCACCGCCCCGCCGGCGGCCTCGATCTCGCCCTGCAGGGCCAGCATGTAGCCGTGACTGTCGAACACCCCGCTCTGCGGCGACAGCAGCGCGGCTTCGCAGGCAAGCTCCGGCTCCAGCGCCAGGGCCTCGGCCTTGGAGAGCCGGCGCATCTCCTCGACGCCGTTGGCCTGCGCCTGATCGAGGATGCCGTCGAGCCGGGCGACCTCCTCCGGCGTCGTCGCCACCACCAGCTTGCCGCAGCGGTCGAAGTCGACGTTGTGCTGTTCGAGGAAGCCGTAGAGGGCGCGCCGGCCGGCGACGCAGAGCCGCGCCTTCAGCGAGCCGGTCGGATAGTAGAGCCCGCCGTGGATCACCTCGGAATTGCGCGAGGAGACCCCCTGGCCGATGGCGGCCTCCTGCTCCAGCACCGCCACCGCCAGCCCGCGCCGGCCGAGCGCATAGCCGCACGCCAGCCCCACCGCGCCCGCACCCACCACCACCGCGTCGAAGTCGAAGTCCGGCATCTGTGAGGCTTAACGCGGCTGAGCGCCGGGGGGAACCGGTCCACGGGCCTGGCGCGCTTCCGTTCAAGGCTATCGCAAAGTTCGCATTTTGTTCTTGAAACCCGGAGCTTGGCCGTGGAAGAATTCCACAATCCGAGGGAGGCGTATGGAGTTCACGTTGCTGACCGCGCTTAAAACGGCCGCTATTGCGATTGGAGTTCCTGTCGCGTTTTACGCTCTGGTTGGCGCGCTTGCCCTCCTTGTCGTCAAGCTAAGTCCGCGCCCGCCGAGACTCCAGGCCGGCGAAGCCAGTGATTTCAAGCGTATTCACAGCCGCATGCGGCGCATGGCGCGGCCGACTCTACTCCTCACGCCGACCCACGCCCCCCGGTTCTCAAAGCTGGGCGGCGAGCCGGAGGCGCCGCACGGGTGGAGCTGGCCGCTCAGTGCGCAGGTTCCCCTCGCCTTCCTGGCGCAGCTCGACCTTGCCGAGGTGCGCGCCGCGGGTGGGCCGGAGTGGCTGCCGGAAGCCGGTGCGCTCTATATTTTCGACGACGATCAGCGCTTCGGCTTCGCGGACCATGTGAGAGTGCTGTTCAGCCCGGATGGCGAGCGGACGCCGATGGCTGCACCGATGGAGCTTCCCAAGCGCCATCGCTTCGGCGAACGGCGGGTCGGCTTCCTGCCCATGACATCTATCCCCAGCCTGGAGTGGCTCGGCCTGGATATCAGGGAGGTGCAAGCCACCGACGAGGAGCTGGACATGCTCACAAGCGCCGCGGACGAGGCGTTCAGCGACCAGTTGCAACATCGGATCGGCGGCTATCCCAGCGAGATCCAGGAAGCCTGGATGGCCATCGAGTGCGAGCATCTGGCGCGCGGCCTGAAGTACGACCCTGCCGTAGAACCGTCGGAGACCATCCGCCGCGCCTCCAAGACTTGGCGGCTGCTGCTGCAGGTGGATTCCGATCCCGCGCTCGGCATGAAATGGGGCGACGGCGGTCGCCTGTACGTCTTCATTCGCGAACGGCACGCGAGGGCGAGCGATTTCTCGAAAACGGTCTCGCTTGCGCACACCTACTAGAGAAACCGTCATCTCCCGGATCGCAGAAAATCACGCCGCCACCAGCTCGCCCGCCATCTCCCATTCCGCCCACAGCTTCGCCGCCTCCGCCTTGGCCGGCCCCACCGAGGCGTCCTTGACGTGGCCGAAGCCGCGGATCTGTTGCGGGATCTCGGCGATCTTCACGGCCAGCGGCAGGCGCAGGGCGGTGAGGCCGGCGACCAGCCGGTCGAGGCCGGCTTCGTAGTCGGCGATCAGCCGGCGCTCCATCTTGCGCTCGGCGGTGTGGCCGAAGAGGTCGAGCGGCGTCCCGCGCAACCCTTTCAGCCGGGCGAGCAGCGGGAAGCCCGCGTCCAGCATCCAGCCGCCGAAGGCTATCTTGCGCGGCCGGCCCTCGGCGTCCTTCGGCGCGAGGATCGGCGGGGCCAGCATCACCCTGGCCTTGCCGCCCTTGAAGGTCCCGGCGCGATAGGCGGCGAAGCGGCCGTCGGAATAGAGCCGGGCGACCTCGTACTCGTCCTTGTAGGCCATCAGCTTGAAGAGGTTGACGGCGACCGCGCGGGTCAGGGCCTCGGAGCCGAGCGGCGCCTCGGCGGCGCGCACCGCCTGCACCCGGTCGAGATAGCGCCGGGCGTAGGCGGCGTCCTGGTAGGCGGTCAGCTCGCGGGCGCGGTGGGCGATCAGCTCGTCCAGCGTCTGGGTTTCCGGCGTCGGCGCGCGCTTTTCCTCCGCCAGCTCATGCGGCGCGAAGGCGGCCTTGCGGCCGAGTTCGAAGGCCGCGAGGTTGGTCTCGGCCTCGACCCCGTTCAGCCGGATCGCCCGGTAGAGGGCGCGGCTGGAGACCGGGATCACCCCCTTCTGCCAGGCGAAGCCGAGCATGATCATGTTGGCGTAGATGGCGTCGCCCAGCTCGCGCTCGGCCAGGCTGTGGGCCGGCGCGGAGTCGTAGGACTTCACCGCCGCGGCGATCCGCCGGGCCTGGGCGGCGGCGTCGAAGGGGGCGTCGCGGTCGGTGACGAAGTCGGCCGTCGGGGTGAACTCGCCGTTGCCGAGCGCCACAGTCCGGTCCTTGGCGTAGAGGGCCAGCGCGTCGGCGCCGGCCGCCGACAGCACGTCGCAGGCGATCAGCACATGGGCGCTGGCCGAGGGCACGCGGCCGCCGATGGTGGTCTTCTCGGTCTCGCCGATGCGCACGTGGCTGAACACCGCCCCGCCCTTCTGGGCCAGGCCGGTCATGTCGACCACCGAGGCGGCGCGGCCGTCGACATGCGCGGCCATCGCCAGGATCGAGGCGACCGTCGTCACCCCGGTGCCGCCGACGCCGGTGAAGACGATGTTCTTGACGCCCGCCAGCGGCTCGAACTGCGGCAGCGGGATGGAGGCCGCGGTCAACGCCGGCGCCGCCTCGCGGCGCGGGCTCTCGGCGCCTTCCAGGGTGACGAACGAGGGGCAGAAGCCCTCGAGGCAGGTGTAGTCCTGGTTGCAGCTCGACTGGTTGATGGTCCGCTTGCGGCCGAACTCGGTCTCCAGCGGCTCGACCGAGACGCAGTGCGAGGTGCGCGAGCAGTCGCCGCAGCCTTCGCAGACCAGCGGGTTGATCATCACCCGCCTGGTCGCCGGCGCCATCAGGCCGCGCTTGCGGCGGCGGCGCTTCTCGGTGGCGCAGACCTGGTCGTAGATCAGCACGGTGACGCCGGGGATCTCGCGCAGCTCGCGCTGGGTCTTCATCAGTTCGGCGCGCGGGCGAACCTCGACGCCGGGGGCGAGGTCGGCGACGGTCTCGTAGCGCTCGGGCTCGGCGGCCACCACCACCGTCCGGGCGACGCCTTCAGCGGCCAGTTGGCGGGTGATCTGCGGGACGGTGAAGCCGCTTTCGGCGCGCTGGCCGCCGGTCATGGCGACGGCGTCGTTGAACAGCAGCTTGTAGGTGATGTTCGAGCCCGCCGCGATCGAGCCGCGGATGGCCAGCGAACCGGAGTGGTTGTAGGTCCCGTCGCCCAGGTTGACGAAGATGTGCTTCTGCTCGGTGAAGGGCGCGGTCCCCATCCAGGTCAGCCCCTCGCCGCCCATATGGCTGGTGAGGTCGGTCTGCGGATCGCTGAAGCTGGCCATGTAGTGGCAGCCGATGCCGGCCAGGGCGCGCGAGCCGTCCGGCAGCCGGGTCGAGGTGTTGTGCGGACAGCCGGAGCAGAAGTAGGGCTTGCGCTGCTGGTCCGACGCCAGCGTCACCGCCGCCATCGAGGCGGCCGAGACCCGGCCCAGATAGTCGTGCACCCGCTCCATGTGCGGGCCCGGCGGCAGCCGGTCGGCGATGGCCAGGGCGATCTCGGCGATCGACAGCGCGCCGGTCTCGGACAGCAGCGGATGTCCCTGCTCGTCATGCTTGCCGATGATCCGCGGGCGCGCATGCGCCGGCAGGTCGTAGAGGGCGGCGCGGGCCTGGCTCTCGACGATCCCGCGCTTGTGCTCGATCACCATCAGGGTCTCGAGGCCGGCGGCGAAGCCCTTCAGCCCGTGCGGCTCCAGCGGCCAGGGCATGCCGACCTTGTAGATGGCGATGCCCAGGCCGGCGGCCGCGTCCGGGCTCAGCCCCATCGCGGTGAGCGCCTCCAGCACGTCCTTGTAGGCCTGGCCGTGGCAGACGATGCCCAGCCGCGGGCGCGCCGCGCCCAGCACCATGCGGTCGACGCCGTTGGCGCGGGCGAAGGCCAGCGCCGCGGGCAGCTTGTAGCCGCGCAGCCGGCGTTCCTTGTCGAGCGGCTGGTCCTTGGTGCGGATGCCCAGGCCGCCGGGCGGCAGGCGGAATCCTTCCGGCGCGACGAAGCGGTGGCGCGCGGCGCCGACCTCGATGGTCATGCCGCAGTCCATGGTGTCGGCGAGCGCGATCAGCGCCACCCACAGGCCGGAGAACCGCGACAGCGCATAGCCCAGCAGGCCGTAGTCCAGCACCTCCTGCACGTCGGCCGGCGACAGCACCGGCATCTCCAGGTCCTGGAAGGCGAATTCCGACTGCGAAGGCAGGGTCGAAGACTTGCAGGCGTGGTCGTCGCCAGCGACCGCCAGCACCCCGCCCTTGGGCCAGGTCCCGGCGAAGTTGGCGTGGCGGAAGGCGTCGCCGGTGCGGTCGACGCCCGGCGCCTTGCCGTACCACATGCCGAAGACGCCGTCATAAAGGGCGCCGGGGAAGAGGTTGGCCTGCTGGCTGCCCCAGACGGCGGTGGCCGCGAGATCCTCGTTCAGCCCCTCCTTGAAGACCACATTGGCGTCGCGCAGCAGCTTGTCGGCGCGATGCGCCTGCTGGTCGAGGCCGCCGAGCGGCGAGCCGCGATAGCCGGAGACGAAACCCGCGGTGTTCAGCCCGGCCGCCCGGTCCAGCCGGTGCTGGTCCAGCAGCACCCGCAGCAGGGCCTGGACCCCGGTGATGAACACTCTCCCCTCGGTGAGGAGAAACTTGTCTTCCAGCGTCACATCGAAGTGCCGCATTGCAATTTCTGTCCTTCCGGCTCTCCCCACGCCCATTAGAAGATCATATAAGATCGATGCAATTGCTTGCCAAAAACATGCCCCCTTCATACGGTTCCGGGGCACGATCATCGCGCCCCGCCTGCGATCCACGGAGGAAAACTTGTCTGAGACCCTCGACGCGGTGGACGCCAAGATCCTCGACCTGATTCAGCACGACGCCGGCCTGTCGGTGGCGGAGATCGCCGAACGGGTCGGACTCTCCTCCAGCCCCTGCTGGCGGCGCATCAAGCGGCTGGAGGATTCCGGCATCATCCAGCGCCGGGTGACCATTCTCGACCGCGAGCGGCTGGGCCTGACCTTCGAGGTCTATTGCACGGTCAAGCTCACCCTGCCGACCAAGGACAACCTCGACGCCTTCGAAACGGCGATCGCCAAGATGGCGGAGGTGGTGCAGTGCGCCACCGTCACCGGCGCCGCCGACTACGAGCTGCGCGTGGTCACCCGCGACATGCACGCCTTCGACGCCTTCCTGCGCGACCGGCTGCTGTCGCTGGGCCTGATCTCCAACATCGAGAGCCGCATCGTCATCCGCTCGGTGAAACACACCACCGCCGCCCCGCTCGGCCTGGTCAGCGCCTATGTGAGCGCGCAGAGCTGAGGCATGGGGTTGCGCCGCAACGCCCCCTCCGTCGGCTTCGCCGACACCTCCCCCGCTGCGCGATGGAGGATCTGGGCCTAAGATGCTCCACCGCTTGCGGGGGAGCTGTCCGCGTCGCGGACTGAGGGGGCGTTCGGCCGCCGCGCCCCAGCCTGAAGGAGCCTCCATGATCGACCTCGTCATCGACCAGCGGCGCAAGGATCTCGGCGGGTTCGAGGTCGGCCGGGTGCTGCCCTACGCGCCACGACGGATGGTCGGGCCGTTCGTCTTCTTCGACCACATGGGGCCGGCGGAGTTCGCGGCGGGCTTTCCCAAGTCCGTCGATGTGCGGCCGCACCCGCACATCGGCCTCTCCACCCTCTCCTACCTGTTCGAAGGCGAGATCACCCACCGGGACTCCACCGGCGTCACCCAGTCGATCCGGCCCGGCGAGGTGAATTGGATGACCGCCGGGCGCGGCATCACCCATTCCGAGCGCTTCGAGGCGCTGCGCGCCCATGGCGGGCGGATGGATGGCATCCAGACCTGGATCGCCCTGCCGCTCGCGGACGAGGAGACCGCCCCGTCCTTCAGCCACCACGCCGCCGGCGAGCTGCCGACCTACGAGGCGGCGGGACTGAGCGCCCGGCTGATCGCCGGCGAGGCGTTCGGCGCGCGCTCGCCGGTGGAGACCTTCTCGCCGCTGTTCTACGTCCACTGGACCCTGGCGGCGGGCGCCACGGCCGCCCTGCCCGCCGACTATCCCGAGCGCGCCGCCTATGTCGCCAAGGGCCTCGTCGAGGTGGACGGCCGCGAGTTGCACGACGGCCAGATGGCGGTCTTCGCCGCGGGCGACACGGTGACCCTTCGCGCGATCACGCCGGCCACCGTCATGCTGCTGGGCGGCGAGCCGATCGGCCCGCGCTTCATCGAGTGGAACTTCGTGGCGTCTTCCAAAGAGCGACTCGAACAGGCCAAGGCGGACTGGCGCGCCGGCCGCATGAAGCTGCCCGACGCCGACGACAAGGAGTTCATCCCGCTGCCCGGCGATCCGCCGTCGCCGGCCAATCCAATGAGCTGAGCTAGCCGTCAGGCGGCCGGCTGGCCCTCGTGTATGGCCTGCCGGATCATGGCGCGCAGCTCCGGCGTATCCTCGTGGTGGTGCACCGCCTTGGCGTGCTGCACGGCGGCCTCCAGCAGTTCGGGCTCGGAGTCCGCGGAGATGGCGACCGTGCAGCGGCTTTCGCTCGGCACTTCCCGGCAGTCGATGTATTTGCGCATGGTCTGCTCCTCCATCGTCGATCGGTTTCGGCCCCCGGCTCAGGCCGCCGGGCGGATGCGCGGCTTCGGTTCGACCGGCCGTTTCGGCGCCGGCTTGGCGGTCTCCAGGCCGAGCGCGGTGACCCCGGCCAGGCCGCCGAGGTTCATCGTCTCCACCGCCGTCGACGGCACGATGACGATGGTGGAGTTCTGCTTCAGCCCTTCGTAGAGCATGTTCATCGCCCGCAGGTGGAAGGCGACCGGATCGTCGGCGTAGGTGCGCGCCGCCTCCGTGAACTTCTCGGCCACCTGGCGCTCGGAATCGCCCAGGATGACGCGGGCCTGCCGCTCGCGTTCCGCCTGGGCCTGCATCGACATGGCGTCCTCCAGCCCGGCCGGGATCAGCACGTCCTTCAACTCGACCGAGATGACGTCGACGCCCCAGGGCCGCGCGCGCTCGTCGATGATCTTGCCCAGTTCGCGGCTGATCTTGTCGCGCCCTTCGAGCATGTCGGCCAGCAGGGTCTTGCCGATCACGTCGCGCAGCGCCGTCTGCGCCGCCCAGGCGATGGCGTTGCGATAGTCCTCCACGTCCAGCGCGGCCTTCTGGGGATCCACCACCTTCCAGAACAGCACCGCGTCGACGTCGACCGGCACGGTGTCCTTGGTCAGCGTCCGCTCCGCCTTGAACGTCGTGGTCATCACCCGCAGGTCGATCCAGTAGGGCACGCTGTCGACGATCGGGATGATCAGGAACAGGCCCGGTCCGCGCAGGGCGGTGAAGCGCCCCAGGCGCAGCACGATCGCCCGCTCCCACTGGTTCGCCACCTTGATCGCCGCCGCCAGCAGCAGGGCCGCGACGAAGGCGACCCCGGCGATGCCGACGCTCAAGGAGCCGCCGCCCGTCGCATAGACAAGGCCGGCCGCGGCCCAGCCGATGCCGACCGTCAGGATGAACACTGCAAGAGGAACCGCGCTGGCCTGTCGCATGGGCCTGGCCTCAGTCTGGGAGGCGCGGCGCCGCGCCGCGAACTCACCTATCGCCGATAAACGTTCAGGTCGGGCCAATGTTGCCGCGGAGTTGGGGTCTCAGGCCGCAGCCGTAATCCGCCGTGCAGACCCTCAATTGCAGTGACGGACCCGCCGCCTGCGGGTGCAAGCCGTGGTCCTGGGGACCAGCGCCCCTGAAGACGAAACGGAGCGAACCATGCGCATGCTTCTGAAGGTCCAGATGGAGGTTGAAGCCGCCAACCGGGCGATCAAGGACGGCAGCCTGCCCAGGATCGTGCAGGGCTTCATCGAGGCCGCCAAGCCCGAAGGGGTCTGGTTTGCCGCCCCGGACGGCCGTCGCACCATGATCGCGGTGTTCGACCTCGCCTCGCCGGCCCAGATCCCGCCGCTGGCCGAGCCCTTCTTCCATGGGATGAACGCCAGCTTCGAGCTGTGCCCGGCGATGGATGCGGCCGACCTGCAGGCAGGCCTTTCGCGGCTCTGAGCGACGCGAAAGAGCCGGCTCGGCGATCTCGACGATCGACGGGCCGGCCCTGCGGCTACTGCATGAACCAGCCGTGGCTGACGACGATCGACTGGCCGGTCAAGGCGTTGGTCGGGAAGCCGGCCAGGAAGACGGCGGTGCGCGCCACGTCGTCGACGGTGGTGAACTCGCCGTCGACGGTCTCCTTCAGCATCACCTTCTTGACCACGTCGGCTTCGCTGATCCCGAGCTCCTTGGCCTGTTCCGGGATCTGCTTCTCGACCAGCGGGGTGCGGACGAAACCGGGGCAGATGACATTGGAGCGCACGCCGTGGGCCGCGCCCTCCTTGGCCACCACCTTGGCCAGGCCGATCAGCCCGTGCTTGGCGGTGACGTAGGGGGCCTTCAGCAGCGAGGCCTCCTTCGAGTGCACCGAACCCATGTAGATGATGCTGCCGCCGCGCCCCTGGGCGTACATGTGGCGCAGGCAGGCGCGGGTGGTGAGGAAGCCGCCGTCCAGGTGGATCGCCAGCATCTTCTTCCAGTCGCTGAACTTGAACTCCTCGACCGGGGCGACGATCTGCACGCCGGCGTTGGAGACCAGCACGTCGACCCCGCCGAAATGGGCTGCCACGGCATCGACGCCGGCGTCGACCTGGGCCTCGTCGGTGACGTCCATGGCGACCCCGAACGCGGTCGCGCCGCTGGCGTCGAACTCGGCGGCGGCGCCGCGGGCGGCGTCGATGTTGATGTCGGCGATCGCCACCTTGGCCCCCTCGGCGAGGAACTGGCGGGCGATCTCCTTGCCGATGCCGCTGGCGGCGCCGGTGACGATGGCGACCTTGTCTTTCAGGCTCATGCGGGATCCTTCTCGGTGCGCACCGGGCTATGGCGGCAGGTGGGGCTGATGAAGTCGTAGACGTGGACGGCGTTGGGCCCGGCGGGCAGGCTCAGCGCCTCGGGATGGGAAAGGGTGGTCTCGGCGTCGCGGACGCCCGCGGCCCAGTGCTCCTCCATGGTCCGGCGCGAGAACTCGTAGTCCTTCGACTGGCCTTCGTAGCTCGGCGAACGATAGACCAGCTGGACGATATTGTAGACGGCCGGATCCGAGGCCTTCGCCAGCAGCCTGGCCTGCGGCGTGTCCGCCAGCTCCGGCGGCAGCAGCTGGTGCAGCTCGTTGTAGACGGCCCGCAGGTGCTGCAGCTTGCGGAAGCTGTCGGTGGCCGCCCGCGTCCGGCTGGAGAACTGGATCTCCTTGGCGCGCACGGCCACCTCGGACAGGTCCCGCGGCGCCTCGCCGTGTGCGCTCCACAGGTCGACCTGGAAGACCAGTGTGTCGAGCTCCGAGCGCGACGACAGCACCCAGTCGAGCGGGGTGTTGGAGACCAGGCCGCCGTCCCAGTAGAGCTCGCCGTCGATCTCCACCGGCTCGAAAGCCGGCGGCAGGGCCCCGCTGGCCATGATGTGCTCCGGCCCAATCACGTGGGTGGCGTTGTCGAAATAGGTGAAGTTGCCGCTCCGGACGTTGACCGCGCCGACGCTGAAGCGGATCTCGCGGGCGTTGATGCGGTCGAAGTCGACCAGCCGCTCGAGCGTCGAGCGCAGAGCCGCGGTGTCGTACCAGCTGGTCGCGCCGGGGGTGGCGGGCGCGCGCAGAAAGGGCGGCGGCACGCGCGGCGTGAAAAAGCCCGGCACGCCTTCGGCCATGATCCGCCCGGCGGACAGCTGGTTGAGCCAGCTCCGCGCCGGCCCGTCGCTCAGCCAGGCGTCCCAGAAGCTGGGCCAGGCGCGGGCGCCCTCGCTGACCAGTTCCCAGAAGGCCCGCAACTTGTCGACCCTATGCTCCGGCGCGTTGCCGGCGATGATGGCGCTGTTCACCGCGCCGATGGAGATCCCGGCGATCCAGCTCGGTTCGACGCCGATCGCGCGCAGCGCCTGGTAGACCCCGGCCTGGTAGGCGCCCAGCGCGCCGCCGCCCTGCAGCAGCAGGGCGACGCTCTCGAACGGCGTGCCGTTCGCATGCGCGGTGGCCGCCGGCGCCGCCGCGCCGCCGGTCTTGCCGGGCGCAAAGCCGCTATCCATGGGGCTGAGACTGGCGCATCGGAGATCCTCTCCCCGGCGGGCGACGCATGCTGGCCGTGCCCGAGGATCGCGACAATATGGCGTCGGGATCAAGTTTCCGCCACCCAGCCGTGCGAAGGTGAGCACGCCAGATCGCGCTGCCGAAGATCGAGGCGCCCGCGCTCAGCGCCCTTCTCCCGACGCCAGGATCGGGATAGGCGGAGCCAGGATGGAGACGATCCGCGTTGGAACACGAGACCGCAGCTTCTCCCGACCGCCCGACGCCACGGCTGCTCGGTCACGGACGCGCGCCGTTTCTGGTGCAGAATCCCGCCGGCCGCTCGGCCTTGCTGCTGATCGGCGACCACGCCGGCTGTGAGGTGCCGGCCGACCTCGACGACCTCGGCCTGCCACAGGCGCAGTTGCGCCGCCACATCGGTTGGGACATCGGGGTGGCGGAGCTGGGCGCGCAGTTGTCGCTGGCGCTGGACGCCGTCTTCATCGCCCAGCGCGTCTCGCGCCTGGTGATCGACTGCAATCGCGATCCCGCCCGGTCCGATGCGATCTGCACGGTGAGCGACGGCGTCGTCGTGCCCGGCAATGCGGCCCTCTCCGACCCCGCGCGGCAAGCCCGGGTCGACCAGATCTTCACGCCTTATCATCAGCGGATCGCGGACGAGCTCTCGCGCCGCGCCGCGCGTCGCCAACCCACCCTGCTCGTCGCCCTGCACTCGTTCACCCCGGTGATGGCGGACGAACCGCGCCCCTGGCGCTACGGGGTCCTGCACCTGGGCGCTTCGCCCTTCTCCGCGGCCGTGCTGGCGGGGCTGCGCCAGCATCTGGGCGTCGAGGCGGTGGGCGACAACCAGCCCTACCGGATGGATGACACCGACTATACGGTCCCGCACCACGCCGTCGGTCGCGGGCTGGACTATGTCGAGCTGGAGGTGCGGCAGGACCTGCTGTCCGACGCCGCCGGCGTCGCCGCCGCGGCCGGTCTGCTGGCGCGGGTGCTGCGCGAAGCCGCGGCCGGTCAAAGATAAGACAAATCACACGTTTGGACTCGACCGCTATCCTGTGTGCTAGGCTGGACGCCAAAAGGGATGGAAACGAAGCGCGATGGTGGAGCAAACCGAATATTCTATCCGACGGGCGACGCTCGCCGACGCTGAGGCGCTCGCCGAGGTGCACGAGACCACCTGGCGGGAGACCTATATCGGCCTGTTGTCCGGCCAGATGCTGGATGCGCTGACGGCGGACGCGCGCGCGGCGGCCTGGCGGCGCATTCTCTCAGGCGCGGCCGGCGAGCTGTCGACCGCCTACGTCGCCGAGCGTGAGGGCAAGTTCGTCGGCTTCGGCTCCTGCGGCGAGCAGCGCCACCCGGACTTCCTCTCCCAGGGCTACGCCGGCGAATTCACTGCGGTCTATGTGCTGAAGACGGACCAACGGCGCGGCCTCGGCGCGGGGCTGATGTCGGCGATGATGAGCCACCTCGCCGAACGCAACCTGACGGGCTTCACCTGCTGCATGCCGCGCGAAAACATCCCGGCCCGCTCGCTGGCCGAAAAGTTCGGCGGCAAGCTGGTGGGGCAGCGGGATGTGGAGCGTGACGAGGGCAAGCTGATCGAGGTGATTTACGGCTGGCCGAAGTCGTGATGGATCGAGCTCGCTGATCGAATGGAGGCGCCGCACAGCGGCGCACCACAGGTCGAGGATCGGCGCTTGGCCGGGCCGCACCAGCGGCGGTTATTTCCACGAGCGACCGGGCTGTCGGCTGCGACTGCGGCCGCGCGTCCTTGGTTTATCAGGAGATCCCGCATGACGAAGTCTCGAGCCGCCGCCCTCGATCGCCGCCAGGCCTTGATCGCGGCGGCGGCGGCCGTCGTCGGCGGGACCGCTCAGGCGAGGAGACGATCGATGGCGCTCAACCCGGCCGGCTTGCAACGGATGAAGATCCTGCTGGAGGACCATGTCGCCCGCGGCTCCGCGCCGGGCCTGGTCGCCCTGGTCTCGCGGGGCGGCGAGACGGAGGTGGTCACCGCCGGGCGGATGTCGCTCGACGAACCGGCGCCGATGCGGCGCGACGCCATCTTCCGCCTCGCCTCGATGACCAAGCCGGTCACCGCGCTCGCCGCCCTGATGCTGATCGAGGACGGCCGGCTGCGGCTCGACGAGCCGGTCGAGCGGCTGCTGCCCGAACTGGCCGACCGCCGCGTGCTGCGGACGCTGGCCTCTTCGGTCGATGACACCGTGCCGGCCAGCCGGCCGATCACGGTGGAGGACGTGCTGACCTTCCGCCTCGGCTGGGGCGTGCAGTTCGACCCCGACCTGCCGATCCAGAAGCTGGTCGCCGATCTGCCGGGCTTCGGCATGCCGGACCCCACCTCGCCGCTGACCCCGGACGCCTACATGCGTCGGCTGCACGACGTGCCGCTGATGGCCCAGCCCGGCGAGCGCTGGCTCTATACCGCCGGCTCCAACGTGCTCGGCGTGCTGGTCGCCCGCGCCGCCGGCCAGCCGCTGGACGTGGTCTTCCAGGAGCGGATCCTGGGGCCGCTCGGCATGGGCGACACCGGCTTCTGGATCCCGAAAGACAGGATCGGCCGCTCCGTCACCGGCTATTTTCCGCAGGACGGCAAGCTGGTGCTCTTCGACGCCCCCGACGGGCGTTACGCCAGGCCGCCGGCCTTCCCGGCCGGGGACAGCGGCCTGGTCTCGACCATCGACGACTTCGCCGCCTTCGCCCGCTTCCTGACCGCCGGAGTGGCGCCCGGCGGGCGGCGGTTGATCTCGCAGGCCTCGCTGAAGGCGATGCAGACCAACCACCTGACTCCGGCGCAGATGCACGACGGCGAGGTCATCCTCGGACCCGGCCGCGGCTGGGGCTATGGGCTGGGCGTGGTGGTCGAACCGAACGTCGACGGGGTGGCGCCCGGCGCCTACGGCTGGAACGGCGGCTTCGGGACCTCCTGGTTCAACGACCCGGCAAAGGACCTGACCGCCATCCTGCTCACCCAGCGGGTGTTCGACAGCGCCGACCCGCCGCAACTGCACAAGGACTTCTGGCGCGCGGCCTACGGCGCGGCGGCTTGAGCCGGCGGCTCAGCCCTGCAACGCCTTGCGCGTCTGCTCCCAATACTGCGCGCCGGTGACAAGAGTCACGATGGCGGCCAGCCAGAAGAGGCCGTGGGCGACGCCGGTCACCGGTCCCTGCAGCGCCGGGTCGTCGGGCAGGCCGAAGGCGCCCCAGGCGGCGACGAACAGCTCCAAGGCCAGCGCCGTCAGCTGCAGGGTGGTCTTCCACTTGGCCAGGGTCGTGACCGGCAGCTTGATCCCCTTGCCGGCGCCGACCTCGCGCAGAGCGCTGACGGTGAATTCGCGAAACAGGATCAGGCCCGCCGGCAGCACCACCATCGGCTGGGGCCCGAGCGCCAGCAGGCCGAGCACCGCCCCGCAGACCAGCACCTTGTCGCCGATCGGGTCGAGGATGGCGCCCCAGACGCTGGTGGCGTTCAGCCGCCGCGCCAGCCAGCCGTCGAAGAAGTCGGTCACCGCCGCCACCACGAAGGCGACTACCGCCCAGCGCTCCAGGGCGAACTGCTGTTCCGGTCCCAGCCGCTCGGCGATGAAGGGCACGGCCCCTGCCGCCGCGGCCAGCGCCACGAACATGAAGAGCGCCAGCACCAGGCGCATCGAAGTGAGGATGTTCGGCAGAGCTTTCATGGGGCGCACCTTGGCGAGATGGACGGCCGGGTCAACGCGCGAACGTCGGGCTCCGCTTCGCGGGAGCTCCCCCGCAAGCGGTGGAGCATCTTCGGCCCAGATCCTCCACCGCTTGCGGGGGAGGTGTCGGCGCAGCCGACGGAGGGGGCGTTCGGCGGAGCCCCTCACCCTC
>Ga0068863_100000151_pt1 | contig 72887 bp, 83 predicted proteins | sample KBSSwiS62_FD_66596 | JGI IMG/M metagenome (GOLD analysis project Ga0068863, IMG submission 66596) | Switchgrass rhizosphere microbial communities from Kellogg Biological Station, Michigan, USA - KBS Switchgrass S6-2 | ecosystem: Host-associated > Plants > Roots > Rhizosphere > Soil ... | reverse complement strand
CACTCTATCTTTGTCGACCTCGTGCCGGAGTTGAGCGAGGCGATCGATGCAGCGCCGGAGCAGGTTCCCTGTCCGGTCTGTGGCGGAGTGACTCGCTTCAGGCTGTTTGAGGACTATCAGGAGACCGGGGGATCTATCTGCAATTCTTGCGGGCCGCAACGCGATGGATTCTTTACCTATGCGTTGGTGAAGCGTTGCACCGTACGAGATGCGGTGCGGGACATCGCTCGCTGGCTCAGAGGCGAGGGGCGCTCGCCCACGCTTCACCGGCGTGCGCCTCCGCCTCCTGCACCCCGCCGTATGACCCCGGAGGAGGTGCGAGAGATGCTTACGCGGACCCTGCAGGCGTGCACGCCGATTCGCGGAACACCCGCCGAACGCTACCTCTTGAACCGAGGAATCTGGCCGGGCCACCTCCCTACCACGTTGCTCTACCATCCGCATCTACGTTACTCCTCGCGTAAGGACGATCCGAACCTTCGTTACTACGACGAGCGAAATCGGAGGTTCTACGACTATTTCCCGGCGTTGGTCATACCTTTCTCGAGCATCTCGGGTGAACTTGTGGCCTTGCAACGCTACTACCTGACTCCAGATGGAAGAAAGGCGCCCGTTCGGGAGCCAAAAAAGACGACCAGTCGCACCAAGTTCCTGTGCGGTTGCGCGATGCAGCTGTTCAAACCTCGGCAAATCCTGGGCGTGGGCGAAGGTACCGAGAACCTGCTCGCAGTTGAGTGCGTCACCGGGATGCCAGTGTGGCCGGCAGGCAATGCCCGTTTGTTGGAGACCTTGGAGATCCCGCAGACCGTGGAGCATGTGGTCATCTGGGAGGACAAGGATGTGAGCGGGCGAGGACAGACAGCAGGAGAAACTCTGGCTAACACACTCGCTCAACAGGGTAGATCGTTCGAGAGGCAATCACCCCGCTACGACATTCCGGAAGGTGACAAGAGCATCGGTTGGCTTGATGTGTTGCTCAAGTATGGACCCGAAGGATTCCCGGCGAAGTGGCGCTCGGCATCTACGGTGGCCTGAATTGTTGGTTTAACTCGGCCTCCCGTTGGAGGCCGATCCTTCTGAAGCGGGACTAAATTGAAGCTGCTATACGATGAGGCGGAAGCCCCGCGACAGAATCGAGGTTGCCGAATGCTTCAAAGAGTTAGTTCGTTGAGTGGACTCACGCTCGTACGCACAAGTGAGCTCACCGGATCGAGAATACTTCTCGTTCGTCTTCGTGGAGAGGGAAAGCCGTGGGAGTTTCCCGAGAGCGCAGCGGGTGAGAGCGCGGCCCACCTGCTCGAGGAGACAAAGAAAGACCTCTTCCCCACCCTCCAAGTTGATCTCAACGCCGGCGTATACAAGAGCTTCGTAACGGACGCCGGAGAGCGCACCTTTCACCTCGTGGTTGCGACCGCGGGTGCTGAGATCGTGCCCCATCTTCAGCACCCGCGTATGCGCGAAGCACGCTGGGCGTCCATGGAGGAGGCATTTCATATCGCGAGGCTGGATCTTGAGAAAGTGCTCCGTTGGAGCGAGCACCATGTTGCGAGGGTCTTACTCCGAGCGTGTCGCCCAGCGGCGTACGGATAAGGGCTGGGCGGCGGCAACTCCATGAGCCACCCGGTGCATGGTTCGGACCGTGACACCGATGCTTGCGCGACTCGGCTCGCCAGAAGGGTTCCTGAGGCTGAATGGAGCACGCTAGGCCTACGGCGGAACAGGCCACTACTCTTGACCGCAGAGCGGTAATCGGACATCCGCGGGCCCCGGGGTCTTTCCGAGCAATCCGGCTGCAGGCACTATGTGGGCTCAAACGCGATAGATGGCCGAACCCTGAGACTCAAAAAAGGGGTTCGGCTGCATCAGGGAGCCTGGCGAGTGCCCAAGACCGATGCGGCGGATGGGTGGGTGGCAATTGCGCGTCGCGGGGCGGCAAAAAAGGCCGCGAACCGGTCCGACGAAGGCGACTTTACCGCAATGTTCGAATTCATCGGGTCTTGCTTGGCGGCCCGAGACGAGGCCGCGCTCGTGGATCTCGAGTCGCAGCTCCGCTCCCTCGACCGCGACGCGCTGAGCTGGTACCTCTGGCTTGCACGGACGCATGCCGGCACGATCTACCGGGAGGGGATGTTTCATCACCTCATTCTCATCCCAGTGATTGTCTCAGCGCCCGTGCCGGTGGGCCTTTCCCTGGGCCCTGACGCTCTACAGATCGGCAGTTTGCTCGAGCTCGCGCTCGACTTGGGACCTGGGAGTATACAGCTGTGTGAACATGCAGTTCCCCTCGATACGCTCGAGTGTATGTCACTGACACAGTGGCGGGCCATGGCGTTGAGCGCCGGCGAACCGGTGCTCGGCCATCAACCGCTTCCATTGGCACCCGCGGGTGCCTTCGTCGGCCGGTGGAGCGTGCCCGAACACGACGAACGGCGCCTCATGCGCAAGCTCTCTCATGCCTTGCAACCGAGCACCGCTGTCGACAATTGGCGGACTCATACTGAGACGGTGATGAAAGCCCAAACCGGTGCGCAGCGAGTAAAGGTGCTACCCACCATGTTGCTGCAGGACGTCTTTCGCGACCTGCGGCGATTTATCCTCGTTTCGGCTGTGGAGGCTGCATATCGCGTGGGGGCCACCCGGCTCGAGTGGTGCTGGTCCGAGAACTCATCCGAGCTCTGTTGGTCGGTTTGTGATGAAAGTGCAGGTACTTCACAAGCGGGTAAGATGCGGTTTCCCGATGAGCCCTGGACGGCCATTGCGAACCAACTTCGGTATGTGGCACACCGATTTTGTTTGTCGCTGCACCCCACCGTGCGTTGACCGTCGACTTCGGACTGCACGTCCTGCAGAGAGTCGAACGAGTGCACGTGAAGCCGAAACGAAGCCGCCCGATCTCATCGGGCGGAAGGTTCGGATCGATGATCCGGCGATCGCCGCCCGTCTTGCGCAGGCCTACAGTCACCGGGGCGGCGAAGTTTACGCCTTGAACCCGACAAATGGAAGAGACTTGCCGAAACCAACATCGTTATCACCCGAAATTGGTCAAAAAATGCGCAAAGGCCAAAGTCCTTGATTTCTTTCCGAATCGACGGTTATCCACAGGGTTATGCAGAAGGTTAATCAAGGCTTCAGTGGATAAGTGCCAGTGTAATCGGCACGTGTGTGTTGTGGGGGACCGATAAGCGGTAACTTGCGCCCCATAAGTTGCAGCGTTGGCCCCCATAAACTGCAATTCCTCGCAGTTAAAAAGGGGCCGCCAAAAGCCTAGCGAAGCTCCGCTCCGCAGTGCTCTGGACTTCAAATTCGGTGCCGTATTCACTCAATCCATGATCCAGAACACCTGTGGGCCGGATCGGTAGTCCACCGCCACGACGCGCTCCATTTACGCGGCACAGACGGCTCGCACCGCGCGGTCCGGTCGGCCGCCGAGAGGCACGCCGTGTTGTGATACATAAATAAGTCGGTTCAGTGCACTTGACTCTCCCGCTCGATAAGCGAGCGCGCTTGCAGCGTATGGGGGTGATCTGGCCCAAGCACCCGCTTCAGATCCGGCAGCAACATTCTGAACAACTGCACTCCCTCAGCACGGTTGCCGCAGTTGAAGTTCCAGGACGCAATGTTAAGGCGATTCGCCAGCGTCTCGGGGTGATCCTTTCCCAACGCCCGGATCAGCTCTGGCAGCAACGCATGCAGCAGGCTCAAGGCCTCGCGAGCATCGCCCTGCTCCCCGGTGCAAATAGCAACGTTGTTGCGAGTCGCCAGAGTATCCGGGTGATCGTTGCCGAAGACGCTGGTCAGGTTGGGCAGCAGTGCCTGAAACATGCCCAATGCCTTGCCGTGATCACCACATTCGCGAGTCGACAACGCGACCGCATGACGTGTGGCCAGCGACTCCGGGTGATCCGCCCCTAACACCCGAGTCTGATCGGCAAGAACCACCTCGAACAACCGCAATGCTTTTTGGACATTCCCGGATTCGTGGATCGCGAATGCAATGTTATAGCGGGTGGTTAGCGTATCGGGGTGATCGGGCCCGAGCACTCGGGTCTGATCGAGCAGCAACGCCTCGTACAGCCGTAGCGCCTCGCCGGCCTCACCGCACTGGCCCACCCAGAACGCGCGGTCCTCTCGAGTCGCAAACGTGTCTTGGTGTTCTGCCCCTAACACCGAGGCACGATCCGGCAACAACGCACGCAATAAGCGAACCGCCTCGGACGGATCACCGCATTCGCCAGTGCAGATCGCGATGTACTGGCGAGTCGTGAGCGTTTCCGGGTGATGCGCTCCCAGGACGCTCGCCTGCTCAGGCAGGAGCGCTTGCAGGAGGCGTAATGCCTCGGGAGCGTTGCCGGAGCCATGGAGCTCACGGGCGATCGCGAGACGGACGGCGAGGGAGTTTGGGCACTCCGGAGGTTCTCTCAAATCGGGTCACCCCTCTGCATCGGGATCATGCAAAGTCACGAACGATGTCACGGATGCGGCCGGTTCGACAATACGGCTCTAAGCGTGTGAATAGCAACAATGCGCCTCGGTAACATGCGCTACCGAGACGCACGGAGCAGGGCGGACCTTTGGGACCCGACTCACGAGGCGACCCCACCGAGCTGCGCGCGATTTAGGGGAGTTAAGGGTCCCACCAGGACTGGGATCTACTCGTCCGGGGGCGTCACTGCACGACACGAATGCGAAGTTGATCGCTCAGTTTTTCAAGGTCTCCGGCCGCCACGATGGTGCCCGGCTGCAACCCCGACAAAATAGTCTGGTTATTCCCGGCCTGAGGGCCGAGCTTCACGGTTTGTCGCTGCAAATGTTCGTCTTTGATCAGAAATACGGTGCCAGTCTCGCCCGTCGCCTGCACCGCCGTCACGGGAACGACTACGCCAGACGAACTGCGCAGCACATTCGAGGAAGTCTGCGGCGCGTTATCAAGGAACGAGACGCGTGCTCCCATGTCCGGCACGATGCGCGGATCCTTTTCCTTGAACCCAATGCGCACTTTAACCGTGGCTTTTGAACGATCCGCAGTAGGGATGACCGCAATCACTTCCGCGGGCATTTGCGAATCTGGATAGGCGTTCAGGATGATTTGAGCCGGCTGATGAGGTTGGACGCGGTTGATATAGGCTTCACTGACGTCCACGTCGACCTCAAGAGATTTCATGTCAACGATTTTGGCTATACCGCCGCCCCCGCTGAATTGCGGCGAGACGATTTCGCCGGGCTGCGCGGTTTTGACAGTGACCACGCCATCAAAGGGCGCCCGAATGACCGTGTCATCTTCATAGCGCAAGTTGACGTCGACATTCGCCTGCGCGACCAACAGATTCTGTCGAGCCACCGAAACCGCCGCGTGCACGGCATCATACGTGGCCTTCGCAGCATCGAAGGTGTCCTGGCTGATCAGTCCGTCGCCGAGCTGTTGCTCACTACGCAAAAAGATCGGGCGCGCGTCCTCATCCGCGACTGAGGCGGCCGTTAATACAGCCTGCATTTGTTTCACCTGCGCTTGTGCCTGCACTAATGCTGCATGTACATTGCTGTCATCCAGCCGAGCCATCACTTCGCCCTGTTTGACCGCCTGGCCTTCTTGGACCAACACATCTCTGACCTGATAAATGCCTTTGCCCGATACGGTTGCCTCGCGCAACGCCACGACATAGCCGGAGGCATCCAGGATAGAACCGGCAGCATGAGTCGCGGTCGGCGCCGCGGGCGCATCTTGTGCAATCGCTACGTGAACTGGCACACCCTGTCGGCTCCGCCAAAGGAGGGCAATCCCAATTACAACAGTCACCGAGACGCCGAGACCCACTAGCCGTCTAAGCCGGCGAAGACCGAAAGCCGGATCTGACGGCGCGCTACGATCAATACGTAGTTGCTCCAAGAGCGCGACTTTTTCATTCATTGCAGTTGATCCGAATGACTCGTGGGGACACGCGCATTGGTCTCTTTGGCAGTGGTCTGAAGTACTCCGGGATCACTACGGTTCCACCAACCGCCTCCCAGCGCCTGAAACAACGTCACTGTGTCGGTAAAGCGGCTGGCTACGGCTTTCACATGAGCGAGCAGGGCTTGTTGATAGATTTGTTGGGCGCTGAGAAGCAATACGTAGTTAACGGCCCCTGCATCATATTGCCGTTTGACAAAGTCGAGGCTGGCCTGAGCAGCGTCCAACGCATCATGCGCGGCATGCAGTGTCTGCGCATCGCTCTCAAGTGCAGTGAGCGTGTCCGCGACGTTCTGGAAGGCCTTGAGTACGGTGAGATCGTAATTCGCCCGGGTTTGATCGTACTGGTCAATGGCCGCACGTCGTTTGGCCCGCAGAGCGCCACCCCGAAACACCGGCTGGGTAATGCCCCCCGCAAGATTCCAAACGCCTGCGGCTGGCTGAAACAGGTCACTGGCGCGCAAGGACTCAGTGCCGACCGCCGCGGTCAACGTGAGCTGGGGAAGCAGATTGGAGGTCGCAATGCCTACCGCGGCGCTCGCCTGATGCATCACTGCCTCCTGTGCGCGGATATCTGGTCGCTGTGCAACCAGGGCTGAGGGCAGGCTGACCGGCAGATCTTCGGGCAGTTTTAGGTCTGAGAGCGCAACTGTCGGAGACTCGATCTCATGTGGGAAGTGTCCGGTCAACACCGCCAAGTGGTGCTCCGCCGTCGCCTGCTGTTGCATGAGCTGCGGTAGAGTGGCTCTCACTGAGGCAAGATTGGATTGCTGCTGCAATATGTCTGCGCGAGTAAGGCTGCCGGCCTCGAAGCGGCGCTGGATGAAATCGAGCTGCCGGGTTTCAATCGCAATGATTTCGCGCGTCGCGACGATTTGATCACTTAGTGATGCCAACTCGATGGCTGTCGCAGCGACGTTTGAAGTCAGCGTGAGATAACTAGCTTCCAGTGCGAAGCTCTGCGCTTGTTCCTTAGCCTGCAGTTGCTCTAATACCCGGCGTTCACCGCCAAATAGGTCGAAGGTGTAAGAAACGTTTACGGTCGCTTGATAGATACTGGTGATGAAAGCCGGGAAACCGGGCGCGATCGATGCGCCGGAGACTTTCTCACGTTGAAAGGCAGCGGTGCCATCAATCTGTGGGAATAAGACCCCGCGCTGGGCCTTGACATCCTCGCCGGCGGCGCGCAAAGCCGCTTGTTGAGCCGCAATATCAGGATAGCGGTTCATCGCTTCCTGGATCAAACGGTTGATTCCTGCAGAGCCGAATAATGTCCACCACTCTCCGCTGAGATCCCGGCCGAATTGAAGGTGCTGAGCTTCTCCGCCTGATACCTCGGTGGCTTGTGTGGTACTCGGTAGCGGTTTGGAGGTGTACTTGTCGGATGCCGGTGGGGCAGGGGAATGGAATGTTGGGCCGACAGCGCAGCCCATGAGTGCGAGCGTGATTAGTAGTCCAACAGACGCGGCGTGTACTACTCTCATCAAAGGTTCCCTCTTGTTGCGGACCGCAGTAAGTGACGCCGGATCCTGCGGTAGGGATAAGACGGTATCTCTGTCCAGAAGCGATCATTTTGCATTGCGGCCGTGCGGAAGGACGGACAGTCTAAAGCATCGACGGGTACGGCAATAGCGATTGCGCCGCCGATACTGGTAGGTCAACTGTACAGGATATGGATATCGTGCATTTGCGACTCGAGTCCGAAGTGTTGGGGCTCCGGCGCCCTGCCCGAGGCGCGCTCCAACACATCGCTAGGGGCCGCGATCACATCTGCCCTCCTGAGATCTGACGCGCCCGCAAGCGCGTCTTGTTATCCCCCGACGATAAAGTCTGCCACGAATTAACGCGCACTCGACGACGGACCAAGTGAGGGTCGTCCCGAACGGGGGTGCTCGGCCGTTCGCGTGCCGTGCTTGGCAAGGTCTACCGCCTTGTACATAGAGGCAAGGCGGCCAATGCTCGAACGACATCGCAACTGGTGCTGGCAGCACGGATGACTGTGATTTGACGTCGCGGAGGCTACTACATCAGTCGGACTAGGGAAGCCGCGCAATATATCAGCGAGCGCTTCCAGGACCTGCTCAGGGAGCACGGTAGTGTGAGCCGAAATGGTGATTGCTGGGACAACGCAGCCATCGAATTGCGCTCGCGTCACAAACCAAGTCGATCTGTGCGTTCTCACCAGGAAGGAATTCCGACTCGCTCTTCGGAACCAGCGGAAGCGGCGCACACTTCGCCATTTCCACCCTCCACCGGATTCGTGCGCTCAGACCGCAATCATACCCTTGCGCAGCCCGTACTGATGATGATCGATCATAGGGTGTCGTGAGGCCTACGAATGTTGGACTACTAAGCAAAGCTTACTGAGTTGGTTGGTGAGAGACAGACCACGCACATTGTTCTGTTGAACATTGCGGGATCGCGCCGAATCTACATAAGCTCCTGCGGAGATAAGGGGGCAGGCATGAAGAGACTGTTCTTTTTGGTATTGCTGTTGGCAGGGTGTGCCACGACGGCCACCGAGACCGTCACCGAACCGCCAAGCGCATGTAATCAGTCCCGGCCGTTGGGCTCGTGTGAGTATGACCGAGTATACGAAGGAGCGAACATCTATCTGGTTCCCGCGGGCGAGTCACAACCGTACTGCGCGCAGATGGTAATTGGTATCCGAATGGCGAGTTCGATGGAAGGGCCTTGGATCTCGAAGACTTATTGGACGGCACCTGGCGGGCGCCTTCTCCTTCCACCGGGTATTGGGGAGACCAAGCCCGAGGATTGCAGAGCCTACGCGCCACGCTGATAGCTCCGCTTCCCCGTGAGTAGCATTAATTCGTAGTCCTTATCATAAAACTTCGTTGTCAAAAGAAGAACACCCCGAGTCTTCTTCGGGGAGCTGTTGCAACGTGATTATGTCCCGCCTTTCGCGCCCTTACCGCTGACCTTGCACTGCTTCCTGCGGCGGGTTGTAGCATTGGGAGTGGTCAGTACGCCTGATAAAGTGGATACTCATGCGATGTTGCGACGGGAACTGCGGGGCGAGTTGGCGGTGGGGTTTTCGGCAATTTCCGCGCTGCCGCAGGGCAGGATGCACTGCTGGCGCGTTGCAACATTCGTCCAGGAACAGGAAGCCGAGTTCCAAAGACAGGGATCAAGGAGATGGATAAATGTACGAAGTGATCGCCCGACCGGGCGATGCGCTCCTAGTGGAGTCTCTGAAGTATGAAGCCTATATTCGGGCCTACATTTGCAGGGTGTTGGGTCTGTCAAAATCCGCGAAGTCGGAAATCCTAGACGAGTTGCTGCAGGAGCTGCAGGGGCGCGTTGTGCAGATAACCACTCCTGCGGCGCGTCGTGGTTCTGGTCTGAAGAAGTTGCTTTTGAACATGGCGCGGGACCTCCTAGCGGAGGTAGCCGCCTCTCTGAAGACCAACGAGGCGGCAGGTGCCAGTGACACGGATGCGTCCGGAAGCATTGGCTCCCTCGCCCACATCGAGGTCAGTGAGCACCAGGCGCTATGTTCCTTGGTTGCGAAGGTGCAAGACCTCCCGGACCTCACGCGACGGGCCTTCACGCTCCGAAAAGTATATGGTTGCACCGCGGCTGAGGTCGCGAAGCGTATGGGCCTGACGCAGGAAGCGGTCGAGAAACACTTGGCGGCGGCGGTGAGAGCCGTTGCTTCGGCGGAGTTCGAAGAACAGCCCAGCCGACCGATCTAACGCCCCTAGTCGCTGGAGCGATTGACGGTCGCGCGTGCAAATGCTGCATGTAAGGTTTCGCGAGGCGCGAGACCTGTCGCGACATTCGCGTTACGTATAACCAGGCGGGTACTCGAGACAGCGGGACGGAGTTGCCCGGTCGCGCACCCGGACAACAGTGGCACCGGAACTGAGATGAATAACACGGGCCGCATTGAGACCCCCCTGTCGGCGGTGGAAAACTGTGAAGGTTTTGACGGCCTTCCAGCAGACTAACACGGCCAGCCGCTCAGAACCGGCGCAAACAGGTGGCGGGAGTATCGGGCGCAAGGCGGATCCGGCGGGGAATATAGCTGCCGGCGATGATTTTCGGTCACCGGCGCCCGCGGGAAGGAGACGCAAGAAAAGTGAACGTGGGTGGACGCTCGCCAAACGGCGGGAGCAATCGTCGCCAGGTCCGAGTCCAGATCGAACCCAACGGCTCCGTTACTTGCAACCACGGATAGTGTGTCTACGGAGCCCTCCGCTGGTGTTGTGGTCCCGTAAGCTGCCCCGACAGACAGCGACTCCGAAGGGTCACTTGCGGTTGGCCTTGCTCGAAGCGCTGAGCGCCCGCACGAAAATCTGGTCACGACTGACCGAATTATCCTTCGCTTGGCGGAATGTCAGACGAGGAAGGGCCCCATCCAAACCAGACGGGGCCCTGAACTGTCAATCGGGGGAGGCCGGCTCGCGATCAGTGCCTTCCGCCTCGATCTGATCCAGATCGCGCATCGCTCGACGACTGAGAGCTTTGTCTAGGCGCTTCAACTCCTGTGCATACTTCTGGAAGGACAGTATGGCTGCTCGATTGAGCATACCAGCGCGTCCGCAGGTGGCCTCATGGTAGCGCTCGTAGAACTCATAGTCGTGAGTATGAGAGCCAACAGAGGCATTGTCGTGCAGCCACTCGTGCACCACGAGATTGGCGATCCCTACGAAACCCGAGACGCCTTGCTCAAACAACGGCAGCATCTCGCGGTTCAACACAACCTGTGACCCACCGTCGGTCCAAGCCTCCGCCACCTCACTCACGCCCAGGAACGCCTGGCGGTGGCGCGTCTTGGTGGAGAGAATCCCCTGGTTGATCAAGGCGCGGACGATGAGATCTACCATGACGGTCAACGCCTTCAAGGCTGCCTTCTCCTTGGGCTTCAGGTCCTTCTCAGCCAAAATCTCATAGCCCTCGGCCAGTGCCGGAACGGCTTTAGCGAGGTCCGGTTCGATGCGCACGTCCGCAAGTACCTGCTGCAGGTCATACAAGCTTGGGGCCACTGCGCAGGCGTCCTTGAGTGTCCGCGTCCAACGCTTGAGGGAGTCTGCTCCAAATCGTTCAATCGTCACCGGCGAGAGGACGAATGCGCCTTGCGTGCGGTGCGCCCGCTCGCCTAACCGACTGCCAGCCTCTGCGATTGTCAACACGCGATTTGTACAGCGCCGGAGCGAACTGGCGAAGTTAGTGAGGGTGTAGCCCCGCCCCACAATGTCCGTGATCAGGGGCTGTGAGGCAACGGTGTCGTAGTCCACTTCGGAGACGATGAATCGATACGCGAGGTTCTCGAGCTCGCCCTCGGTCAGCCGAGTGGGCTTTGTGCGGACGCGGTCGTCGGAGCGCTTTTGCAACATCGGTTTGATGCGCTTCCACACCGTGCACCGAGCGACGAGAACATCGTTGCGGGCCATATTCACGGCGAGCCGCACGCCAGGTTTGGTAATTACGACACCGCCGGATCCGACGAGGTGAGCGGGGTAGCGCCGCACGAGCACGCCAAGGTTGTAAACTGCTAGCTGGCCGGTATCGGTCAAGCGCACCCACGCATCCGGGGTGTCAAAGTCCCACTTCTCCTCCTTGGGGTCCCTGTTGATCTGTTTGCCGTTGAGCACGACGGGGATCTGACAGTACCGCGCAAGATCGGCCAGCTCTTTGTTGAAGGACTGTAGGTCGCTAGGTAACTGCCTTTCGTAGAAGGTGCCCGCGATCGTGACACCTACAACCGGCTCACAGTCATCGCGCAGGTCGTAGTCCAACCCGCTCTCCTTGACGTCCACCTTCATTTCGAAGGGGCCGGTCCGCCAGGTCGTCGAACAGAAACTCCATAACTGCGCACGGCCGACGCCAAACTGGCCGTGGATCCGATCCCCGGGTTTGTGGGGGAAACCCAAGACCTCAAACCAGTTTTCAATCTCCTGCTGTGAGCGAAAGCCTTGCCCGTCGTCCGCGATTTCGAGTCCTGTGGCGTGGATCGTAATTCGAACAAACGTGGCTCCGGCGTCGACGGAATTCATCACGCACTCGAGTACCGCCTTGCCGAGTGATCCGGCCTGCGCGCCGATGAGCTGAAAGATGGTGTCCGGGTGAATCCGAAATCTTCTCTTCTTGAGCATGTGTCCTGTGAAAACAGCCTGTCCTGAAGAGGTGTAGAGAAGGGGACAGACCGAAGCGCGCCCGCCTACGAGGAGAGGTTGATCCGTATAAACAGGTCGAGGCGGATAACTAAGGACAGTGGCTATACCGAACTTGAAGCATTCGCATTCAAGAGGAGGGCTGCACGCGCTCTTGCCCGGCCAGCATGAAATTCAAACTCGGCGACAACCTCTCAAGCGCACACGATGGAAGCGAGGCCACGATCCATTGGGACTCTCAGAAGCTCATCAATGGACACGTGTTGATCCTCGGCTCCTCGGGAGTGGGTAAAAGTCACACGATTCGCCAAATGATCCGGCGAGCGCTCGCGAACCCGTCCGGCCACAAGGTCCGCTTTCACGTATTCGATGTACACGGGGATTTGGATGTTGTGGGCGCCTCCGAGGTGCAGTTCTCGGAGAGTGCGGCCTGTGGACTCAACCCGCTGCGGGTGAATCCGGATCCCCACTTCGGGGGGGTGCGACGATGCATCCAGACCTTTCTGCGCATCATCAACCAATCGTCCCGTACCGCACTCGGCGTGAAGCAGGAGGCTGTGATCAGCAACCTGCTGATTGACGTGTACCGGGAGTTTGGGTTCGACATCGACACCCCTGCTTCGTGGCGCTTAAACGGCGAGCACACTCGGCCCGCCGGTAGTGGCTATGACAACCGCCTATACCTGCAAGTACCGATTGCGGAGAAGGATGAGGCCAAGGCTTTGGGCGCCCGCTGGGATCCAGAGAAACGCTTGTGGTGGTGCCACACCGAGCGCTACATCGGGAAGCTCAAGCGTTGGAGGCCCGCATATATGGCGCGTACGTACCCTAACGTCGGGGACGTGTTGACCTATGCGAAGCGCACGCACCAGGAGCGCTTTCTCGGCACCGACCAGAAAGCCATACACGCGCTGCAGCACCTGAACAAACATGCGCAGGCCTATCAAAGAAAACTCCTCTCCGCGTTGCGGCAGCAGGCTCCAAACGGCCCCGAGTTGGATGCGGAGGCGCGTGAAATGCTGGTTGCGCCGCGTCAGGCAGCGGTCGACGCATTCACGCGTTATGCCGAGAGCATTCGGACCGGTCGTGAGCTCGAAAGTCTACTGAAGTACGACTCTCCGGACGTGCTCAAGTCCGTCGTCGACCGACTCAACAACCTCAAGCGCACGGGCATCTTCAAAGACAGCCCACCGCCTTTCGAGGCTGACAAGCCGGTGTGGCGATACAAGCTCAACGCGCTCTCGCACGAAGAAAAGAAAATGTTCGTGCTCTTCACTCTGCAGAACCTGTTTGCCGGTGCTATGGAGCGGGGCGAGTGCAACGACGTTGTGGAAGTGGTGGTGCTCGATGAGCTTGGAACCTATACCTCGGCCGATGATGGCGACGATGGTGATGGGATCATCGGCAAATTCTGCCGCGAGTCGCGCAAGTTCGGCGGTGCTTTTTGGGGAGCCATCCAGTCCCCGGCCTCGGTACCCGAAAGTCTGCTGAGCGCATCCGCAACCAAGATGATCTTAGGTTTGGATGAAAGCTGCTGGCGCCAGGCAGTCGGCAAGCTCCGGATTGAGCGGACACTCCTGGAGCAGATTCGGGCACACGCCACCATGGCGGTGCAGATGAAGGAAAAGGGCTTGCTTGAGAACCGCTGGCTGCGGATATCCCTTACCGACGGGGACGAGCGGAAGCTGCACAACTGAGCTCCGGCAGTCTCCACGGGACTGTCGAGCGGAGGCTGTCCCAGCTGTCGGGGTGGGCTAACCTATGCTGAAGTGGGCAGCCGGGACTTGAGTCGACTCCTACACGTCCCAAGTCGAGATCAATGAATGATCGAGAAGGACTTGAATGTCCGGAATAACCAGACAGGCCGAAAATGTTGTTTGTACCGCCGCGTTCCGGATGTGTTTACGCTCATCCATTACGACATTGACGCTTCGCGTTACTCCGAACGTTTCGCAGGGCGGACTGTGCGCTTTTGTGCTCTCAGAACCTGATTGCCTATACCAAGACAGGACACTCGACGGGAGAAAACAGTGAATCAGAGCCAGACCTCCGCGTGGACAGCATCGTCCTATTTGTTCCCCGAGCCCGCGCTGCTTAATCGCAGCAGCGCTGAGCTGCGTGGGGTGATCGCCGAGCACCTTCCAGGTGCGTTGGCCATGGTCGACGACTTCAACGGCACGACTGACGCGAGTATCGACTACGCCCAGGACATTATCGAGCAGGCGCGGGACATCTTGATCGAGCGTGGTGAGTCCTTTACCGATGAGGAAAAGCAAAGGATGAAGTTTCTCCGCTGGTCGCTTGCTCACAGTAAGTGACGGCCCAGCCCGCAAGCCATTCTGCTTCGAGTTCGTTCAGCGAAGCGTTGTAGACCGTGACCGGTCTGCAAGGCTTCCTATTGTTTCGTACCGACGGCCGAACCTGTGACTCGTGCACCGGTGCAGGTGAGCCAGCCGTTTGCTGCTCGAAGTACTTTAGTGTCCGGCACGTGGCTGCTGAACGACTATTTGTCTATCAGGCTTCCGGGAAGGACTATTTGTCCGGAACAAAACTCTATTGTCCCTGATAAGCGGTCCGATGAGACCGTGGCACGACGTCGCGCTCGCTATACGCCTCAGGCATTTAACCTGAAGGACATCGATGTATCTGGCGTATACGGGTGTCGGTTCACGACAAACACCACCGGAGGTGTTGGGGCAGATGTACCTCTGTGGCCGAGCGTTGGCGGCGGCCGGCTATACTTTGCGCTCGGGAGGCGCTGCGGGTGCTGATGACGCCTTTGAGAAGGGTGCGCGTGACGTGCCCGGTGCAAAATTGGAAATCTCGCTGCCATGGAGGGGTTATAACGAAAACCGCTCGGTGCTCTATGGAGTGGAGCCGCGGGCAATGAGGATTGCGGCCACGCTGCATCCCGCTTGGGAGAGTGTCTCGGCCGCGGGGCGTCGACTACACGGTCGTAACTGCTACCAAGTGCTCGGGCGCAATCTGAATTGGCCGTCAGACTTTGTGGCGTGCTGGACGCCTGACGGTTTCGATGCTGTGCAAGCGCCCTCTCATCGCACTGGTGGCACTCGAACCGCGATCGCGCTCGCGATCCGGCATCGCATCCCGGTATTCAATCTGGCGCGACCGGAGAGATTTGCCGCTCTCGGGACGTTTCTGTCACAGCGGGGCATTCCCATTGTCACTGACGATGCGACCGTGCCTCGGCATTTTCTGTTATCCGCGAATGTTTAGCTTCATTCGGCCGTCTCCTCGAGACGGCCTCGTTTCTGCACTCCAACACCTCGCGGGAAATCGGGTATTCGGCGCGGGCCACCTTCGACAGCTGAATTGTCAGCGGCGGTCGAAATTGCACTGTTATGGGCGCCGGGTGGCCCACCTTATGTGTTGAAGCGCAGCAACGACGTGAGCGACACGCGCGCCAGTTTTGGGCAGCGGAAGGCGGCAGTTCCGCGCGTGGACCAAAAGGAACTCTCCGGGGGCGACGCCGGGTTGGCGGGCGCGCCTAACGACGGCACGACGGTTAGAAGGGCTCCCAATCTGGAGAGGAGGATCGATCAAGCAGACTTTACTCACCGAGCCACGAGCGTTGCCATGATGGGGAAGCAAAGGGGATCCTGTTTCGGCCTCGCGGTACGAGATGCCGCATTCCGGCGGGGCCTGCAAGCGAATAGGCTATAATAGGCAGGGCTGATTATATCTGTATGTCAAACAACGATCGCCAACGCCGCCTGGATCTCTATCACCAAGCCTGCGCCGTTGCGTATCGAGTCGTGCAAGCCGTGGCACTCATCGGCCTGGCCGCGCTCGTGGCCTATTCAGCGCATCGATTGGATTTCTGAAGCATCAAAATTCGCGACATCGCCGTTGTAGGGTGTTGCTCACAGCCGAGAGTCCCGGGTCTCAGGAGCAAATGAGCAGAATCGACAGGTATGCGTCGCTCCGCGGATCGACTAGCGGGAATCCGTAGAGGATCGAAGTTGCTTCGCACGATTCGCGTAGAACCTGCGCACCTCCAACTTCAGACGCTGCATTATGTAGTCAAAATACTCGTCCTCGGAGTCGAGGACACGGATCCAGAGAATTCCATCCGGAATTGACCAGTCCGTCCTGAGAGTTTCCATGTTGCTGACTGCATTTACCGTGCGCCCCAAGGCGTGCGCCATTTGATCCTGGTTCCTATCCTTATCCTCCCTCGCTCCTCGGAACACATTCACCACGATTTTCGCCAATTCGTGGCGTTCTTCCGCGATTCGATCCACGCGCTCTCGTTCTTCAGCGCTGACTGCCTCCCGCCCACGGCCAGTCCCGGCCCTAGGCTTCTTGAATGAGCGCGAGGCGGCGCCGCGCGCCGGATGGGACGCGGAACGGCGACCGCCGTGATTCTTCCTCTTTGCCACGCGGACCAACCACCGAAGCGAAGTTTACGGGCCGCAGTTTTTGCCACATCCATTCGGTTCATTGCGGAAAGTCGTACTTGAGCGTGAATAGTAGTACCTGAAGGTGAAAAGTCGTATCTGAGCGTGAAGATTCCCACTTTTTGCGATATGCTACGCCGTACCAGAAGAGGGAAAGGGGGCGGGTCGCGCTAATACCGCGTCTGCCAAAACAGGCCCGTGTGCGGTGCAACAGCGGAAAGAGGGCGATCGCGACGGCCTCCCTGCGAGTGCGCCCGATCTCCGACGATGGCAAGAATGTATGGATCGAAGGTGTTATAGAGCTCAACCCGACACGCTGTCTGGCGTCGGGCCTGATGCGCGGGACTCAACTTCCGACACGCAGCACGAGGAGCAGCGTTTTCCTGCGCGCGGTGCGGAGCCCTCAATGACAGCACTTTTAGCGGTCTTTGGCGTCGCCCTTATCGCCGCCGTGATTGTCATCGCATTCGCCAGAGCGTCCAAGAAGCCGCAAGCCGCTGAGCCAAGTCTGGTCTCACATCCGTGTCACCCGGCAGGAAACTTGCAAATACGTTGCGACGATGATTTCTGAACGGAGTAGCCAGGACGCTGGTTCACCGTGCGATGGCGCCAGGACTACCGCTGCGTACCGCTACTCAATTCGTCTCGATCAGGAACTGCAGGTTGCGCGCCAGAACGCTCATGCGAGGTTCGAGGAGGCATGCGCGCTGGCGGCCGCGGGGCAGCCGCTCGCTGCGGACGTGCATCTGCTGGCTGCGCGGATGTACCAAGACTCAGTTCGGTATTGGGAAGAGGAGTTGAGCGTTCTGCAGCGAACGAGTCTCTAACATCAACTCCTCGATGTGCGCCAAATTCCGACGATTGCTTCTAGAAGCGTCGCAGGTTGTTTGGAAACGCAAGAGGCGGGCCAGGTGCCACGACGGCCTTCTTCAAGCATTTGTTGACGCTGGTGGCCTGCCTGTCGCGGTTACAGCATGTAGCGGCTAAGTCGGGTAGGTAGAACTGTCAGGAGTTAGAAACAATTCGTTGTGGAGGAACTGGGGTGCGGAGTCTGCGTAAAGTGTTGAGTGCCCGAAGCGTAGTAGGAGAAGCTCAACAAGCATCGATCAAGCGGATCTCGAGGCGATCTCAAAACACAGGGAGGAGTCTGACGTGACTGCCTGGCGCACAGCTCGCGAGGTTCGTGATCCTGCTACAGCATGGCAGGCCCGGATGGTGTGCCGGCCGCCGCGACCCGCACTCAACCGATAGCCGGGTGTGTTAGGAAGTCCTAACATCATGGTGAACACCTAATGGGCCCAGTGACCGTCTGAGCCCCGCCCTGTGCTGCAGTTTCCCATCCACGGGCGCAATACTCTGCCGCCTCACCCTGCTCGCCGGCCGCCTGCGGCTGTTGGGGAAGCCCAAGAATGACGCGTCGGCGCGATGCGATCATGCCCGATGCACCGCTGCTCGCTGTTCCGCCGCGTGAGCGTGTGAGCACGCCGGCAGCCGGCAGCGGGTCGGCGTGTGCGGTGAGTTCATGGCGGTATGCGGATCCGAGGGTTCGCGGGACGTTGCTCTTCGCGGAGTTGCCTGGGTTGGCACTCGGACACGTCAGAGCGGATGCCCATCGCGTGGACTACGATCCGCAGCTGTCAACAGCCACCGGGGAAGCGCAGCTGCATGTGCTGTTCCAGCTCTCCGGGCGCTGCGTGCTGGAATCCGGCCATGATTGCCTCAAGTTGCCCTCCGGGACCTTTGTATTCATCGCTGCGAACCGGCGCTACGCCATCAGTAGCGACCAGCGAAGTGAACGAGTTGTGATGCTGATCGCGCGCGAGCGGGTGGGGGAGGAGAGATTCCTGCTGGAGCTAGCTGCGCGTGTCCAGTATGCGAGCAGTGGCGTGGGGCGCGTCCTGTTCGCAACCGTGGCGAGCGTGGTGGAGGAGGTGCAGAACATCAGTGCGGGCTATGCGCCGGTATTGGTCGAACAATTAGCCGAGCTCTTACGCGCGAGCGGGCGCGAGGGCATGCGTGTCCCGCAGGTCGATGATCCGCGCCGGCAGCGAATCGAGGCTTACGTCTCCGAGCACGTGCGCGATCCCACCTTGAGCCTGGCGCGCATCGCGGCTGCGTTGAGGTGTTCGCTGCGCTACCTCAACCGAGTTTACTCGAGGAAGGGCGAGTCGCTGATGGAGTACGTGTACCGGCTGCGCGTCGAAGGCGTTCGTCAAGATCTGTTGGATCCGGCCCATCGCCATCGTTCGATTACGGAGTTGGCGTTGGACTGGGGTTTCAGCTGTGGCGCCCACCTTTCGCGGCGCTTTCGGCGTCGCTACAAGGTCACTCCGCGGGAGGTTCGGCAACGCGGGCTACGGCGTAAAGATCCGGTGTAGTTTCGCGTTGCTGAGCCGGGGCGGCAGTACTCAGAACGCGAGAAGCAGCTCACAGGGGCGTGTTACTCAAGAATCGCAAACCCGCGCTGTTCAAGAGGACGGCATCTGGAATCGCGACCAACGTGGAACCTTGTGCGACAGCCTCGGCCGCACTTTGCGATTCGTCAATCACGGCAATCTGCGGTCGGCGGGCCGCGGTCAAGCGTCGGCGTGCGGCATCCAACAATGTTTTCACCCGTGGGTGATCACTGTTATCACAGCCAAGTGAGAGGGCAAGGTCACTGGGACCCAGCGCGAGGAAGTCCAAGCCGGGGACCGCGAGAATCTCCTCCAGGTGCTCGATACCCGCTTGATTTTCAATCAGGGCTGCGGTGAAGGTCGCCGCGTTGGCTGTGTGGAAGTGGCGAGCTTGGTGCGCGCCGATCAAAGTCGCACGACCGGAGTCGTTACAGACGCCATAGCTCGCCGCGCGCGAGTGGGTGGAGGCGCGCCGTCGACCGCGCCGGGGAAATTTGACGGCGCAAACGAGTGCTTCGGCCTGCTCGGCGTTGGAGATGTTGGGTGCGAGGATGCCCAGGACTCCCGCATCCAGGTAGCCTTCGATCTCTGTCGTGTGAATGCCGGTGACGCGCGCCAAACAAAACATACCGGCGAGATCGGCGGCGCGGACCAGCTCACGGCAGTTGGCCGGCGTTACGGCGGTACGCTCGCCATCGAGAAAGAGCCAGTGGAAGCCCAGGGCGCCACAGGACTCCACCAAGTCGGGGTTCAAGAAACTCAGGTGCAGTCCCCAGGAGACTTGACGATGCAGATGCGCAATCATACGCAGTCGGTGGCGCTCGATGAGGCTCGGGGGCGGCCGCACGAGGGAAGGCTCGCTGTCCGAGGTTGACGCGCGAATGGGCGGGTCGGGCGGCGGCAGGGGTGAGTTCAATCGCCGGCTCCTCGGGCATCGACAGCTGCGAGGATGCAGGCGCCGGATAGGCGCTGTCGCAATTTCTTCTCGGTCATCGATGTGGCAAGGTTGCGGTGAGTCAGCGTGGCCGCTTTGCCTCGTCCGGTGGACCCGGAGGTCCAGCTCGGAGTTGCGCGATGGGCTCGGTGCGCAGTTCGTCCCCCTCGGCCTGCAACGCAGGGGTGCACACTACAAGGGGCTCATCCAACGTGCGCAGATGGGCTAGTTGCGGCGCAAGCCGCCCTGGATATGCAGAGCCTCGTTCGGACTCTACTGCGGTTATGGGTCGAGCGGCGGCGGATGCAACGGCCGGGTCCGCGAGCCAGTGAAGGCCCGCGTGAGAATACTGTGCGGCCGCTGTGAGCAACCAATGAGAGATGCCCTGCCGGGATGCGGTGTCGTCCTGCGGACGGCTCACCTCGCTAACAGCGAGCGGAACCGGTTGACCTGTCATCACCATCCACCCTCCCTTGTGGGCATTCGCCTCCCTGTACTGCTCGCAATCCTCCTCACTAGCTGCCGGACTGTCTTGTCCTTGCGGGGCCTGACATGCGCATTTGGGACATTTAACGACGAGCGCCTTCGCGAGATCGCGCACGCGGTCCCCAAGTTGTTACCCCCTGTCAGGTGGGCTGAAACCGTAAGAACGTGTTTGCCACCCCGCCTGCGGAGCGCAATCGGGGACCGCGTGCGCTAACGCTTAAGACGAACCGTCCCGCCAGCCCCGCCAATGTCGCACGCAAGATCGAGACTTCCGGACCTAGGTATGAAGAACGACAACGGGGGAGGGTCCAAATACATAGCACGCTTCGAGTCCATCAGGACGCGCGCCGAGGTATGGTCGGTCGAAGAACTGCGCCCGGCAAAGCGCCGCCCATGCCCCGGCTGTCGCACGTCCGTTCGCTAGAGCTAGTGAGGTCACCAACATCTGAAGGATTCGACAATGACGATATCAAGCAGGTCAGGCCGCGCGCGCGGTATCGCAATCCATGGCAAGCACAAGGACAATGGAATCCAGGGTCCGAAGTTCTACGAAACGGATGCCGTGCCGTTTGAACACGCGGGCGGATCTACGAACGCATAGCTCGCCATGTTTGGGATGTCGTGTATGCGGGCGTCTGCATCACCCAACTCGCCGGTCGAGAGAATGCCAAGGCGGGCGCGGAGATCGCGAAGGCGCATCGCTATTACCCGGAGTTGCGCAAGTGAGCGCGGGCAGGGCAGGTGAATAGGACGAAGCGTTTCGAGTTCTGGCGTCTGCACATCCCAACAGGAAGGCGCGAAGGCGATTGGATCGGCGCAGCCGACCGGGCTCAGTTCTTAGGGTTGCTGGACGCATGGAACGGCCTTAATCCCGGAATCTATCAGTACTGGAGCAAGTGAAACTTCGGGGCGCCAAGGCGCCCCGAATTTCTTCCCAATGGATTCGGGCATCGACGTGGACTCCCGAGCGATCGACGCGGTCGCTGACGTTCTCATGAGTTTAAACGGCGGTGCCGGTCAACACGCCCCATCCACCGACATCGCAACGGGCCGTAACAGGACGCGTCCAGACAACATGTGATACCGCGCAGGAGTCGTTGAACCGCCGAGCTATACCAAAGCAGGTCAAGGAAGAATGAGGAACTGCTGCATGGAGTTTATACCTGCGATATGGCCGAACAAACCACAGTCATCGCACCAGGTGACCCGTGGGTCGTGAACTAAGGCGTGTGGCATCGGGATTTAGCTGGCCGCTCGAGAAGGTTTGGGAGGGGTTTGTCAACAATCCTCATCGCCGCCCGAAGCGATGTGCAGCATGCAAGGGAATCGGTTCATCAACCGTCGCTCGTCGCCTGAAAGATCTCTGGTATGGCTATGCACCGTTCAAACCCGAAGATCGCGGCAGCCAGCCTTTCCTGTTGACAGACGAGCACGCCGTTGCTTTCGCGCTGCGCAACGTGGAACGAGCGCCGGAGTACTACGGCACCGGTAAGGTAGCCGTTCTTCTCGAAGCTGCACGACTGACGGAGCACTGGAATCGAAGATGGTGCCACCACCTGAACGATCGCGACGTTGCTGCGCTTCTCGAAGCCGGGCGGTTGATGGATTTCACGCACGAGTTCATCCCGGGTGAGGGCTGGAAGCCGAAGGAACGGTGTCCCACTCCATCGGCTCGCGATGTCAATGTCTGGAGTTGTGTAGGCTTCGGCCACGACTCAATAAATCAATGGGTAGTGGCGCGTGCTGAATGCAAACGCCTGGGTGTTTCTCCCGTATGCGGCCGCTGTCGGGGAAGCGGTCAGATCTGGTCCTCACGAGGCGCTCGCAAACGGCATGAAAGCTGGGAAGGTACGGAGCCGCCAGCGGGTGATTGGTGGCAGATTTGGGAAACCGTCTCGGAAGGTTCCCCTGTCACACCCGCTTTTGCAACTCGCGAGGAGTTGATCGACTTCTTGGTTTCCGGCGGCGACGCCTGGGACCGCAAACGTGGAGACGGCGGCTGGAGCCGCGAGAGCGCCGAATCATTTGTAGCAGCCGAATGGGCGCCCACCCTGCTTGTGGTATGCGGACGGATATATCAACCACGTGATGGAGTTACGTCTCAGGACGGCACCGGATCCAGCGCCGACAACGGGACGGCGGGGCATCCATGAAGATACAAGTGCGCAGACTGCACGTCGCTTCACGCTTCATGAGGTCGTCGGTCACTAGGGGGCTACCGTGCAGTATCCAGGAAAGCTCCTTAGCCACCGAGGAAGCCATCTTGTTCGGGATCGACGACGCGCGGCCCATCGTCATGGCGGTCTTCGCCGAATCGGTCGGCATTCCGACGGACGAAACGACAGGTTGGCTCCCATACCCGATCCCGAAGGAGTACTTCTGCACACTCGCATGTATCTCACACGCGCCATCGAAAAAGCGCTGCCGCCCACGCTAGTGAGGATTGTCGAGACCGGGGAGCTTACAGTGAGCGAGATGGAAATCACTGGTCCTTGAAAGTTCTTTTTGCCGGGACGCACTTCGCGTCCCGGTCTCCTGGATGACGCCCCTGCGCTCTACGCTCGCGCCCGGCGACCGGAACCGAAGACGACGATTCGCCGACGAAGACCCGCAAGAACAGCGGCAGCCGACCGGGATCCGGACAAGGGGTCGCTGCGGGTTGATAGCAGCATTGCCTGTCTGGGACGAGCGGGCATGGGGTGGTGGCCGCCGCGGACATGGGGACAAGCTTATCGGGGCGCCGCCGATTCAGTGACCCGAGCCATTCGAGTCCATACTCTATTCGTGGCGATGCCCGATGGCTCGGCAACATGCACCGGCGATCCTGATGAAAGCGGGCGAGCGGAAGAAGGGCTTGACTACGGCTTTCGCGTTGATCTCCGGTTCGATGAATGAGAGTGCCTCTTCCTCCCGGTTCGGTCGTTTGAGTTCGGCACGGAGTTCCAGCCGTTGAGGTCATACGTAATCCTCTCGTGAGTCGCCCTCCGTCAGTTGAACCTGTGTCCGTAGTAGCGTCAGGACAGCCTCAATTTCGGCCAGGTCGAACCACCCATCAAGAACCACATGATCAAACACCGTGCCCGTCACGAAGTCGACGTGGGCACTGCTTCCCCGGAGAATCTCTTTCGCCTGTCCCTTTGTCATCGCAGCGTATTTCTACACCAACCTCAGGCCAATGCTGCGTTTCTCCTGAATACGGATGACGTGTCACTTACTTTCCGGACAGATCTGAAAAAAGGGGGAGGGACAAACTCCTGGACGCCGGCAGGCCGTGTCACTGGATCGGGCTGAATAATTTCAGACGATGTGTCCAGAGCGTGCGAGTAGACGGAGTGACTGAAATCACCCTCAAGAGAGCTAAGTGCGAACTCAGTCCAATCCATGAGCCGGATCGAAACGAAACCCCGTAGATGCCTACGGATCGCAGGGGTTCGATTGGCCGGCACCTTCGCGCGGACGTGTAAAACGACTGCCTATACCAAGTTGGCTTCTAGGAAAAACGCGCGCGCAGCCCTTTGTTGTCGGCGACCGCGACGTCCTCGCGTTGCCGTAAATCCGTGGCTTGTGCCTGGGCGCGTTCACGCGACTCGGTGAGCTGCTCTTGTAGTTTCCCGCACGCCTTCTCAGGCACGGCTTGCTCCCGTTGGGCTTCAATGCGAGCCGCAGTCTCGGCGGCGACCGTGGCCTGCAGAGCCTCGATTTCGCCCGGGTACCGCGTCAGCTGCTCCTGGTAGCGCGTGGCGGTCTGGCGGCCTCGGCCACGTCGATGCGGGACACTTCTGCGTTGCGGCCTTGCTCTTTGAGATCCTTCGTCAGACCGACGCTTCTAGGCCTTCCATTTTTCCCAGCTCGCTATACGTCGCGGACACCTATTCCAAAGGACATCGCGATGCCGTGGATCAAGAATTTGCGGAGGAAGGGCAGCCGGCAGCGGTTGTTGGTACTCGCAGCCGTCATACCTGGGTTTGTCGTTGGACGTGACTCTGTTGATGAATCCATCCAACGAGAGAGCGCTTGGTTTGGGGAACAGATACGGCTGGGGAATGGAGGGTATTTGGCCCGACCCCACCGCATGAGTGATGAATGCTGGTAGTCGATGAGCCCCGGCTACTCCCGGGGCTCTATTTGTAACGAACACACTTCTAGTGCACCGGCTCTCGCACAACGCTTGAGACCTCCTGTGCGTGTCAGACCGCCCCGATTGCCGAACAACGATTGGGGCCGCCGTTCCAACGATCGAACGCTGGTTGCAGGGTTGGGATTAGCCGGGGATCTATTCCTGCGGGGATAGTAGAAGTCTCCTCGTCGGAGGCCACCGCGATCTCCTGATTGCCCAATGCCGCCGTTGCTGCCTTGAGGGTTCGTTTGCTGTCGCGAAAGAACCGCTCGTACACCGTGTACGTCTCTAGCGTAGGTCGCTCGTGTCGTGAGGTCTCTGCTGTGGCAGGTTCCCCATCAGTTGCACGCCTTTGCAAGTGCGGTGTCGTCTCGTCAGCAGCGGGCTGCTCAACAGCCGCAGCTGCACCAAACGCGTCTCCTCCGACAATTGGCGCTCCCACTTGGCCCTGTAGGGCGACGACTTGACTCCTCCTTCGTGCTCTCAAGAATCTGTAGAAATTGACGATCCCATGTATCGCGACAGCAATGAGCGCGCTCAGGATCGTGCCAATGGCCACTACACCGAATATCTGACCGACCATCACGTCACTCATATGCCCTCCGTAGATGCCCATCCATATAGCGACCGGTGGGTAGAAGCGTGCGCTACGGTCAGACCCCATGAGTTGCTTTACTACTTGCTGGCGTCGGTCACTGCCGTTTGGGATGGCCTCGAGCCGCCGGAGGATCGGATCGCCGAATAGCACCGAACAGACGTACCTGACACAGCTCGTCAACGAACGAATTTATGAGAGCCGATAGGCGCGACAGCTTGCGGATAGGGCTTGCGGGAGCCCTGGCGGGAGTGATCCTCAGTACCCAATGTGGGTGCGGAAACTTCCAACCCCCGATTGCCGATCCTGCCACCGCCCGCCAACATTCTCGGATGCTGGATCAATCGATGCCGCATGCCACCCTCCCGCGAACTTTTGCGATCGTGGACCTGCAAGCGGCGGCAAGCGCTGGGGCTGCCGGCATTACCCAGACCGGATACGTTTTCGTTCGGGCCATCACCCCGAATTGTCGAGGACAACGCCGTGTAGAGTTCTCCTTTGGGCAGCTTTCCGGAGGAGGATTGGGCTTGCCTGATGAGCCGGCGGTCGCCGCGACCCGCGCGCAGATCTGCATTGCGGTGACGGTTGGGGACTCACTCCGCGGCCTGATCGGTCGTCGTCTCCCGCTGGCGCGAGTGAACATCGGCGAGCTGGCGAGCGGGGAGCAATACACGAGCGCGGATCCTGAGGATTTGCAGGCAGCCGGAGTGAGTGTTTACATCCGAGACGTGGAGGGCGGCTACCTGGCTGGCGTATTCACGACGGCCGGCTTCCTCGAGCGGCCCGACGGCTCAGAGCGGGGACCCCGGGCGGCTGTGGCGGTGGCCGTCCAACGGGTGAGTGCACTCCTCCCGGACCAACGCTACCTGGTGACCCTCATGTCGCCCGATGCAACGCCGGTGAACTTTTCGGTGGTCGCGCCAGTGGTTCGGCTCCGACTGCTGGCAAATGAGCGTCCCCGAGTGCAACAATCAGAGCGGCTCGATGCTCTCACCTACATCGAGGACGAATCCCCGGAAGCACCTGGCCGGTGAGTCCCCAGCCGCTCGAGGAGCTGATCGGCAATCGCTTGACTGAACTGCTCCAGAAAGATGCCGACCGGCGGGAGAGAAACCGCGATCTCTGACCGGGCTTCGAGTTCACTCCCATTGAATTGCGCCAGCAACGTGTCATCCAGCCGTCGCAGCTCAAAGGGTACTTTGGCGCGAACCGCGTTCGCCATAAAGACCAGGGCAAAGGGTAACATCACCCGTCGACGCTGTTGCGTATGAGGCTGGTGCAGCAACACTTCCTCCGATAGCAACAGATCATCCCGCACTGTTGAGAGTGGTCGCCTGGGTTCGGTCATCATGTCCGTCGTCGCCGAGTTGCATGCATGGACTGCCGAGTGAAGCGCTGTCTTATCCCGTTCTCATAGGTCACGCTCAGCGTGCGACCATGGGCCGTCAGCGTGTAGAGGAGATCGGCGCCTCCGCGACTTGGGATTTCAATATGCAGCGTCTGAGCCGTCGCGCTCCAGGTTCCCCTAAGCGGGTCGATGACTCCAACACCCTGCTTGGCAGGCTCGAGTTTCGCCTGTCGATCCCGCCCCAAGATCAGCCTCCCGGATGCAGCTCCCTCGGCGGTGTCGCTTGAACGCCATACACCGCTCAGTGCCCGTTCGTATCCGTTGGTTGGAGAATGGCTGTGTGAGTCCGCACAATTGCCGCGGCCGTCACGTCCCGCACCCTGTGCGGGTAGGCAGCCGAGACCTATGAAGCCAACAGCACAGATACAACCTTGCAGCAGGGCTAGCTGTATCGGGCGCCGGAATGCGTGCCTGAGTCCGCGCGCAAGCGGTCGATTCCCGAGCACTGCAAGTTGCCGAACGAGGCACGCTTTGGTCCTTGAGAGAAGCGCTGCACCGCCTTCCGGGCGCTGAGTCTGGGCACACATGATCCCCATCCCCGTCAATGTTTAAAACGCGACAGATTGGGATCGAGCTCTGCCTGTTCCGGCAACCCGGTGAGACGTGGAAGCTCTGAGAGCATGGGCATCCCGTCTCTGCGATGAACTTTGCCTGAGCCATCCTTATAGAAGATGCCAGGTGTGCCGCGTACCGCAGCATCGCGCATCAGTGCGAGATTGGCATCCAACTTCGCTCTCAGCGCCGGGGTGACCTCAACCGCGGCTATCCCCGCGCTCTCTGTGGCCTCGTCGAATTCCTGTTGCATGCGCTCGAAGGCTGTTTCTCCACCCTTGAGTACCGCCGCCGCCTTGCCGGCAGAGTCTTGGTGGAGGAAGCCCACCGGAATCCAGCGAACCTGAAGGCCCGCGGCTTCGTAGGGTTTTAGGGCCATCCATAGGAAATGGCAGAAGATACAGTTGGGGTCCATGATAACGTATACAACACCCTTCGGGTCTCGTTGAGCCCCAGAGATGACGATGTTTGCTTGCTCGAAACGCACCCATAGCGCCGCCAAGTCTGGCTTGGGTACGTATTCGGCGACGTAGCGTTGGGTCAGGTTTTCACCGTCGGCACTGACCAAGGCGCCGGCAATCAGGTTTTGTCCGTCAGGAGTTGAATAAAAAACGTTGTACTCTCCGTCCGGCGCCCGCAACACCCAACCGGTTAGACCGCCAACCGCAGCAAAGTCGCGGGTGACTTTAAATCCGGCTTGAAGTACCGGATGCAGCGCTGGCGGAAGATGGGCATCAGGAGTGGCAGTGGCAGCCCGCTCCGGTGGCTGAGCAGCCCCCATCAGCGGCAACCAGAGCAAAATCAAAAGAGCGAAAACGGGACGGTGCATGCGCAAACCCTCGAGCAGTCCAATGCTCTGTGTAGCGCGCATGTTTATTCCTGATTTGGGAGCCGTGCCTGCGCTCAGACCCTCTCACCTTGCGCCGAGCCAGCGGGAGCTCCAGTTCTTGCGGACCGAAACGCCGACAGCCATCTAAACTCGATCGCTACTCTGAGGTATGTGCGTGAGTATTTTACCTCTTTGGGAAAAGCACCCGCGGTTCCTTGCGCCCCACTGGCGCTGGGTGTAGTCCTCGGCGGCTTGACGCTTCGATTCGCGCGCGGACCCCTATCCGCCTGGTTCGCGCTGCTGCCCGGAGTGTTGGCACATGAACTGGCGCACTACCTGGTCGCGCTGCTGGCGCGCGCGCGACCACGACCTCTCTCCATCACACCCAAGCGCACGACACACGGCTGGCAACTTGGCGCCGTGGTCTTCGAGCCAAAAGCAATCTCCGCCGGCTTCATCGCACTGGCGCCGATGTATTTACTCACACCGATTGCAGGATGGCTCTGTTCAACGGGGTGCCGTGCGGTCGGCCTGGGGGCAATCGGGATCGGCTACCTCGTGGTAACGCTCTTGTGGGGAGCGATACCTTCACGCGCGGATTGGGGCATTGCTCTGCGCTACCCGATAGGAACCCTGATGGTGCAGAGCGCGATTGTCAGCGCGTTCGCTTTACTACTGGGCCCCGCAGGCTAAAGGCGATGCGCTATAGGCGACCAAGGAGATTCTATGTCGCAACCGTTTGCCTCCGCGTCCTTCGCACCCAAGCAGCGCATCACCCCCGAACTACGCCAACGATTGAGGGAGCTCGCACCGAAATTTCTGATTGAAGTCGCCGAGGTTCCCCAGGCGACCGGCGGCTGCCACATTCGTCTGACAGGCCCGGGGTTTCGCAGCCCGAATCCCGTAGTGCTTGCAGAACACGATGCGCTGTTCCGATTGTTTGCCGAAATCTGTAGCATCCTGACTCGCTGGGTTTCCTTCAATCCCCTCGAGCCCGCAGAAGTGACTCTGGTCGCGTTGCCCCTGGAGCGGATCGAACGTTGCGCCGGTGCCTATCGAAAGCACATCGCTCACAAGCTGCGAACGGCGCAGAAAGCCGCCGTCACGCAACAAGCGCTCGAAGCGCTGTCCGCGCTCAAACAAGACTCCCTGCTCGCTCGTGGCCCAGACGGGCAACAGCACCGCCCTGCGACGGATGTCGATTCGCAGCGCACCAATCCCACCGCCCTGCCGAGCAGCCGCGAGCAACTGCCGGAGGTCGGGGTATCAGCCTTGCCAGGAGCGAGTTGAGCCGGTGTCGATATGAATGAAATGGCGTCCCGGATAAAATCCCAGACCGCCAGCGTGCAGGTAACGCTTGACCCGCGCGAGATGCTCGAGTGGCACCCCCGGAATGGTGATGTCAGCCGCCCGCCCGTAAAGGTGCATGGAGTTTCGGGCGGCCCCTTCGGCCGACAGCAACCGATTGGTATTTTGTGCACGATAACCGCTGCTGACGAACACCGGACCGGAGCGTCCATACGCACGGTAGTACGCGTACACACCCGCAAGTACGTTGAGCAACGTGGTGTCCATCTGCACGGCTTGACCGACGCGAACATCCCGCAAGAGCCAACACAACTGTGTGTAAGCCTCCGGGCGATACTGCCCCGCGGCCCAATAACACACCCGAACGCCTTCGGTGGTCTCAAGTCGCTGCAGCCACAGCTCGCGCGGCCGGCTCCAGAAGTCAGGGTCGAGATAGGGGCTCGCCACCGCCCTCTGAAGTGAAGTAAGGACTGGCACTCCCAGGCAGCCGGCCAGGAACGACCGGCGCGTGATGCATGACGGGTGCCTCGGCGTGCGCGCAGACGACCCTGGAGTGGAGTGATCAACCGGATTCAACATGCAGACCAGTCTCAGCCCTGATGAATGCTGTATAGAGATTACCCCTGCGTCGGGAAAGGGCAGGGTAGGGCCGGGCTCTTCTTGGTCGATTCCGCCGCGCCTGCCGGTGCGCATCTTCAGCTTGACTCACTATGGCGGCAGCCACGGGTTCTAACTGCTGACGGCGGCGATCGCAAGAAGGCCCGCCCTCAAATGCGAGAGCGGGCCAATGTCGGAGAGGTCGTGCAGACCTTGCGCGAGCTGACAACGCTACGGCGTCGAACTATCCGGTATGAGCCCGAGCGGTCCGTAACGACGAGTAGGAGCCCCCGCGCCCGTTCCATGACTCGCGCCCTCGTCCTTCCGAACGATCACACCGCCCGTATTCGCAACCCAGTGAATGCTGTCCAGCGCCCCAATGAGTATCTGCCCGAGCGGGTGTTTCCAAGCATCCTCAATAGCCTCGCCCGCCCCGACAACTTCCCAACTCAGCACGCAAGCTTCGTCGAGCAGCCGCACGTGCCCCATCCATCGCAGAAATTTGTGGTCTGACAACTCTCGCGTGGACGCGGGCCGCGCCCAGGGCAAGAGCTTCTTCGGCACGGTGCGCGGCTTGAGGCGCTCGCCGGGTATGGTCCGCAGAACTAGGGCGATGGCCTCCACGGGAGCCTCTGTGTCGAGCGACACGTTGGAGTTTGCGGCTCGAGCTACGATCTGCCGCTTCCTTTCATCCGACCACACACGAGCCTCCGCCGCGTAGTCGAAGCCACGCTTGCCTTTACCTTGCAACACGAGATGACGGTGCAATTCCTGAGCGAGTTCGAGGCGGTCTCTGAGTAAGATGTTCCACGCCTGGATAAGACGGCGCCTGAACCGAACCCATTCGGCGCGCGGAATCTTGATTTCGCCGCGCTCGGCGGCAGTCTCCGACATGAATGACTCTCCTACAGTCGTGTCCTGACACGTGTAGGAACCTCAGACGGACGTGATGAGATGGAAACGCGGCTCCCCGCAGGTAGGGGGAGCCGCAGAAAAAGCCGAGAGTAGATCTCGCACTTGCCTGTGGCCTATTCCGCCTCGTCGTCTGGGCAGTCGACCCAAATCCAGGCACTCACCTAAACGCCGGCGTTGGCCTCCGAAAAATCCGCGTCCTCGTAGATCTGGCACCGCTCGTTGCCGTACCTAGCTCGCGCTTTTGCAATTTCACGCGATAGGAACTCGCTCGCCCGTTGCGCCTCGGTAACTGCTTCGACTGCCTGGTTCAACAACCGCTGTACTGCTGCATCGTTCGGCTGCTGCTGAATCTTCCGTGCTGCATCAAGCAGATCGGAGACTGGCCCACCGAGCACGTCTTTTTACTCCTTGTATGATGAAACCTGAGCTCCTGCAGCCACTCGTCTGGCAGGAAGGCCGCGGCGCTGTGCGATGGACAACGGCCAACTCCAGTCTGGGTCATCATCTACTCACCCGCCGCCACACTCCTGTTTATCCGCACCCACTCGAGGTACCCCAGTCGAGTGTCGTTGTTCGCCACTTCGTAGCGCCAGTCGCGCAGCGGGAATGTGGGATCTTCGAAATTCCACCAGTCGCTCTCACTGGTATCGACTGGAGTGGCTTGCCCCGTGGTCAAGTCGACCAGGTAACTCTTCCCAGTCCTCTTCTCCAAAACCTGCACATGTAACGATGTATTTACGGGCACAGGCTCCTGCCGAACCAAAGCCAATGCCTGGCGCACTGCCTCCAGAATCGAGACACCTGCCAGGTCAAGGTCGAAAATCACTTGATAGCTACTGGACATACTCCCACCGCCGACTTGAGAAACTGCTGTCTCGATGTGTAGCCCTCCGTCTCCACTGAAACTGACCTCGAGAGGTATAGGCCAAACTCGACGAGCAGGTCCGCGCGTCAACTCTCTCGCAGCCACATGGATCGCTGAAGGATGCGCGCGAAGACATGATGCGAACGCGGTCGGTTGATTCGTCACCGAGGCCCTCGACCAAGTAAGTCGCAGGCCGGTACTCCAGTGCAGGCGCGGCCACGACAGGGAATTCAGGAGGTCGTCGCGATTCGTGAGCAAAACACCGACTGAAGACTAAGAGGGCGCCTCCGGAGGAATTTCCGGGGCGCCCAACTATGGATCACGCAGGGAACGGCGGCCAAGCGGAGGCCGGAATCCCGACGAGCCGGTCCCGACTTCCGGGAGGCATCTTTGCGCGAAGATTGGCCAGCGCTTCTGCCGCGCTCGTTCCCCTGAAAGAGAACTGTATGAGGTCGCCAGAAAGCTCCTCGAAAAGAGTAACAGGCCCGACTGGGTCCGTCCTCGCGTCAAGCACGGCGACATTCTCCGCAGCGGCCTGCTCGATCAACTCCTCTTCGCAAACCTTATTGTCCAACAGCGCAATCGCATCCCCGACCGCAATGATGTTTACGGTCCAACGAACCGGATCACTGCTGCAGTGGCCTATGAGTGCCAGCAAAGTGGTGATGCCACTCAGGTGAGGCCACGGGCTCGACCAGTTCACAAACTGCGACTGGCAGTGTCCGCACCAATAGTGATCGGCATTACCTTCGAACGCGTAGTGCTCATCACCGACCTTGGGTCCCTGGGTGACATAAACCGTAGCGGCAACGCTGAGGGTCCCTTGCCTGCCGCATCCCGGACAGTACTGTTCGTTATCCTCCGCGGACCGAGTCCATCTTCGCCCAGGGCCCAGCTCCGCGTGCAGACGACAGCCTGTTGAATTATCGACGCCACCTCGCCGATCGAGCGCAGCGCTGTTCAGCAGCAGAAAAATCAATCCGAGACCCATGATCGACTGAATGAGCCGTAGGAACAGCTCGGGAGTTAAGGAAAACAGGAACAGCACAACGACTGCGACGACCAGCAGATTGATCGCCACTTCCATGACGGAACACATACACAGCAGCAACTTCTTCAAGCTCAACTTCCTCGCAGTGACCTGACATGCGCGTGTAGCGAATTCAGGCAACGCCTGCAGCAAGCCTGGCCGCGTGGAGGCGACCCGCGTTCGGGCAGACGGGGAGATGCCGTGCTCCTCAACGCCATGCGTTGCAGAGACAGCTAAAGCGCGCGGAGCGCCAGCGCTCTCTTGCTCCGGTTTTTATCCAATATTCGCCACGGCCTGCGGCCTCTGGCGAGCCCTTGAGCGCTACCTATCGTCCTGTGCGGTCTGAAGCGACCACGCTCTTTCCAGTCGGCTCGACACCCGTATACATCGCGGATCGCTTTACTCTCCCGTGCGATCGCATTTTTTGCCTCCGCGCCGTTCCGTACTTGCGGGAGCACCAGCGCAGTGTCGAATCATCATCTGGCGGCGCAGAGACGGTCACCCTTTCCCGGTACGCCTCATAGATCGCGCGGACTTCCGGAACTCTCAAGCCAACTGACGCAGGTCCGAAGGTTCCCCTTCCGCGGAAGTCGATCTGGCCGAGGCTACCGACCACTTTGGCGCGCCGCCTGACATCGCTTCAAACCCACGGATCCCACGGCGACTGAAATTGATACACCAGGCCCTGCCGGCCTACTTCTTTCGGGGCGATACCCGAGGCCGCTCAGTCGCGCGCTTGGGCTGCCTCGAAAGCGGAAGGTCACCCCGCCGATGCGCAGACGGCAGCTTCAGTTTCAATTGCGTTGTCCGCGCGATCGCACGCGCTCGCGATGCTTCATCCGCCGCTGGTTGAACCAGATAGTCCAGGGTCTGTGCGATGGAAATTTGCTCGGAGCCTTCGTCATACCCCGAGAGGTACAAGAGAACGGGGACCAGCAGCTGCAGAGTCTTGATCAAAACGGCCCGCTGGCGCGGCAGTGTGGCGAGTTGCTCCCGTGTCCGCTCGGTCAGTGTGTCATTGACTCGGGCCCCGCGTTTTACGTGAGCACTCACGTGCAGCCGCTCATGTGCCTTCGAGAATTGCTCGGCAGCCAATTTTTCGATCGCCTGACTCACCGAGATGGTCTTGTCATCCGGGCCCCAGCTTCCGGTGAGAACCGGCTCAAAAGCTCGGATCGCACGGAAGTAGGTCCTGGGCGAAGGCGGCGCGCACGTAATGGCAAATTGCCACCGGGCCGGATCAGATCGCGCGATATAAACGCCATCGACACACCAGCCCGAGCGCCAACTGAGCTCGCGCTGAGGGCCCAGATGCAGATAGAAAGCAGGTTCCGGTAGATACAGTGAGCCGAGCGAGGTGCGCCGAAGGTCTGTTCGTCGGCATCGTGTGACAACGTCCTGTGGCACCGTGAAGACAATGCGTCCGCGACGGTGGAATTCTCCATAGAGGAGCGCAAGCCCGGCCATTTGGCAGGTCAGGTGCTGCGGATCCAACTCTAGTACCTGATCCCGTAAAGGGCTGGTCCGCCGCCGCAACAGTGCATCCAACACATACTTTGCGGCCTTGCGGCTTTCGGCACTCGAAGCGCTGTGCTCAGCAAGTTTGGGAAGCTTGCTCGCTGACGAGGCGAGCGGATGATAGGTCCGAAACCGCATCGGATGGTAGCCGAACGCCGCTCCGGGCGCCGCGTGAGTCATTGCAGGAGCCGCCGCACCTTGAGGGTTGTAGGGCAAACCCTGCCGAGCGAGTTCGCGGGTCATACGTACCTGCTGTGATTCCGCGGACTCCTCAAGCTCGCAGAAGTCCCAAAGCATCTCGTTGCGGCTTCTCGAGTAGACCGACATCCACCAGAGCTGTAGCTGCAGTGGTTGCCCCGATGTCCGGCGGCCGCGGACTTCAATTTTCAGCGCGAATCCGGAGTCCAAACCGCAGTGGTATCGCTGTAGAGCCGCAAGCGAGGTTTTCAAGTAATCGACCGCATCGAGCAGTTGCGTAAAGGTGTATGAGCTCTGCTTCATCTGCACCATGAGGGGAGACCGATGACATAATTTCAATTATGCCAACACAACGCGCCTCCATGCCAAGCCACGGAAATTGCTTGATCGCTCGTCTATATCTCTAATGTGCGTGTTTTCTGTTTGAGTGTCCTCGAATCGATTTCGATCGACACCGCCACATTCCTCGGCGCAGCGGCGCTTTCTGATCGCAAGTCCTTTAGAGAAATTCGTGCGTCACACACCTAAGTGCCTCACAACAATGAATGCGGAGAGAAGGTCCATTCGGCCGCATCCACGCCCCGTCCATTGGGGAATTCGAACAAGAGCGGCCGCCGGATTACTCCGACGGCCTGCAAGGAGGCATCAGCGGCTAGGCTTCATCGGATTCGGAATCCTCTGACAATTCGGCTTTGTACCGCAGTTGTGAGAGAGTCGCATCGGACTCGCTCAGATCGTCGCGCTCACCGAGATATTCCGGTTGTGCAAGCGAACCACCCTTATAGGCGTGGAGATATTTGACTTCGCAGAGCACGTTGGGTTCGGGCACTTTGTGATTGACAGGGATGCCCACCCATCCGAGTTCGACCCAATCACCCTCGGTATTCAACAGTTCCAACATCACAGACCGCTTGGACTTGCTACATTCGGCGACCCGAAACGTCGCGGTGTATCGCAGCGGATATTTGAACTGTGTCCCGCCGGAGGCCGGGCGGCCGCGCGTGTAGGGGGCTGTCCAGTCCTTGAGCACGATACCCTCACGGCCTTGCATTCTCACTCGGGCCAATAACTCCTGTTTGGCCCGCCAGTGTTGAGCGACCGGGACAATGCGAATAGGCCCGGCGCCGCCCAGCCCGAACCGTCGGAAGAGATCTTCCAGGAGACGGAATCGGGTCAGGAATCCACTGTCGCGGCGATCGGCCCCTTCAAGCTCGAGCAGATCGAACGCGTAAAACACATCGTCGACGAGCTCGCCATCGATCGTAAAATAGCCCTCGATCTTGTTGGCCTCAGCCGCGATAGGCTCGGGCAGTCTTAGGGTCAGACCTTTGCGATTGATGCCGTCGAGGCCCTTGGGACCCTTCCGGATCAGGCGCCGCCTCCCGTAGATCTTTTCCTGCGCCACGTAGGTATCGTCGCGAAGGAGTTCTTCCAGGCGTTCCTCGTCGATGAGATTCAGCAACTGCGGCAGGATGCCCGACACGCGCTCCTCGTTATCACCGGCTTGGAAAGGCTCACCGCTCTCGTCGGTGGTATAACCCTTAGCCTTTTGCCTTTTGACTAACTTATCGTAGACAAGCTTGGCCTCCTCATATGGCAACGGCACATCGGTCTTGGTCCCGGGCGTGAGTTTGGGCCCTCGTTTGCCGTGGCGAAAGTTGACAACGTAACCCTGATCTTTCGGCACAAGCTCGACGTGGTATTCCTTGTCACTGGTGCCCTGTGTGTAATACAGGACGACGGATTCTGGTCCAGGCATGAATGTCCTTCGGTTAGAAGCCGAGAAATGGCCTCAGACCGTGTAGGCATTTCCGTCAAGTTCCCGAATGCCGCATGCACTCGTTCAATAGCAGCGGTCGATGTGAGCTATGACGCCGCCTCTTTGCCTCGTTGCTCTCGCGGCCCTTCGGCTGTCGCGTCCTGTACGAGTCTCGTCGTCGATTGAAATCCTCGATCGGCTTCATCGTCGGAGAAGTGCATGCGCAGCGGGAATAGGAGGCGCGAGTGACCAAAGGATCAACCCCACGGAGATTCAGCGGCATCCTCTGTTAGCGGCCAGGTGAGGCACGCGATTCCCTATATATCCCGCGAGCGCACGGGCTCGGTCGCTTGGCAGCGTTGTCCGCGCGCCGCGTTCGGCATCGGCGAAGTTGCTATACGTGGAGATCACGAGCCAATGAGACGCGGGCCGTGCCTTTCCATGACTTCGATTCGCGGGCGTCGTGCGCCCAAAGCGGTAGCTCTAACAACGGTTCGCATGGATCTCGCCTGGTTCCAAGCAACGGAAGCGTCGAATGACAGCTGCGCCGCCGACTGAATCGACACTCTCCGCCGAGGATCACGCCTTCCTGCGCTCATTCTCAGACATGCTGCGGACTCAGAGCGACTTCTTTCTCGCCCGCCGGCGGGAGGATCCAGAATTGCAGGTGTACGCAGGGGCTGTGATGGTTTGGCGTCAGGGTCGGTTCCGAAGTATCAGCGAGCTTTTCGAACACTGTGCCCGCCACGGGTGGAACAATATGATCTTTGAGGCTTGGGCGTATGAAACCGCGGTCGGGGTACACCGGATCGCCCGCGAGCTCAAGGGCGATGCTCGAGAAGCGTTGCTGGTCTACGCCCAGATCGTGGGCGTAATGGACGTGCTATTCAGTGAAGCGATAGCTGCCATCGAGGAAGCGCGGAACTGTCTCTACGAAGAATGACGCGCCTGTTCCCGTTCGCTACTAGATCAAGAAAACACGGCAGGATTGCAGACGGTGTGCTCTCTGAGCGGCTCAAGCTCTGCACGACGAACTGCAGTAAGAAGATTGCGGCAAGCCGCGCCAAGGCTATTCGTCGAGACATCCAATGATCTCCGTGACAGATACACGAAGGTGACTACGAAGGACTCTTCGTATGTTACCACCTGGATCAGTTGGTTTATCCGCCCGCCGTTAGGTCTCTAAATTTTCGAAATTTTGGTAGGTCCTAACCAATCGTTTTGGAGTCATCGTCCATGCGAAGAATCCGTCGCCGAGTTGACGGATAAAAAGGCGTGCCCGCGCCAGTGAGTTTATCGCCCCGCGCACCATCCAATGCGAAGCGGGCGCCTGACCCGTCAGGCCTGTTACCGACGGTATCGTTAAGTCACCTCCCCGACGCCGCAACTAGGGTCCGCTGCCGCTTGCGAAACATGTCGTACCTGGGTTGGGGCGTTTCTTGGGGCGCTGGAACCAGCGCTCGCTATATGACTCGGGCATGGGCGTGTGGCGGCCAATGAGGCGGATAAAAAGACCACCGAACATAAGCAGGCAGCGCTGTCACGCGGAGATGACCTTCATTGAAGAACGGCACCTCACACTGGAGATGAATGATGGATTGGGATGAAACCGAAAAGCGAGTCGCCGCCGGTCCAGGATCGGCACTTCGACTCGTTTCTTTCTGGATTGTGATTCTGATGGCGGTCGGGCTCGGGCTGGGCGTAGTCGGACACGCGTTCGGTTGGTTCGGACAGGCCGCTCGCTTGGCCAGCACAGAATTCGGTCCGGCCGAAATGCTGCGCAAGTATGAATGGTTCAAGGATGCCTCAGCGCAGTTGGACAAACTCCACGCGGACATTGGTGTCTATGACCAGCGACGCAAGGCGCTGTTGGAAACCTATGGAGGAACGCCGCGCGCGCAGTGGCCTCGAGACGATCGGGAGGAATGGAATCTTATTGAGTCCGAGGTGGCCGGCGTGAAGGCGGCCTACAACGAACTCGCTAGTCAATACAACGCGCAGATGGCGAAGTTCAATTACCGCTTTGCGAACGCCGGCGAGCTGCCCAAAGGAGCGGATCGCGCACTTCCGCGTGAGTACCGCAATTACGAGGTGCAGTGATGAAATTCATGACCGGACTCGTGGCGGTGCTCATAGCGTTCGTCCTGGCGGTATCCCTGATCGCACACCGCTTACACTCTCCCGTACCCACCGCGACGACGGGGGTACGCAAGGCTACGGCGCAGGTGGACGTGCAAGCGAACGGGTTGACGATTGAGCAGGACAACATCAAGCGACGACTCGAGAAGGACAACGAGCCTGGCAGTGTGAAGCACCTGTACGTCATTTCTGCCTACACCGGGGATGTAATCATCTACTCGACCGTCAAAGGCAAAGTCACCAGTTCAGGCAAACGCCTCACTCCATACTCGGTGGTAGCGCTGGACGGCTCGGCTGTGGATGCCGAGCATGCGGGCATTGCCGTCGATATCGGCGGTCGTCGGCTACGGACTACCGAGGTGCTTCAGGATGATGGAACCTACGGCTCGTCCGTGGACTACATTTTCTGGTGGGACTCGAAGGATAGCTATCACCAACACTACATCAGTGGCGGCCAAATAGTGCATCTCAGCGACACGCCCATGCGGGTCAGCAAGGTCATCATCAACGCCGAGGCTGAGTAGGGTGTTGTCTTTGCTCCAGACGGACGCCGCCGCCCGCGGGTTCCTGCAGTAAGACATTGGTCCATGCTTGCGGGGGCTGAAGTTCCCAGAGAGCGCGTGACGCTTTGGTTCGACACCGGCCCGAGGATCTTCTCGGGCCGGCCTTTCATCCACTCCTCAGTTCGCGGTCTCCACGAGGCGGCCGCGTGTCCCCCGGGGCGATGAGCGCAATCCGGAAATTCGCAGGGATTCGTGGTGATTCTGCGCGCAACAGAGGCCACGTCACCTTGTGTATGCGGTATGGTTGCCTGTACGCGAGGCAATAAGGATGAGAGGTCACAGGGGTAGAAATGAGGTTGGAAGCAGGGAGGCAGACCTACTGTTCTCCAGTAATGCCCGGGACTGCCACCATTCCAGGAGTCCCGCCGCAGTGATCCTCAGCCAAGAGGATGCTCGCAGAGTTCTGGAGCGTCATTACGGGGCGAAACCTGTGAAGCTCACCGTGGTTTGCCTGATCGGTGTACGCACGACTGCCGAAGTGACTCGCGGACTGCCCGTTTTGGCTTGGCGCAAGGTGCAACGCGGACCCACCAGTGTTGTGCAAATCGGTCGGGTATTGCCCAGCGGCGAAGTCGACTGGCACTGGACGGAAGACGCACGAACGACTTCCGACACGCTGCGCCGTGACGTGAGCCGGCCTCGCTAGCCCACGAGAGCCACCCAGGGACCGAGGTGACGGGCGATCGCTCGGACGACCCGTCCCGCACGGCTACTGGCCCGATCTCGGTGTGTCCTACCCACGCGCTCACGTTCTCAAGTCGGCGGCAGCCCGGATAACCCCACACGCGCGGGCAGGTTGCCTACACGCAAGAGGCCAGTTACGTGCAGATACTGAAAGGAAACTCTATGGAGGATTTTGATGAAGTCGAGGAAGGAGGCGGGCCCTTCGATCGGCCGTATATACGGACCAGACTGCGAGGCACTCTTGAGCAGGAATACGAAATCTACAAAGCCAATGCGGAGTCCTTGGGTTGGGACTTGAAGACGTTCGACGAGTGGCTCGGTTCCTGACCGCATCGCGCGAAAATTGAACATCAATAGGGAGTCGATGACGTGAACCGGGTTTATGAAGAAAAGGCAGGTCGTCGTGAGCCGGCGTGCCTGTCACCGGCCGAAGAATCCTGTCTTCAGGAGTTGTTCTTGCGAGGCGTCGAGAAAGTGGGGATGCCGACCGAGATCACCGCCGAGTCATTGATCGCAGTCCTGCGGGCCAGGGCACGATGCTTCCCATCCATTTGCGCAGGAAATGATTGGGGGACGCACCGAGCGTGCGGAGCTCGCCAAAGAGGCTCTGTGCGTCGAAGTCTATGGTCGCTGTGTGTTGATTGAAGCGCGACGATCGTTTCTTCGGCGCGCTGAGGATCGGGCAAATCGCCGGCATATGGTTAGCTTGCGAGACGAGCTTGGGTTATGAGATTCATTTCCGCGATCCCGGGCAGCTCGGGTTAAACACCGGAAACCCACGCAACACCGTGGGCGGCCTGAAGTGGTTAACTGACTAAGGCGCAGAGATCGTGCGCGGCCGCCCAGTGTCGGTTTTGCTTGCCGGCCGGAGCGCTTCTTTCCTCCGGCCGGCCTTCCGATTTGCTTCATCCAATCCTGCCTGGAATGTGCTGCCCGTGTCCCCGAAACAGACTAGGTGAAAAAGCTGGCGGGTCAGCGAGCTCCCGCGATTCCAGAGGGTTCTGCCGGCGACGGCCAGCTGCGAATCCATCCCGCAGCAACGCAAGAGCCTCGGCGGGATCCAGGATGTAGCATCCTGAAGTGAGCAGCCGGGCCAGCAACCGGAGCCTTCCGCGCGATTTCGCTCGGCTACCTACACCGGGTGATCCGAACCGCGGCCAAAGGCGACGTGCGCGGGCGTCACCGGGACCCGTTTGGCGTTCGGTTCGGTGGGCCCGCGGTGCCGCGGTGGTTCTGCCGCACTCGCTTGCCGCCAGGATAACCGCCGGCAGCCTCTTTCCGTGTACCATCGGCGCGCCGCCCGCGCCACCAGCGGCTTCTGTGGGTACGCTCGTTGCTGCCGTGGGCAGATGACTTGAAGGAGCCCATCATCGACCTCGGCTCGGGTCTGAAGGTCTGGAACCTTCAGCCACTCACCCAAAGGCTCTGGGGTAGGTTTGCGCGTCAGCCTCGTTGGCTAGCGTTTCTCCGTTATCAAGATTGCTACCGACCCTTTGTGGCGGCCGGGTAATCCGGTCGTGCAGCGTGGCGCACGTTGTCACAGACGGTGTTTGAACAAAGTCCGCGCACACCGCTGCACTCTCATGCGGCCGCCGTCTCCCCCAGGTGATCCAGCTGATCAAGGCGGGGGGCCGACCGATACGGTGTGGATCGAACTGTTATTGCAGTGGATCAAGTCAGACCCGCCGCTGGGTAGCGCCGCGGCTCCCGGAACTGTGCACACTCGATGACAAAAGAGTGGGCGAACTGGTACACGCGGTCGGTATAGAGCCCACCCCCGTTTTGGTTGAGGTGTTCAGACAATTCCTTCATCACATCACTCGGCATTCGCCGAGCAAGCACTCGCGCTGTTAGAGGTCTGGGCGCGGTATCCGGAGTCGTATGCGCGAATTGAGGAGGCGATGATTGATGCCCTCGTACACGGCGCGAGCGGCCACGCATTCGGAAAGGCTTCGAGCGCCCATGTGCAGGCACTGCCAGCGATCGAGGCGCGCCAGGCGCAGGGAACCGCCGGTGAGCCGTCGCACATGCTCGAAGTGGAGGCCAGATTTGGCCGCATGGAACAGTGAAGTTAGCTCCGCGCCTACAGACGCCTCGGTTCAAGTAATCCCAATTCCCGACCGGGTTGTTGAGCCTACCGTGAGCTGCTCGGCGTTCAGGTTTCTGTTGGTCGGGATCGATGAGTCGGGTCCGTGGGTCCGGAGTACTTTGCGAGCTACTCCCCGATGAGCGTTCGCAACTTTTTCGGCGGTGTGCAGGGATTCTACAATTGCCACCCCGAGTACATGCTCCACCGCCAGCGCAAAGGCCGCAAAGTCGGTTTCGCTCTGGTTGATGTAGTCATAGTATTGGGAGACGCTTAGCCGGAGTTCGCTCGCTCGGTTCTCCACCGCCGTTCGGACCCGCGCAAGATCGGCACGTAGAGCGGCCGAGTCATCGATCTGTGGGTCCGAAGCCTCCGCCGGGGGCCCGGAGTCAAGAGTCTCCTGCTCATCCGCGAGTGCCCCCGTTTGCGGAGTTTCCAACGCCGCCCAATGCCAACCTTCCGTCCGCACCCGCTCTGACTGAGGAGTCGTGCGGGTCCAGCTTTCGTTCGCTATAACCACGGCAGGGGCGCTCAACAACAACACGGCCTGCAATGCGAACCGCCGGGTACAACCATTTAGGGCGTTACGGGTTGTCACGTGTCGAGTCATCGAGACCATACTGACGAGCTTGGGGTGCAAACTGAGCATAGGCAAGGATCGCACGTCTCCAGAAAGCCCGCAGTATTTAGCACTCCAAACATTTCATCAGTCACGCCGTGCCGGCGTGTTCGCTGCCAGGTGCCCGAGATTCGGTCTGACAGGTTGGGATGAGGAACGTCTTCCTCCCCCGTGGAGGCCCTCCGGGAAGGACGCGCACGCGGATGACATGGATCCTTACACAGGATGCGTGCGCAGCGTGCTTTTTTGGGCCAAAGGGCGTAGTGTTCGAGCGTTACGGCTCGCCGAAATATGTCGCAGCACTAACGGATTTTGTCGATTGGTTCGTCAAATTGAAAGGGTAAGAACAACACAGGCAGGTCATGGAAGAGCGCCGCAGGTCGCGCACCACCGCTAATCGAACAGCTAGATTCCTCTCACCTCTTCTTCTGCTTCTCGCATTCAGCGAATTCGCATGGGCCGGCGCTCTGCGGCATTACGACTTGGAAGCCGGTGACGCTTCTCTCATGCTCAATGAGTTCAGCCGGCAATCCGATATGCAGGTTCTGTTCGACTTCAACATCCTCAAGGGAATGAGGACTCGCGCAGTGAAGGGTGAGTTCGAAGTCTCCGATGCCCTGACGGCCATGCTGGTGGGCACGCCCCTCGGTTTTGACTTCGTCAACGATCACACCCTGGCCGTGACTCCGAAGAAGTCTCGTTGCAAACGAGACGCGGCGCAAAAGTGCAAGGGCAAGTTTAAGGCGCACGGCGATGACGATGAGGTCAAAGTTGCCCACGATAGGCCGCCGCAGATCGACGTGCCGCCAGGCGCGACTCTGGTGCAGTTAGATCGCATCGACATTGATCGCACAGGAGCGGCGACGATATCAGAAACACTGAGGACCGTGCCTGAAATTACCGGAGCTGGTCCGTATGAATGGAACATAAGGGGGAGGGAGTCTGCGGGCAATGTAACCTCGGGAAACGGCGTGAACTTCCATGGGTTGGGAGCTGAGTCCACCATCGCATTGCTGAACGGAAAGAAGATCGCTCCGAGCGGAAATTCCGCTGCATTTTACGATGTGTCAAACATCCCGCTGTCCATCGTCGATCATGTCGAGATGATCACTCAAGGCGGCTCGGTGCCGTATGGCCCGGACGGAGTGGGAGGCATAATCAATTTTGTGACGAGAGATCACTTCCAGGGCGGGGAAGCCCAGTGCCGAGTAGGAGCGGCAACGGGCGGTGCTCTGTCAGAACGCCAATGTGACATCCTGCTGGGGAATCGGTGGGGACGTCTGAGTTGGGTGTTGGCTGGAGAGGTCTATCATCGGAGTCCACTTCAGTCAAAAGATCGTTCCCAGGCAACCGTTAATCATACTGGCATCGGCGGCGAAAATTACGACACCCCGTTTGGTAATCCGGGAACCATTACGGACGGGTATCAAACCTGGGCGATCCCGGCGAATCAAGATGGCTCTCATCTAACGGCATCGGAACTCGTCCCAGGGACACAGAATAGTTACGATACGCTGAAGTCCGCAGACATCCTTCCACTACAGATTCGACGCAATCTGTTTGCGAAAACTTCGTGGGACATCGACCAAGACCAACAGATTTCTTTCAACGCACTGACGAGTGACCGGCGTGCCGAAAAGCATTTCACGGGTCTTCAGACCCAGCTGGTGGTGCCAAATACCAATCCCTTCTATGTCAATCCTACCGGCGACACCGGTCCTGTCATCGTGGACTTTGGCTTCGATGCCGAATTGGGCCCTCAAGAGTCCACGGGGCGCGTTCGAACAGGCAACTTTGCCCTCGGGTACGATGGCCGATGGCTTGACTCCCTGCGCGCGCGATTCTCTCTGTTCTACACATATGACCGGGAAGACGTCTGGCAGGATTCTCTTAATTCCGATGCAGTGACGGCGGCGCTGGCGGATCCTAATCCCTCGACCGCCCTCAACCCGTTCGCTGCCGGCAGTCACACGAATCCTGTCACACTTCGATCTCTCCCGGAGCGATTGCGGACGTCGTCCTCATCCAGCGTATTCGGTATGAGCGCTGCCGCAGAAGCTGTGCTGGCGGAGCCGCGCGCAGGCGCTGTGCTGTTCAGCTTCGGATTGGACGCATCGCACCAGAGACTCGTTACCCCGTTGAATACGGGAATCGAGATCAGCACCGACCGCCAGATGCGCAACGAGCTTGCCGTGTTCGGGCAATTCAACGTGCCGGTCATTGGACGTGATAATCAAGTGACCGCTGTCGAATCTTTGGACGCGTCGATCGGCACGCGCATAAGCCGTTACTCAGAGATTGGGTACGTGACAACGCCCGCGTTCACCACGAGCTGGAAGCCAATACCTTCGGTCAAAGTGCGCTCCGCAATCGCTTGGTTCTTTAGGCCTGCCAGCCTGAAGGATCTGTCGGAAGCGGATTCAGGCTCTGAGCTCATCTACCTGCCAGACTCTCGATCAGCCACCGGACAAACACTGACGTTGCTTTCGTTTGGCGGCAATCGTAATCTGAAGCCGGAGCACGCTCGCACGTTCAGCGTGGGGATCGATTACACACCGATTGACAACTTTTCGGTGTCGGCAACCGCTTATCACACGATTCAGACGGGCCGCGCCGATTCACTGCCTTTGCAAGCCGACTCGAATTTGGGTAACTCCAATCTGCTGATCTTCGAGGAGCGCAGTCCAACGCCTGGGCAGATCGCTGCGGTGTGCGGGCGTGGGACGTTTTATGGCCCGATCACCTCCTGCTCCTCCAGTATCGTCGGCGCGATTCTCCACGATGAACTACTCAACATCGATAGCATTCAAACCAGTGGGATTGATTGGGCCGTTCGATATCGACCGGTGTTAGGGCATCAACAGTTTCGCTTTGGGATCGTGGGGACCTATATCCGCGACTTCTCGCAGGTGCTGTCACCTGCAGATCCCCCAACGAATCTGGTCAATACTCAGCACCAGCCGCTGTCGCTGAGAATGCGCGCCGAGGTAGGTTATACCCGCCGGGGCATCGACGCTTCGGTCTTCGTCAACTTCTCCAATGCTTATCGCGACACAGCAAGCACGCCGAGTCGTGGTGTCAGTCCTTGGACAACGACGGATATCCAGGTGTCTTACCAGCCGTTGCCCCGGAGTGACGGTGTGCTCAATAGATTAAAAATCATGTTCAGTGTGCAGAACCTGTTTGCCGTGAAACCGCCGGTCGTAGATACGGCGCTCGACGCTGAATTCGATCGAGAAAACGCCGACTTGGATCTGCGTAAGGTCGCATTGACCCTGCGCTGGAACTGGTAGTTTTCATCGCGTACGCCACCGAAGTGCGCGCACAATAAATTAGTTATCTTGACTACAGCGTTACCCGACAGCTACAACGGCATGGTGCTGCTCTTCTTGGGTCATCTTCATCATTCAATTCCCATTTGGAGGCGACTATGTCCGTCAAAATTGTGTGCATCGACTGCGGGAAGCCTTCGGAGGAGACGCGGGGAACGACAGTTCCGGTGTTTTTTGAGAATTCCCAGCCTCCGTTGAATCGCTCGCCACATCCGACAACTGAGTTCCGACGTCGTCGGACATCGTGGCTGAAGACGATGATTCACCGGATACTTTGATCAGAGGCGAGCAACGGCCGAGGAATTCTGAAGTGTTCCGGTCGTTGCTCCCCGCAATGCAACAAGGGTAAACGAGAACAGGTTGGGGCTCGTTCACATCATCGTTTCAATGACGATTTAGCCAGCGGCGTGCAAGCGCCTTTCGCTGTAACGACGGCTGCGCCCCAGCAATCGCTGCGGGGCATATACAACGGGATCGGTGGTAATCCGGCAGCCTGCGCGCTGCCGCGGCGATCCGATCGGTTATGTCATGGACAGGAATCGTCCGTCAGTCGTTACGAGTCTCGCGTGAACGCCCCGCTCACTTTCATTTGTGCGCAATGTATGCTCGGACGCGGGCATATATGTTTCGGACTACCGGGAGGTACCGGTCGTGAGGCCGATCAGTCGGAAATGGGCTTCAGTTCATCGGCCGCTTTCCAGGCTTCTTCAACGTCTTTGAACGCAGCTCGATGTTCTGGGGGCGCGATTCAGCCAAGCCTCAAATGCCGGCCGAATTTACTCCTGTGAGGTCAGCGGATATGTCGTCTGATGTTACCCGCGGCTGTTCGGGAGCCCGGAAGGCGCCAACACGAGGACTGCTATAGTGCTCAGCCATAAAGTTTGTTGAGCCCACATTGGATGAAGACACGTAATTCACCGTTGTGTTGGAAAAAGAAGCTGATCATGGGGTTATTACGCGAGAATCCCCAGGGAATGCACGGGTTAGAGTTGGTGGCAGGTGCTAACAAGCGTCTCCGCGGCAGCACCATCTATATTCATTTATGCATTTTGGAGCAGATGGGGTTGGTTTCGGTACGCCGGGAGGCGTTGCTGCCTCGTCTTCCCCGTCCAATATACCGGCTGACCAGACGGGGTCAGCGCCAAAGCCCAGAGCATCCGATGGATTGCGTTGCTCGGCAGAGCCAGGCGGGCAGCCGTGCACACGCGGGCGCATGATTGTGCGGGGTGCAAGTACGAATCGCGGTGGATTTGCAGTCTGGACAGCCAGAGAAAAGGCAATTAGCTGGGGGCAATCTTCGCAAAGCGGACTACGGCCGTGCCTTCCTTCCTTCCTTCCTTCCCTTCAAGGACCTCCGCGGCGCGCCGGCAGGTGATCCGTTCTGCGGATAGGCGGCAGGCATTGTGCTAGCTGCACATCTCGCCGAGCTGGCCTCCTCGAAGACTCTGCTGGTTCGCTGACCCGCGGGAGGTTCGCGGCGTTTCAGCTCAAACTGCCATCCAGAAAGACCTAACAGGCGACGGCAGGGACCGATCTAACTGAAGCAGACGCTCGAGAGCTGCATCTTCCGTTACTGCACTGCAGGGTACGGTACCCTGGCAGTTCGTCATCCTGGCCAATGTGACGCCTCCGTAGGACTCCGATTTAATATCTGCCCCTAAATATGTATCGAATCGTGACTCAGTGCTCTGCGAGTGCGCCGCGGTATCACATAACGTTTCCTCATGAAACCAACCTGCACGAACTGCGTGACTTGGCTAATCCTCGTTCTTGCCTTCTCGCGCTGCGCACTGGCTGATAATAGTTTCGGATTCCGCAGCCATGCTCCTGGTGACATGGAGGCGAAATATCTCGTCAATTTGTTCCAATTCGTGCACTGGCACGAGCCACCGACTCAGGCCAGTACTCTCTGTTTTGCACGAACCTCCGTTGTGCAGTCCCGGGTGCAACAAGCCTTAGCCTCGAACGAAAAGTGGACTATGATCCCGATCCACGAGGTCAGGTATCGCTCGGCACCTGAGGATGGAGCAACCACTCCAGGGTCCAAGGATGGAGTAACCGCACCAGGGTCCAAGGATGGTGAAACCGCACCAGGGCCCAAGGATGGTGAAACCGCACCAGGGCCCAAGGATGGAGCAACCGCACCAGGGCCCAAGGATGGAGCAACAAAACCAACACCCAAGGAAGTAAGGGTGACGATACCTGCGCACCGCGTCGACATCCGGGTTCTTTCGGATGAGGAAACCCGCCAGTTGATTCTCCCGGAGAATCGCGAAGCCTGCCAGATTCTATTCCTGGACAAGAACGCGGCCGATGCATTGTGGGGTGAGCTTTCGGCGCCAGATGCACTTCCGAAAGGACTATTGACGGCGAGCACGCAGCGGAATTTTGCCTATCACGGAGGCATGATTGAGTTCAAATGGGAAGACGGCGGTGCCTACCGAATCCTGACGAGCAGGGCAATTTTGAATTCGACCGTCCACATCGAGCCACTCCTGACGACCTTTGCAGATAGAGTCGACGACGCCCGTTGGGCGACTCGATAGAGGGGAGAACGCGTATGCTTTCCCGTTGGCTTCGGCCGCGTGACTGGCCTCTGAAGCAACAATTGATCATAGTCATCCTGTTGCCTTGCCTTGTCGCCGTCGTGATTCCTACGATCTTCGGAATGCAACACGAGATATCGAGCGCTAGGAGCGCAGCGATCTCCAATGTGCGCGTGACTGCCGACATCATGGCCTTTTCCTCGTCAGCGGCTCTGTCCTTCAACAACGCGGAAGCCGCCGAGCGTATACTATCGGTGCTCAAGGCCAATCCCCACATCATCGCCGCCGCACTCTATGACAGCACTGGCCAGACATTTGCGGTATACAACAGCCAATCAGCGGCGTTTCGACCACCCCCGCCCCGAGGGGAGGGCGTGGAATTCAGTTCTAACAAGCTGAGCCTCTACTACCCCGTTAAACTCAACGAACACGAGGTACTGGGAACCTTATACCTGCTTTCGGACATGGGCGATTTGCGCGCACGACTGACTGCCTATGCGATGGGGGGCGGCACGGTTCTCTTGGTTGCCCTGGTAATCGCCGCACTGGTGGGAACGTGGCTGCAAGGGATGATTACGGGACCTGTGACCGAATTGGCCGCCAAGAAGGAGGAGCTTCAGGCGACCAACTTCGCGTTGAAAGGAGCCATGGAAGATGCGATGGCCGCGAGTGCGGCCAAATCGCAGTTCGTAGCCAATATGAGCCATGAAGTGCGAACGCCGCTCAATGGCATCATCGGCTCCGTTGAGTTGCTGGAAGACACGCCGCTCGAGCCCCTGCCGCGACGATATGTCAGTCAGATCGGTGGCTGCGCGACACACCTTTTGCATGTAATCAACGGGATTCTCGATTTTTCGAAGATCGAAGCCGGCCGTGTTGAGCTCGACCCGACGGATACGGACGTGCGCGGGATTGTGGAGGCGGTTGCAAGGGAGTGCGGTTACAGTGCCAAGGCCAAGCCTATTGACATTGCGATCCGAGTCGATGACCGCCTACCGGATCGCGTCATGGCCGATGCCACCAAATTGCGGCAGATGCTGCTCAACCTGGCGGCGAACGCTGTCAAATTCACCGAACGCGGCCACATCAAGTTCTCGTTGACCGTTATGCCATCGACTGGATGCGGTGCAGAGGATGGGCAAACAGAGGAGCCTCCAATACGAGTGGAGTTGTCGGTTCAAGACACGGGAATTGGGATTGCCCCGGAAACGCGGACGCATTTGTTTCTGCCATTCTCGCAAGCAGACGGTTCAACGACGCGACGTTATGGGGGGACCGGGCTTGGGCTGTCGATTGTCAAGAAGTACGCGGAACTGATGGGCGGGGATGCCGGTGTCGAAAGTGTGTTGGGCCAAGGGTCGCGATTTTGGTTCACAGCCCAATTTGGCCGATCGAAGGATCAGCCGATTCCCGTGTCGTTCGAACCGTTAAGAGGTCAAAGAGTGCTGGTTGTCGATGACCTTCAGATCAATCGTGAAATCCTGGTTGAGTTTCTCAACGTGCGGGGCGTCGAGGTTCACGCGGTCAGCTCCGGCGTCGAAGCGCTGGAAGAGATGGTTGGTGCCGTGAAACGAAGCCGGCCCTACCACGCCGCAATCCTGGATTATCAGATGCCGGGGGATATGGACGGGCTCGAATTGGGACGACGCATCAATGCGGATAAGACACTCAATGGGACCCGGCTCGTGATGTTGTCGTCGTGCGCGCGCCCGGAGGATCGGAAGGTGTTCGAGAACGCCGGATTTGCGGGATATTTGGAGAAGCCCTCTGCGCGAAACGAAATTATCCGAACGCTCTCGGCCGTATTGGCCTGCCAATCGTCTGTCTGGCATTCGCGGACGGCGCCGATCGTCACGCCGGACCTCATCCGGCAGAGTGCTCGTGAAGTTCCAGTCAGCATTTTGGTAGCCGAGGATGACGCTGTAAATCGTTCCGTGGTAGGAGGCGCCCTGCAAAAACTGGGGCACAAAGTCCAGACGGTTGAAGACGGTTTACAAGCCGTTCAAGCGTGGCGAAGTGGAAACTATGACTTGATCCTGATGGATTGTCAGATGCCCAATCTCGACGGTTACGGTGCAACGCAGGTAATTCGGCGTGAGCAAGCACTCCAAGGACGCTACACACCCATCGTTGCACTTACAGCGAATGCGACCCCCGAAGCCCGCAAAGCGTGTGAGGAAGCGGGAATGGACCAGTTCGTGACAAAGCCGTACACGCGAGAGGCGCTGAGAGTGGCCATTGCGGCGGGATTGGCCCTTGGAGCGGCCCACAAATCGAGTTCTCCCGTGGATGGTAGCGGTGCCGAGTTGACGCACGACGAACCCACGCAGGCGGCAACCAGGCCCAACGGACCCAGCGATGCCGGCGAGGATGAAGACCACCAAGAATACGTTGAACTTTTCATCGCGACCTATCCCCCGGTGGTGGCTCAGCTGGCAGAGGCTGCTGTCCGGGGTGAGTTACCGCCAGCGGACGAGCTTCAGAAGCTGGCACACAAGCTCAAGGGAAGTAGCGGAGTGATCCATGCCACTGAGGTATACAAGGCAGCAGAGCGACTGGAGTCAGCGGCCAAGAAGGGGAGCCGCGACGGATTGAAAGATTTGATTGTGAGCCTGAACGAGTGTGTCAAGGCGCTGGCGTCCTCCACCCAATCGGAAACCATTGGGTGAGTGCATTGGCTGCCGAGCAACCACCCGGGGCGACTGCTGACGCGCGGAGTTTGCGGCTCTTGCTTGCGGAGGACGAGCCTATTCAGAGAAAGAAATTTCAGAGACTGTTGCAACAGCACGGCTATAGCGTTGATGCAGTCGACTCTGGAGCCGCTGCTCTGGAACGGGTGCTTCGGGGCGAGGTCGACATTCTGCTCACCGACTGGGACATGCCGGAAATGGACGGAGCGGAAGTATGCCGTCGCATTCGGGCTGCATCCCTTGACCGCTATGTCTACATATTAATGATCACCGCCCATACCGAAGAGGCCGACATGATCGCGGCTCTTCGGGCGGGCGCGAATGACTATATCTGCAAACCGCTGTCTTCCGCGGCTTTGACAGCACGGCTCGGCGTGGCTTGCGAGCTCATGCAAATGACGAGGAGTCTGGCGGCCGCCAAAGATGAGAACGCCCGACTGGCCCGGTTCGATCCCGCGGTGGGCTGCTACAACAAGATGTACCTGAATGAGAAACTGCCCGCGGAGATTGCGCGCGCTTCGCGTCACGAAGGTGACGTGAGTCTGGTTGTTATGGACGTCGATCATTTCAAGAATATCAATGATACCCGTGGTCACATGACCGGCGATGAGGTTTTGCGAGCATTGGTGAAAAGGTCGACCGAGGTTTTGCGTGCCGAGGATTGGATGGCACGGTTCGGAGGGGAGGAGTTTCTGGTTGTGTTACCGGCGATAGCGTCGGACCAAGCCGTGGTGGTCGCAGAAAAGCTCCGGCTCGCATGTGAGCGAACACCCTTCGAAACTTCGACTGGATGCATCAATGTGACCGTGAGCCTCGGAGTATCGTCCTATCGCGACATGTCGGTACATGGCGTCGCACCTGCGGCCGACGCGCTGATCAACACAGCTGATAAAGCGCTGTATCAAAGTAAGAACGCTGGACGAAATCGGGTGACTGTGTGCCGCTGTACTACTGAACAGCAATTCGCGCAGTCTGGCCGTTCCGCCCCCTGAGCACATCGCTGCGATCTCCATTGTCGGGAAATTCTGCCCTTTCCACTTATCTGGCTCTGCGTGAGCGATTCGTACGAAGATTCTCGCGACTTGCGCAGCGCTCCAGCAACCATACCGCATTTTCCCTGAACTCCAAACGTCCGAGAGAGCCGCAAATGCGCTTCGAGCGTCTGCACACCGCGTATGTCAGCGCCGGGCCGCGGTGGCGGGTCTGCCAATGTCGACCAACTCGGTTATGCAGCCATTGTCGAGATAGATCGTCGCATGTCTCGCGGCTTTGCCAAGTCTCAACGGTCAACCGCGAGTTACTGATGAGCCATCGTCCATCGTTCACACTGGCCTGGAACCCCGAGGTCGACTGATCGCAATCACCAGCCGCCGGTCGGCCTTTTGTGCCAGAAATGCACATCGACCCGGATACGGCTCGTCAACTTTCCACCCGTGCCGCCGGAAGTTCAGATGCGCGATTTGCAGTCGCTCGCGCAACTTGGATCCAGCTGGCAGGGTCTTACGGCGGAGTTGACTGGGTGACTTGCCGAATTGATTCCTGGCACACAATTGGGCCGCGCTCCCTCGGAGTGCACAGGCATCGGTGCGATTGCGCCGGAAACCACTGTATGGGTGCGATATTGGCTCATGCCACGGAGATCGAACGATCTCCGCACGGCTTTGGATCGGTGCTCCATACACCCTGACGAGCTTGGAAAGCAAGCTCTCTATCGGCATACGAGGACAGTAGCTTCTCTGCAAACTGCGGCACCGTCTGCTGAGGTGGGAACCACTGCCCGCGTATTTTCAGTTTAGGGCGGCCGCCCTCTCGAGTTTTGCCGCCGAAGTGACGTCATCGGCCGCCAAACACTCGTCCTGCGTCAAGCACATATACGCATAACTCTTCTCGATGGCTTGTTGCACCGCCTGGATTTCGTCACTTTTCGGTGAGGGTCCCAGTACTTGCGCGATGATCGAGAGTGCTTGCCAGGGGTGTAAGTCATCGTAGTGAGCATGTGCGTTGAGCCACTTCATGGCCCGGTGACGAACGTCCACCGGAAATCGATTTTCATATGTGGTGCTCGAGCAGATATAACAGGACCAATCACCCGTTGCACCTTCAATGGCGTAGTTCGTCGCCGCCATCGCCACCACCAGTGCCTCCGTCTGGCAGATATGCCCACACCAGTGGCTCAGCGCCTCGCCCGCTGCTGAGCGCATTCCGCGCTGTAGTTGGTCGGGGGAGATTCCATGAGCTTCGGCCCAATGTGTCCAGAGTACAGCATGGGTATTCTCCACCTTGATGTTTTTGACGAGGTAACTTCGAGCCTCTTCGTGGCCCGCTAATCCTTGTTTGACGTGGCATAAGCTCATGGCCATGTACTGAGGGAACTCCCAGATGACGGGCCAAACGCACATCAGAAATCGCCGCATCGCGGCTTCACTCACGGTGTTGTCTTTGATCTGCTGATATAACTCGTGTCGTACGACTCGCTGCCGAGAGTCGTCGCAGGCGCGAACCACCTCTTGTACCCAAGTTGGATAGCTATCAATTTTTGTAATTTCGGCGATTTCGACCAGTCCCTTGGTCATGATGCTCTCCTGGAGCCGAATGGCTGCTGCGGAATATTATATTTGAGCGCCGGTGGATATCCGGCAGCTTCTCCGAAACCGAAGGATTGGGAAAGACAGCCGTTACTGGAATTTGGCGACCTGACTATATAGCTACATCCAGAAAAATGCACACAGTCAAAGTGAGACGTGTTTCATCGAGAACACGTCTATCGACAAATCCAACCTCCGAGGTTGCTTATAGGATGTAGGGTAAGGCCGATGGGCATCGGGTCGCCGTTGACTGGTCTGGGCCTTCGAAGTGCGGTTCGCGACCCGAAAGGCGTCGAGGGGCAATCACGCTTGTATTGGTATAGCGGAAATGTACTCACCACTTCTCGGAGCGCGGCTGCCTGAAATCTAAAGACATTTGCAGCGAGCGTCGGCTCCCGGTACAGCTAAACCTCCGCTGCCAATCTCACCGGGATGTAAAGGGCAGGGTAATCGAGGATGGATGCTCGCCGTCATGAAAGATGCTCACCGTTGGTGCCGGTGAGACTTGCGGTGTGTCCCAGTTTCCTCCCTTGTCAAAATTGTTTATTGCAAGGCGGATACGGTGCCCTTTCTGGAGGTAAGTTGAAAACGGGTGAAGGATGAAGTCTAGCTTGACCGGCACCCCCGGCGTTAGCTCGTGCTGATCGTCCTTGAGGCTCGGATGCCGTGGAAAGCCGCCGTTGTCGAATGGCCGTGAGCGTGTAGCACGGTTAGAAGCGCCAAGGATGCCCTCAGTCATCAGTGATGAATGACCTTCTTCCTCCACCTCTTCGAGATAGACGAAGAAATCCTGATCCTTCCCGGTCGACGATATGAATAGGTTCCCCCTGGGGAAGCCAGTGAGTTCCGTATCTTGAGCCAACGTGTAGGTCAAGGACTTCGAATCAGCGGCATTTGTTTTGAGCGGAATCAGGCCAGGATTCTGCGCGTCCGGTATTCCCCAGAAGAACCGCGTTGCCAGATCGGCCACAGTCGCCGTGTAGTCGACAAAGTAATCATCCTTGCTGTCGGGCACCATCGGCTTATCCAGGCGTTGCGTTGCGTTGTCACCTTTGGCCGCCCTGCCAGATAGAAAGTGCGTGTTGGGTTTTTCATTCGGCAACCGCGTACGTTGACGCGTGTGTTGAGCCGGTGGATAGAGGGGGCGACGCACTTGTTCAGGACTCCATCTCTGTTGACGGCGCCTCCGTTGTCGATTAGGTAAAATTCAAACTCTCGCTTATGAACGTCGCAACACGGAGAGGGTTCTGCCCGCTTCCGCGCGGGAGTAGGCTTCGGACGAACACTCGAAAATGAGAACGAGAACAAGCAAACCCCCGTCGCTCGAAGCGGCCACTTGCCGTATTCTCCGGATCGATTTTCTGGAGCGAAGCATGGAACGACGCGGAAACGAGATCACGATCCGTTTGGTCGCCCCGACCTTGGGGCAACTTGAGAGCGGCAGGCTTGCTTGGTCAGGCGTCATCGTGGTCGGTGGCGAGCGGCTGGCCCGTGTGACACATGACGACCGTGGTACCCAGTACGAACTTTTCAAAGTCCCACATGCCGCTGCGAAGTGGGCGAGAGTCGAACGGACTGCTGAACGGACGCTCGCCGGAGCTTTCGCACCCGTGGACGAGTTCGTGGGCATGCTCTGGGCCGACGCGATGGAGGAGACCTCTAGCCCGATCCCGAACACCGAATGTCGCTTGAGCGGCACCTATTTTCGCTTTGATGCGTACCGCGATCCTGGGTCTCGCTTCGCCGTGACCTTGCGGTGTCGGGTTCGGCACAGACGCGAGCTAGCGCTTTCGTGAGTTTCGTCTCCGACTTCAACGGCGTGGCAGCAAGTTGGCCTTGAGGCGCCGGTCCTGCTTCTTCGAAGCCCGGATCCTCGCGGCCCGATGAGCAAAATTTCTGGGCCATGCCGGATCGTACTCGCAAATTCGCGCAGGCTCTCGGTCTGTCATCGGTCTCCAGCTTATCAGTGCGTTCCACGGTCTAACCGAAGAACCGTCTCGGATTCTCCACGGTAATCGTCCGAATCTGTTGATCCGTAACGCCGATGTGTTTCAGGTAGGGAATCGTCTTGCGATTGTTGAACAATATTCCATCGGGATTGACCTTTTCCTTCGCCTCTCGGAATCCAGTGGCGAATACCGAAATGCCGAAGTACCAGTCATTGGACAGGAGGATCCGGTTACCAAATCCCGCGTTAATGAGTCTCCTGATACATTCCGCGCGCTGTTGCCACGACAGAGTTTCTGCGCTCGCGTTTTCCGAGGCCTGGAGCCGATACTGCTACGGCGCCCACTCCGACTATTTTTCCCAGAAACTCGCGACGGGTCCCCATATACCGGTCTCCAAACGTCATGACTACCTTGGCCGCTTCTACGGAAGCGTGTAATTCGCTGGGCTCCACTTATAGCCCTTTTCGTTGGATCGGACATGGCCGATGCCAGGGAAGGAAAGATGGCTACCGGCGACCCAACAGTTGTGCTGTGCAGCCATCTGCAATACGCGCTCACGTTGAGCAACAGCCTCGCGCGGATCCGCATCGAAGGAACTCGAGAGCGTCGGATCGGCAAACTGCAACGCTCCCATGAGCACTAGGTCGCCCATCACAATGAGTGTCTGTCCATGGCTCTCAACCACGTAGGAGGTATGACCCGGGGTGTGCCCATGCGTGCCTAACGCGCGGATTCCAGGCACGAGCGTGATATCTCCATCGAAGCTCTGGAATCTCCCCGCTTTGATGTAGGGTTCGAACAGATCCTTTGTGAATTCGAGCCAGGTTTTTACTTTCTCATCGTTATGCGTTTCAGTCACGAGTGCCGCTGCCTTGATCGGGTCGAGGAAAATGTCGAACTCACTCTTTGGCGCGCGAACCCGCGCGTTAGGAAATGCTCGCTCGTTTCCGATCGTGAGGCCACCGATGTGATCTTGGCCGCGGTGCGTGATGTAAATCTCGTCAACCTGCTCTGGCCTATAGCCTGCCGCGCGCAGATTCGCCATCAAGTGACCCCCGCCGTGAAACTCCGGCTCGTCGCCGAGTTTTCCGCCGGTACCGGTGTCGATGAGGATGAGCTTTTTCCCGGTGTTGACGGCGAAGGCGTTGTATGACATTCCGACCGGATCGGAAAGACCGTGCTGTGATAGGCCCGCTCTGATTTGCTCCGGCGTAGCAGTCGGCAATACGCGTGTTGTCTGATATGGAACGACGCCGTCGTTCAGCGCGGTGATTTCGAAATCGCCAACCATCATGCGATAGAAACCAGGCTGGGTTTTTACCGCGGGCGCCGCCGCAACGGCCAGCTCGACGCTGGCGAGCACGATTGTGGTGAGCGCCGTTACCTTGAGGATCTCATTCATCGTCACACTGCGCACCGGTGGCGGATCAGGGCTCGCCGTCGGGCTCCCCGGTCCCGCGCCTCTTCATTCATTACAAGAAATGAAGGGACGTCCGCTAATGCGCCGACGCAGGAAACAGCGGTAGCTTTCCAATGTCCGCAGCCTCATGTTGAATAACAAGCGTAGCCTTTAGGTTGCTGACGACCTTTTGGATCCGGTCCATCGACGCGAGTGTGTCGGCTCGGTCGACATTTTCCGGTGGCACCCCATTATTGGTGAGTTGTTCCGAGAAGTGCCACAAGTCTCCACTCAATACCACTGCGCCAAATTTCGGTAGACGAACCAGCAATGAGTGGTGCCCGGCCGTGTGGCCAGGCGTCGCGAGCATGACGACGCTACCGTCGCCAAATATGTCCTTGTCCCCAACCACCGCCTCTACATTTGCGCTCGAACCGCGCCACGGTGAGATGTCTTCTGGAGCAACGTCTTCAGGGGTGGACCCTTCGTGTTTACCCGCCATGTAATCGAGATCCGCCTTGCCCATAAATAGTCGCGCCTTCGGGAAGTTGGCCGCCTGGCCGGTGTGATCGAAATGTCGATGGCTTAGTCCAATGATCGAAATCTGCTCCGGCTTGATGTTTATTTTCCGCAGTTGGACGAGCACCGTCTGGCTCATACCAACCATCGACTTATATTTGCTGAGGATCTGTGGCGAGAATCCTGTATCCCACAGCATGAACTGCTTTCCATGCCGAATCAGGTAACAGCCATCCGACAAGGTTTCCTTTTTGCTCGGATACGCAAAGACGTCAGACATGCCGGCAATGTCGAAGTCCTTATATTCTCCGCAGTCCAGTCGCCACATCTCGACGTCTGGCGGTGCTGCCATGACCTTGCCAACCGCACCGGATACGGCGATGACTGCGAACAATGTGGCGAGGACCACTACACGCCTCGGCCGCGACGCACCAATTACTTCAGCGTAAAAAAGGGACACACTGAGAGCTGTTTCTAATCTCACGGCTTGTTGCTCGATGTTCGACAACTTAAAGCGGACGCTCAGATTAGCCCAAATGGATCAGCAGATTGCGGCGGTTTTCAGGAGTTATCACTGTTAAGATGACCCAATATCCAGCGTCGCAATGCAGGCGACCGAACAGTAGCCGTTGGGTCCACTGCGCGGCAAGCCATGCGGGCGGGAGGATTCTGAGGTATCACCCAAAAGTGGGCCACGTTCAAAACTCCGTGGGTGCCGGGGCGCCTGAAACGCAGATTCGCGCCGAGGTGCAAATGGTCGTGAGCGAACGAATATTTCTTCGGAGTACTGTCGAGCAAGCGCATTGCAGTCGCCTTGGTCTTCGATCGCTACAATCTCCTCTTAAGAAGGCTGCGGCGTCGCAGTACAATAAGTAGTTTTTCGTCTAGCGCAGGCGAGCGCTTGGTTGTAGAACAGTCCTCAAGCACAGAACCGAGGCGTCTACCACTATCCGTCGCATATGGTGTTGAATTCAATGAGGTGGAGGAGCTCACCACTGTGACATTCACGCAAACATTGCTGAGTTCGCTGAAGGGGATGTTTCCGGACGTCCTGATCTTCTCTCTGTTCCCCATGATCCCGTTCATCGTCGCCGAACGGGTCTGGCCAGTCGGTCAGGTACCGCGGTTTCGTGACTACGGCATGAACGTTTTGATCAACCTGTCCACCGCGTGTCTGTCTTTGCCGCTCGGCATTGCTGCCGGTCTGTGGAGCTCTCAGATGCGCCACGTGCTGCCTTGGACACCGTTTGCCTTCACATTCCACAACATCGGTGCTGTCCCCGTCGTCGGGCCTGCGCTGGAACTCCTTGCCATGATCTTGGTGCCGCTGATCATTCATGACTCGTGGTTCTATTTTGCACACCGGCTCGAGCATCGAGTGTCGCTACTATGGGAATTTCATAAGATCCATCACAGCGACGAGAACATGAATACGTCAACTTGGGCGCGTGATCAGTTCTTGCAGGAGAGTTGGCGCGCCTTTTTTGCGATATTCACTTTAGGTCTGATTGTTGATCTGGACCTCAGCGACGCTGGCAAGGCGGCACTCTATTCCAATCTGTTCTTGATGTGCCTGTCGATGTTCTACCACTCGGCGATTCGGGTCCAATTGCCATGGCTTGATCATATTTTCGTAACTCCACAGGTTCACCGGATCCACCACGCCGCTGATCCCGCGTACCACAACAAGAATTTCGCCGACGCGTTGCCGCTCTTCGATATCCTTTTCGGTACCTACCACCGTCCTGGAAAGGATGAGTTCCCCGCCACCGGTCTGGGTTCCGAATTTCCGGCTCCCAGGTCACTGTGGTCGGCGCAGTTCGGGCCGGTAATTGCGGTGGGTCGCACATTTCTTCAGATGCTGGGACGTCGTCGTCTTGAAACGAGTTGAGTGCGGAAGGGCAAATTCGACTCCGTGCCTCCGCCGCCCGTAGTACTGACCTCGATGCGCACGCGTTCCAGAAAGTGCTCAGGCCGCGGTTGACTGGTCAGCGAACACGAGGGGCGAGGTGCCGCGTGCTCAAGGCACATCCGGTTCGGGCCGCAGGCCGGGCAGATAAGCGCGCGAGCTCCCAGCTCATACGTTTGGTCGCGTGATCTCCGAGTGGGGCCGGAGGCAAGGGCGACTACATCGTGGATTACACGGAGGTGGCCGATCTCCCGACCCGGTTCTATTGGGGAATCCCCAACGCGCCGAATCCGGGATTGATCCCGATCAAGAAAGCAACCCTCGATTCGAAGTCGTTGACCTATACGACGGCACCACTCAGACACGATTCTGAGCTCACGGGATACCCGGAGTTGAACCTGTTCGTCTCATCAACGGCAAGGGATCAGGATTTCTTTGGATACCTAGAGGACGTCGATGAGCAGGGCGTATCAACCCTGGTGACCGAAGGGATCATCCGTGCGTACAACTGAGCCACTCGAACTCCACCTTTTGCCTACGGTAGCCTTCCATGGCACCCGAGTCCCAACGCCGATCAGGTAGCCCTACGCCCTGGCGTTCCCGCAAACCTGGATTTTGTACTCCACTCGATGTCCTACTTCGTCCATAAAGGGTATCTCCTGAGAGTCACGATCAACAACTTCGACAGAGGTGGTGATTGGGACACTCCGGAGAGTATGCCGGCACCCCGGGTGAGCATCTATCACGACTCTCAGCACCCATCATTGATTACTCTGCCTTTCACTTCACGATGACACGACGAGACTGAAGCGGACGAATATTTGCTCACGGTCCCTTCAATGATTCGTCAGCGTTTGGGCCGTCGTTTCTTGCGGGCTGTAGCTGTTGCTTTTGCTTTTGTGTGGGTAGCACTAGCGCCCCACGCGCGGGCGGCGTCCTCAAGATGTTCGGCCATAAGCTCACGGGCAATGTCAGCCTGACCTGCCTCGATCTGCTTCAAAATCCGTTGGTGAGCTCGAAGCCCTTGCTGGCCAACATGCGGTTGCTTTACAGCTTGTTTGCGGATCTCTCGTAAAACGTCGGAAATAGAATCGAGCATCATGAGCAACAGGGCGTTTTGAGTTGCCTGGGCCAAGGCGCGGTGAAACTGAAAGTCATGCTCGCCCGCCGCCTCAAGGTCGTTCGCCTTGAGGCTACTTTCGTGTCTCTCACAGAGATTCTGAAGCCGTTCGATATCTTGGGGCTGCGCTTTCCCGGCGGCCAACCAAGTGATCTGTAGTTCGAGCGCAGTGCGGACTTCGTGGACTTTTTGATAGTCCAGATCGGGCCTGCCCTGAATCATCAGGCGCATTGAAGAGGAAACAGTTGTAGAGTTCGCTTCACTTACTTCGACGCCGCGGCCCGCGGTGACTTTGACGAGCCCTCGCGCGATGAGCGACCGCGTTGCTTCCCGCACGACGGTGCGCGAAACCTTGAACTTTGAACCCAATTCTCTTTCAGACGGAAGTCGTTCACCTCGCGGCACTTCCCCCGCCATGATCGCCCGTGTGAGTTCTTCGGCGACTCTGTCCGACAGACTCGGTGCCCGCGTCAAGCCGTCTACGTGGGGAAGAAAGCCTTCAGTCACGCAATAGAATCCTCAATTGCTCCGCGACCGGCGATGCTAACAGACCCTCACCGAGCCGGCGAATGTGCGGTAAGCGTGCGAACCTCAAAAGACGCAATTTGCTCACTGGGTTTCTCAAGCAGCCGATGCCGCACGGGCTGCAAGTCGCCGTCGGATTGCTGCGGCTCCCCGCTCACCAATGGGGAATCGCATGATCAGCGGAATGGCCACCAGGGACGTGAGAGCGGGCACCAAGTAGAATGCAACTAAAGTACCGGCTCGAGCGTCATTCAGGCTGGAAACTCCTTGAGATGAGAAGCCAGAGCGCGCCAAAAAAAAGAGTCCGCTGGAACTTCCAATCGATCCAGCGACGCCGGCGAGAAATCCGCTGGCTGCGAAATACGTTGCACCATTGCTGACTCCATGTCGCCACTTGCCATAGTCAATCGAGTCTGCCAGCAAAGCATTGATAACCACGAAGTTGCAAAGCAGTATGATTTGAACCCCAATCAACGCAGAACATCGGATCAACGTACCGATCGTACCGGAAACCGCGAACTGGGAAACCGAGATCAACACGATAAAGGCAAGTTGCAGCAACGCAAAGGCCAGTTTCTTGCTTCTGACAGCGCACAGTTTACTGATCAACGGCAGAATTGTTGCCGTTAGACTGTAGCTGATGATGTATGTTTTTGGGAGAGAGGTTCCCAATGAATAATAATAGTCGTAAACAACGAACGATAGGGATACCCACATCCCCTCGCCGATGCTCAGTAGCACGCTGATCCAGACGAGAGTTCTAAAAGGACGATTTGAGAGGACTTGACGGAGCGCTGCAAGTGTCGCGGGAGTTGAAGAGGGATGTGGACGTGCGATGTTTGGAACATAACGCATCGTCCAATGCAGGATTGGAATCATCAGAATAGCTATGACAATTCCTTCGCGGCGAAGAACTTCTGGTGTGATTCCGTTCGGCGCATAACCGGGAAGGATCGAAATTGCATAAAACATCACTGCCCCAATGCAACTGATAATTGTTCTAACACTGAACAATCGAGTGCTATCGTGGTGCGTTTTCGCCAGTTCCGCTCCCCAGGCAAGGTGTGCAACATCGTAGGAGATCTGCGCAAACCTCAATACGATATTCCAGAAGAGAAAATAAAGTACCCCAACCGAGCCTAATGGGTACATCAACTCGAATCCCGCGACAGTCATACAAAGCAGAGAAGCAACTACAAAATTCTTGCGTCCGTTATTCCGCAGTGAATATTGGTCTGCGAGAATTCCAAGGACCGGACTAACTGCTGACGCGAGTATGCCCACAAGGGCAAGTAGCCAACTGAGGTCTTCCAAGCTCAAACCGTGAAATCGGGCGAATACGTCTACCAAGACCGTGGAGAGCGGCAGAACGATAAATGAAGCGCCGCCGGCTGAGAGGCTGTAGGGAACCGCGAAGCGCGGGCCAGTGTCGCGGTCGAGAGTTTGGGACGCAGCGGGTAGTGGCGTTGCGGAATTCACGTATCCTCGCGCAATGGTTGCCGGCCGAACGCCAATTCCCCTTAGGTTGCCCGAAGGCCTTTGACGATTGACTGCGAGGCAGCGCGAGCGGCGGGAATCAATCCGCCCACAAATCCGATGGCGAGCGCCCATTTGATGCCATCACAGACTAACGTGGGAGAGACATCCAGAGCGAATACGATCTGTCCAGTTTGCCCCATTGTCACTGCCGTGAATCCATCGAAGATGGCCCAGGCCAAGAAAGCACCCAGTGTGCCGCCCAGTGCAGCCAAAATCATCGTCTCGAGCAGAACCGAGGCGATCACGGGTAGACGACGAAACCCCAGGGCGCGAAGTGTCGATATCTCTCGAGTGCGTCCCTCGATGGACATGTAGGTTGCATTGATTGCACCGAATATTGCGCCAACGGCCATAATTGCGCCAATGGCTGATCCTACGATGCTCATCATCCGGGAAAACGATTCTGATTGTTGACCAAAATAAGCCCTTGTGGTCTGAACGTAGACCTTGAGCCGCGGGTCGCTCTCGACGTTCGTTCGTAGCATCTCTAACGCACCGGGGCCCTTCAGACGCAGAATCAATGAATTGGCGAAACCTTCTCGGTGATACGCCGAGCTCAACGCCTGCGTGTCACCCCATATCTCTGAGTTGTGCGCATCCCCGGAGTCGAATGCTCCTACAACGGCCCAGGACTGCCCTTCCAACTTTACAGAAGAGCCGACTTTTAACCCCGAGAACCGAGAGCTTGCATCTTTGCCCGCGATTAACTCCCGCAGACCAGGTTGGAATACGCGTCCTTCCCGGATTTTGATTCCAGGCCACAGCTCCCAAATGTGCGGCCCTACACCACGCAACGCAAGACTAGCGTCCAAGCCGGTGCTTCTATTTGGCAGGGACACACTGAGAACGACCTCAGGGGAGCCAATCGCTTCATCGCGCGCATTTCTGAGGACTGGCCGCATCTGGGAGATCGCGCCGATTGAGTCGAGGGAAATCGTCGAACCGGTTTCATTTTTTTGCCCAGTCTGCAAAACGATGGCCGTATCATCCGAGCCGGTGAGTTTCAGGGTTCGTTCGAATCCAGCCCCCATGGCCAAAAGTGCTATGAGAACCCCAACCACGCCAGCGATTCCGACCACGACGATGGCCGAGGCACCGAGCCTGCGCGGAATGCTGGTAATCCCCACTTTCGTCATTGACCAGGTCTGATGGCCTGCTTGGGTAAGCGCGATCCACGCAACCAGGAGGGCTGATGCTGTCAAGAGCAACCACCACGGAGCCATCGTAACAATGACGGCGATCGCAATACCAAAGAACGCCGCGACAATGGCAAAACCGGAGGTTCTTGATCGGTTGGAGGTATTCACGGCACATCACCGCCCAGACAGAGCATCTACAATGCGCAGCCGTAGACCACGCACCGCAGGTAGGATTCCGACGACTATACCCAGCACCACGGCAGCACTAATTCCCCTGAGCCATACATCCGTTCCGACTGAGGAAATCGGGATTGGCAAGATCTCCAAAGATCGCACCCATGTCACAGCCAACATGGCAGTCACCAACCCGATGAGAGCACCGATGAGCACGATGCTCATCGACTCGAACAGAATGAGTGCCACAATTTTCTTACCTCTAAATCCCAGCGTCTTGAGCACCGCAATTTCGGGAATGCGCTCGTGCACGGCTCTCAACATCGTGTGACCTGTGAGTAACAGGAGCGTGAAAAAAACGGCACCCATGATAGACGTGACAACGAAGCCCAAGTCACCGTACTGCTGCAACTGAGCATTCGCCCAGGCATTCTCGCTCTGACTTTTAGTCTCATGATTCGAATTCGCTGTCGCATGATCGATGAGTGCGGCCACACGATCCACATCTGAAGGGCTCGCAACCTTTACGGAGTAGTACGTTACGGTTCCCGCTTCTTGCGCACGAGCTTCCTCCACATACTGGTAATTGCCGTAGAGTAGCACCTCGTTAATCTTCATATTCTCATCGGTAAAGTGGAAGCTCCCAACTAAATCGAAGGTCCAAACAGTTGATCCGTCCTTGCGCGGCTGGGCTGTCAACAGCGCAATCTTGTCGCCCACTTTCCATCCGAACTTGTGTATCAACATCTCGCCAGCCAAAACCCCGGTACGTGTTCCGCGCAGAGCACTGAGCTCTTCAGATTTAACAGAAACCTCTGGGTAAAGCTGAAAAAAGCTCTCTGGATGCGCCTCGACGGCAATCGAGTTCTTCGGATCCTGATATGTGCCCACAACGTACGAGGCGTAGTCGATTCCCATGACTCCGGGGATGTCGGTGATCTGAGTGAGCAGGCTGAATGGCAGGGGTTTGGTGCCCATGCCAGACTTCGGTGTGACCAGAATTCGACTGCGACCAGGAGATGACTGTCCGGCGTTGTCAAATGTACTCCGCACACTATCGAGCAGACCGAACAAGAGGAATGCGATCAGAACCGATAGGACGGTCAGCATCGTCCGTGCCTTCCGCCGCATGAGCGCCGCCCACACGAGGGGAACGAATTTCATGCGGGCAGGACTCCTGCAGCCACGAGCGTGCCCTTATCGAGATGTAACGTGTTCTTTGCGAAGCCAGCTGCTATTGGATCGTGTGTCACCATCACAATGGTCTTTCGGTGGTTCGCATTGAGCTGCTGCAAAAGCTTCAGAATCTCTTCCGCTGATTGGCGATCAAGGTCGCCCGTTGGTTCATCGCATACGATTAGCTTTGGGTCTGAAACTATTGCACGAGCAATCGCCACGCGCTGTTGCTGACCACCCGATAACTCACTGGGTTTGTGCGTGGCCCGGGACTCCAGACCGACCAGCTGCAGTGCAGTGCCAGCATTGCGTTTTCTCTCGGCCGGAGATAGGCGTGTCAACAACAACGGCAGTTCGACGTTCTTTTGCGCTGTCAGCATCTCCATGAGGTGATAGAACTGGAAAACAAATCCGACATTCTCCGCACGCCACTGTGCCAGTTGATCCTCCCCCATTCGATCAATTCGCGTTCCGCTGATCGAAATGCTTCCCTCCGTGGGTGAGTCCAATCCTCCAATTAAATTCAACAACGTTGACTTTCCAGAGCCCGATGGACCCATGAGAGCCACGAACCCGCCTTCTTCTATGTCGATGCCGACATGGTGCAGAACTTCAATCCGCTGTTTTCCCCGAACGTAGACTTTACTGAGATTTCGGACTTCGACTAACGCAGTCATTGATATCTCACTCGTTGATGTGTGTTTGACAATTGCAGCGAGTTTGTCCAGCTCTATCGCTACGCAGTACGAATGATCTCACGACTGATTTCGGGCGCTTTCTCCAAAGGACATGTGGGACGAAACGCAACCGCCTCTCATACATCGAGTGTCCACCGATTGTTGCGCTGCGTTCTTTCATGCTGTCTTGCATGGCTTCGTAGCACAGAGGTACGATCATCAGATGGTATACCAGAGCTTCGACGAAAGAGGTATGCGGTGGCAAGCACAGAAGGCGAGCGAGGACACCGGGAACCGAGTAGCCCGTCGGAGAAAGTGGTCGCAAGGATATTCGCTGAAGTTCTGAATATAACTAGCCCCAGCGCCTCGGAAAGCTTCTTCAGTCTGGGGGGGAATTCACTTACAGCAGCAAAGGTCATCGCGCGAGTGTCAAAGGAGTGTGGTGTGCGACTACCGCTGAATGTGCTGTTTAGTTCTCCATCAGTTTCGGCTCTCGCAGCGCAAGTCGATCAAAAGGCGCTGACACCATAGCAGCCCTAATCAGTTTGTAGCCGAAGGGGTCACGTGCCCCTGACGCACGTGCGCGAGGATCTGAGGGCATTAGAAGGTCTGGCGTTCAAGGATTTGGAGAGTGTCCGGTGATCATGCGGCTGAACGTACCTCGGAAAGTCGTGCTGGTGGAACTCAGCGTTTACGACCGGATGCTCCCTTTAGTGTCTGGATACTTGCGTGCATACGCGAGTCGCGATGCGCAGATCGAGCGCGAGTTCGATTTCACCTTCTACAGCGCAGGACTGCGCAAAAGTCGGGAAGACGTCTTAGCTGACCTGCTCGCTGAACGGGCGGCGATTTATGGATTCAGCTGCTACGCTTGGAATGCGCGGTGGGTAAAGTGGCTCGCGGATCAGATCAAGGCGCGTTGCCCGGACTCCTCCATTGTTCTCGGCGGCCCCCAAGTCGTGGGGCAATTCAAATATCTCAACAGGCAATCAAACGGCATGTTCCTCTGTAACGGAGAGGGGGAGCGAGTTTTCGCAAATTTCCTGCGGGAGTGCACACAGGGCTCTCCACGCTTTGAGCGTGTGAAGGGTCTCAGCTTCTACTGGGATGGGGAGGCTGTGACCACCGACTCAGAACCGAGCTTCCGGCATCTCGATGAGATCCCGTCTCCATTTCTGGCCGGATACTTTCCGGCGGATCGCTACACGTACACGACGTTCGAAACGAACCGCGGATGCCCGTTTGCGTGTACGTTCTGCTACTACGGGCTGCGAAACGACCGCGTTTCGAAATTTTCACAGGATGACCGGATCTTCGCAGAGTTGGAGTGGATCTCAAGAAGCGAAATCCATGCTGTTTACATAGCCGACGCCAACTTTGGAATGCTCAAGAGAGATGTTCAGATCGCGGAATATCTGGCGAAACTCAAGCGGGACAACGGTTTCCCGTACATGGTCATCTTCAACTCCGCCAAGAATAATCCCGAGAGTGTGGTCAAGATTGCAGGAATTGTGCAGTCGGCGGGAATGAGCGCTACGCAGTCGATCGCAGTCCAGTCTTTGGATGGGCAGGTTCTCGGGAACATCAAGAGATCGAATATCAAGCTTGCCGCTTACGCGCAGGCTCAGCGTGAACTGGACAGAGCGGGCGCTGGCACATTCAACGAGGTCATATGGCCGCTGCCAGGTGAAACCTACGAATCGTTTTGCAGGGGCATAGATGAATTGGTAGTGGCTGGCGCGCAGAGCTTCCTCGTGCACCCACTCTTGTTGCTGCAGAACACGGAGATGGAACGCCGGCGCGCCGAACACGGCTTTGTCACGACGGAGACTGAAAACGGAGCCGCGGAATATGAGCTGGTAATCGGCACGAATGAAGTCAATCAAACCGAGCACGACAGAGGACTTATTTTCATTCATGCAGTGAATGCTCTATTCAACGCGCGATGCGCCTATTTTCTCATCCGATACCTGCGGTCCGAACTGAAAGTAACCTTCGCTGACCTGGGTATGGCTTTCGTCGATTACTGCGAGCGGAACCTCCAGGAGAAGTACGTCGGGATGGTCAACAGTGCCATATCGGAGCGACGCTATGGAGAGCACATCTACTGGGGCAGCCACTTTCACTATTTGGCGCATGAATGCAGGAACGAGTTTAATGATTTCTTAGCGGCATTTGCGCGGGCTCAGAGGTGGTGGAGCGACGATATTCAGACCGTTATGGAGTTGGACCGAATAAACAGACCATTCGTGTATTCCAATACGCCGATGTCGGCGCGAGAGGAGTTCCAGCATCTAGGCGTCACGAGTTCCGATCGAGGTTATGAGGTAGAGATTCCACTCAGATGGCGGTCTCTTGTTTCGGCGTTGGTGGACCGCGAAAACGGCGAGTGGAGCGCAGAGCGGTTCTTGGTCGACCACGAACGAGGACAGATGCCATACATGGAGCGAGAATCCGTGGAGCGAAACGCGACTTATTGCCATGGCGCGTTCCTGCGTGTTTCTTCGCTACATCCCATTTGGACGCCGGTTGTCTCCGGGTCCGAAGTCGCACGCGAGTTTCAGGTTCAAAGGAGCGGGGCATGAGAGTCATGTTGAGCTTGTTTCCGTTCTGGGCTCCCCTCACACCCCCGCTCGGAATCGCGATCCTGAAGAGTCACCTGCAAAGTTCGGGAATCGAAGTGGTTCTGAAAGACTTCAACGCGGATGAACAACTCTGGGCGGTCTTGCATCGTTATCATGAGGTCATCAGAAATGGAGTTGATCCTCGTTACCACGGGAATCTATTTGAGTTCACCTATGATGTGTTGCGTAACCATGTGGTTGCGCACCTTCATGGGGCAAACGATCCTCGGTACAGTAGACTCGTAGCAACACTGTTTGAGACTACGTTCGGCGTGCCTCTGTGCAGCGATTCGGTGAATCGGCTCATCGGTCTCGTCGACGAGTTTCAACGCCTGGTCGAGGTCAAGACGTTGGAGGCGGTGGAGAGCTATTGCCCGGATTGGTTTGGGGCATCGACTTACACGACGAATCTGGGAGCGACCATGGCCGCTCTTCGAGCGGTCCGCAAAACATTCCCAGGGGTTCGTACGATCCTCGGTGGCGGCATCTTCGCTGACCACATCGAGCCGCGTTCTGAAAACTTTGAACGCTTTTTGACAGCGACTAGTGGGTACCTCGACGCGCTCGTGATCGGCGAAGGCGAGCACCTGCTCGAGCAGGTGCTGACCGGCAAGCTTCCGAAGAAGCGCGTCTACGGCTATGGCGACGTCAGGCGGGAGTTGGTGGACCCTGCACGAATCAAGATTCCCGATTTTGGAGACTTTGATCTAGCTCTGTACTCACAGATGTCAACGCATATCGGACGAAGCTGCCCGTTTCAATGCAGTTTCTGTTCGGAGACGGTGCAATGGGGTAAGTATCGCACCAGGCCGATAGATCGGTGGGTCTCGGAGTTGGAGGCGGTTACTAAGCACTATGGCGGGAAAGCATTCTTCCTGGCGGAGTCGCTCATCAATCCGGTTGCCGATGAGGCATTCGCCGCCGTGCAGGACAGTGGTCTCAATCTTTATTTCGATGCCTATCTGAGAGCGGATCCAGAGGTGTGTGACCCAGTCAGAGTCGACCGCTGGCGGGAAGGCGGGTTTTATCGTGCCCGAATGGGTATCGAAAGCGGTTCTGCCAATGTCCTCGCTGCCATGAATAAGCAGACTTCACCCCAACAGATCAAGACGGCAATTCGGACTTTGGCGGCACAGGGGATCAAGACGACGACCTACTGGGTTATCGGTCATCCAGGTGAAACTGAAGAAGATTTCGAGGCGAGCTTGGGGTTGATCGATGACTGTGCCGATGACATTTATGAGGCTGAACCCCACGGATTCTACTTTTATCCGAGTGGGCAGGTTTCCTCGAAGAAATGGGCCCGGGGCAGCGAGGTTGAGGATATCTACGGCGAGGAGTTTTCCGATCTGCTGGTGACGCGTTCCTTTCGGCTCGTGAGCGCACCCAGTCGAGCCGACATGCTGAGGCGCGTATCGCGATTTACGGCATTTGCTCGAGAGAGGGGGATCGCCAATCCCTACAGTCTGCTCGAGATAGCGGCGGCAGATGCTCGCTGGATAGGCAGTCATGCAAAAGCAGGGCCGCCCCTGATCGATCTTCATAATGTAAACCATCCCCCGCAGTCGCAGTCGGTACCGTCGGTTCCCGCAGTGCTTCGATCCGCTCAAGGCTGATTTCCATGTTGCAGCCGAGCAATCCACATGTTTGGGGGACCGATAGTTTGGCGGGCCAGGTGCGCGCGAAGCGGATCCGCCGGCGTGTCGTGGAATTGATTCATGCCACCGGCGAAGGTCACTACGGCGGCTCCTTGAGTATGGTGGACATTCTCTGTGTCCTATTCTCGAGATTTGTAGATCGCGAGCGTGGTGACCGATTCATTCTCTCCAAGGGACACGGTGCGCCGGGCTACTACGCGACCTTGGTGGAGTTCGGAATTCTGGCGGAGCGGACGCTCGAAGGCTACGGAGGTTTCGGCGCTGCACTTCAAGGCCACCCGGATATGACCCTCAACACGGCGATCGACTTCTCAACGGGCTCGCTAGGACAGGGACTGTCGGCAGCGTTGGGGATGGCCATCGCCTTGGCACAGACGCCTGCACGCAGTTGGGTGCTCCTAGGCGATGGCGAATGTCAGGAGGGCCAAGTGTGGGAGGCTTGTATGCTGGCGGCCCGTCTCGAAAGGGGCAATTTGATTGCTATCGTGGACGCGAACGGCCACCAGGAGTATGGCTTTCGTCGACGCGGCGAGGCGGTCCAACCTGTGTTGAACCTTGCAGAGAAATGGCGAGCGTTCGGTTGGCAGGTTGCTGAGGTAGATGGCCACGATCATTTACAGTTAACTGAGGCGTTGAACGACTTCTCGCGGTTTCGACTCTCGCCTGGGGTGGTCATTGCTAACACGGTGAAAGGCCGAGGTTCAGCATTATTGGAGGCCGACCCAGATCGCTTTCATTGTGGCCGACTGACAGCGTGTGAATTTAGGGAAGTAATGGAGGAATTGCAGTGAGCGAGCGGCTGGCCGCGGTATGCGCGCGGGAGCTCGTCAGCCAGGCGCGGAAAAACGGGCAGATTTGGTGTCTCGACGGGGATCTCGCCGACTCGTATGGAGCGACGCAGTTCGCTGATGCGCTGCCCGAGAGATTCATCATGAGTGGGATTGCGGAGCAGAACATGGTGTCAATGGCTGCGGGCATGGCTGCATGCGGCTTGCGTCCTTGGCTGTTCTCCTTCGCCGCATTTTTGGTGTATCGAGCGGCTGACCAAGTCCGTGTCTGTCTGTCGCAAACTGGGTTGCCGGTAACCCTCGTCGGATCGCATGCGGGGGGATGCGGCGGACGTAACGGCAAAACGCACCAGTCGATAGGAGATCTAGCCGTCATGGGCACGATGGCGGGTATTGATATCTGGACCCCTTGCGATCCGCTGGACGTTTTTCACGCAATGGATGCCGCAGCACAGGCATCGCGGCCGAGTTATATTCGTACACCCCGGGATCCCTGCGAGTCTCTGAGTGGCACTGCGGGCGATTTGCGCTGGCTGACCGATCCTTCTGACTATGTCTTGGCGTGCTCCGGCCTGTCTGCGCATTGGGCGATGGAGGCTCGTCGAGCTGTTGCTGACGTCGGAATCAATCTCTCCGTTTTGCACGTTGGACGATTCCAGCCCCTGCCGCGCTCATTGCCGATGTTGATATCCAGCGCAAAGCGCTGGTACGTGGTCGAAGACCACTTGAGAACAGGGGGGCTCGATGACCGCATTTCTCAAGTCATCGGCCGGCACGCAAATGCATGGTTTGGATGGCCTACTGGCTGGACCGGCGGATCCGGCAGCTCCAGCGAACTTCGCGAGTCGTGTCTTCTCGGGAGTCAGCAGATTGCAGGAACGATCGCAGCGGACGTGCGCGGTGTTGCATAGATGGCACGCATTCTCATACTCGGTGCAGGCGCCTTGGCACGGGAAACCATACTTGCAATTCCACAAGTGGTTCAGACGCACGATGAGACAGTTACGGTCGTAGTGGCATCCCGCGACGCGGCAAGGGCCGCGTGGCTCGCTCGGCTGGCCGCCGCGCGCAGCTTCACAACCGGTGCTCCGCTAAAGGTGGAGTCAGCCACTCTCGATTGGGCTAACGAAGATGGTCTCGCAGCTACACTCGCGACGGTCGCACCTACGGTGATCCTCAACACGGCTTCCCTGCAATCGGCGTGGTCGTTGGATACGCGCAATGCGTGGAACGATTTAGTACGCGCGAGCGGATACGGGGTAACCGCAGCACTCCAGGCGGCGCTGGTGCCCCGCCTGGGCCGGGCGATTCGCGATGCGGGTCTCAGCGCTAAGGTGGTAAATGGATGCTATCCAGATCTAGTCAATGCCGGTGGGCGTTGGATGGGCCTGCGGATCGAATGCGGCATCGGAAACGTCGCGCTCTTGGGGGAGCTGTTTCGGCAAGAACTCTCAGTGTCGCCACGTGATCAGCTTCGGTTGATTGCCGGTCACTGGGATGTGACTCAGTTCTGCAGCCCCCCAAACTCCCGCACTGACTATCCCCTCACCTGGATCAATGACCGGCGAGTCGCAATCGAGGAGGTGGCTCACGTGGTACCGATGTCCGGCGACATCAGTATGAACAGCTTGAGTGCCGGGTCGTCCGCTGCATTGCTCTACGCATTGGCGACAGATGGCGACTGGGTGGGTCATGTACCTGGACCCCTCGGGGAGATGGGCGGATACCCAGTCAAAGTCATCGGTGGCTCAGTTCAAATTGACCTGCCGCAAGACATTGGGCTGCCAGACGCTCGCTCGTGGTGTTTGCATCGGAGCGAGCTCGACGGGGCCACAATGGAGACGACCGGACACATCTACTTCTCGCCCAGAGCGACCGAGGCGGTTCGACGCTTTTCATCCGACTTAGCAGGCGGTTTTCACTATTCAGAAGTCGAAGCGGCGGCAAAAGCGTTTGTCGAACTTCGGAGGGAGCTAACCCAGCGAACTCCAGGGGAGTGTCGTGTCTATGCGTGATCAATTTGAGGGAGGATCGAGTCTCCGGGATGAAATTGCCGCGCGCGCAGCATCCAAGACGGCCCAGCGCCCGGATCCACCTTTGGATCGGACAGTCCTTTCAGACGTCGATAAGGCGGAATTGATGCGATGGGGCCACGGAGAGGCAGCTCAGTTCCCAATTGCATCATGTGTGCATCTCGCGATCTCCCAGCAAGCGGCTCTGACGCCTCATCGTACAGCGATCCTATTCGATGATCATGAGATGACGTACGCGCAGTTGGATGACCGATCGAGCCGGCTGGCGAAATACCTGACGGATACCGGGGTGAGGCAGGGGACAGTTGTCGGACTCTGCGTCGAACGCTCTTTTGAGTTGATGATCGCTGTGCTGGGGCTCTTTAAGTGCGGTGCCACTCTATTGCCTCTGGACCTGACGTA
>Ga0068863_100000147_pt1 | contig 73898 bp, 58 predicted proteins | sample KBSSwiS62_FD_66596 | JGI IMG/M metagenome (GOLD analysis project Ga0068863, IMG submission 66596) | Switchgrass rhizosphere microbial communities from Kellogg Biological Station, Michigan, USA - KBS Switchgrass S6-2 | ecosystem: Host-associated > Plants > Roots > Rhizosphere > Soil ... | reverse complement strand
CGGAGATTTGCTTCGTAAAGCGCCGTATCGGGTTCGGCGGTGCGGTAAGCATCGAACAGTGCTTTAACGCCTGTGTCGGTGCCAAGGCCGCCGGGTCGCTTTCGCGCGAACAGGCGGGAAATGAAGTCGGCGCGATTGTCGGCGAGTTCGAACAGCGCCTTGTACATCAGGTGCTCGTACACGTTCTCTCTGCGAATATCGACAATGAAGGCAAGCCGGGGCTGGACCGCGGCTATATACGTAAAGTTCTGCTCGGAACCAACGCCGACGTACACGCCCCCTCGCTTCGTTGTTTCCTTCAATGAAGGAATGACGAATTGGGCTGAATCTTCATTCGACATGAATTGTTGCGGGAAAGTTCCGCCTGCTTCGGAAAGATCCGTGATCAGCTGCCAGAATTCCTGATCGGGAAACGTGGTAGGCAGTTGTTGTGCGTGTACCGTGAGAACGCCAACGTAGAATGTCCAGCATAGGGTTAAGGCGAGAAGCTTGCGCATGGAAGGAGAGTATAGGCCGGAATTCGGGATCGGGCAGTACCCCGAAATCTCTCACCCGGCCAACCCTCTTCGGTTGCCGCATTTTCTCCCTCCGGAAGAAAAGCCAACCTGCGGGCTGCCCTCTCCTTCCGGGAGAGGGTGGCGCGGAGCGCCGGGTGAGGGATTCTCGGGAGTGACTAACTACTCGTTCCGATCCTGCTGGTCATGCTTCTGCTTGTAGATATCCCTGTTGGCCTTGTCGAGAAAGCGATTCAGCTTTGCCTTTTCCTTCGCCGAAATCTCGCCATCTGACTTTGCCTTTCTTTCGAAGGTGCGAATCTTTGCCTCCTCCTTCAAAAGATGACGAGTTTCATTCCTCGTCAATTCACCAGTCTTCACGCCCTGGCGAATGCGCGTCTTCTGGTTGTGTTCGCGCGAGTCAACAGGGTTAACGGCAAATAACGGAGCGCATAACGCACCGCTTATTAACAAGCTCATCATGAGTTTCCGCATGGTCTATTCATCCTCCTGCAGCATAGACAGCCTCAGCATCGGAAGGATTAAGGCGTCTGCAAAAACATTCCGCCGGGTTTGAAAACCTCGGACGGACGGGCTATTGTCTGCGGATGCGATTTCTGCTAGCCATTGCGGTCTGGGTTGCAAGCATGACGATGCCGACGCCGCCGATCCGTCAGTTGCAGAGCGGAAAGGTCACGGGCATCCTCCGAACAGACTCCGGAAGTCCTATGCAGGGGATTCGTGTCGCGGTCGAGCCGGTGAGCAGTGCGTTGGATGCCGGCCTTCTCGAGAGCATTAGCCTGACGGACAAGGCGGGCCGTTACGTTCTAGAGAATGTCAGTCCGGGGCGTTATCGCCTGGTTACCGGGCGCATAGACTCGCCGCTGTACCATCCCGGGGTCCCGGATTCGAATCAGGCGACAACGGTCCTTGTCGTTGCCGGAGAGACCACACAAGTCCCAGACATGGTGTTTAACAGAACAAACATCGCTGGAAGAGTGGTCGACATCAAAACCGGGAAAGCCCGAACCATTAAGTTTCTTGCTCTTTGTTGTGACAACAGGCCGAGTTCCCAGTCGCCCTCTCTGGCTGCGCTGCGCATCATCGAGACCTCGCTGATGCCGATCTCGGCGACCGTCAATGAAGATGGCACATTTCGTTTCGCAGACGTGCCTCCCGGCAAGTATTTCCTTCAGGCGAATGACCCGGGGATCGTGCCAGTGGCTCAGATCATCGAGGTTGGTCGCGACCATGTGGAGGGTTTCGAACTCAAGGTCACGAGCGGGGTTCGTGTCGACGGTACTGTTATGGACCGACTCAGCCAAAGCGTGACTGCTGTAAACATCACGCTTAAACCCGATTCCGGCAACGCCATGTTCGAAGCCAGAACCATTTCGAGCGCTGCAACCACCCTGGTCGAATGGGGCCCAACAAGTGTAGGGTCGGCTGCTCCACCGGTCGACATGCTACGGAGAGTCGTGGCAGAAACCAAACCTCGCGCCGTGATGGCAACTGCCGCTGGATTTTCTTTCGCAGGGGTGCTGCCGGGCAAATACACTCTCGAAGCAAACGCGCCGGGCGGAAATGCTTTCAGCACGACGATAGAAGTGGGTATTCGCGACGCCGCAGTCGCCAGGCTCGATCTGCCGTTCATTCAGGTGACGGGACGCATTGCCGAATCCGATGGTTCCGCATTGCCGCGCCTTACGGGCTCCGTACGGTTCGTTTCGGCTGATCCGGTTGCGCGAATTGTCTTCGGTTTTCCAGATGACGCCGGACGTTTCTCAGTACTTTTGGCTCCGGGCTCGTATCGCCTTTTCACCGACACTCTGAATGTAGATTCGTCCATTGAGTCGATTACAGATGGCACAAACGATCTTCGCGCACAGCGCTTCATTGTTGATGGCAACCGTCAGCAGCAAATCCGCATCGTCGTCGCGCCCTGACGCGCGTGATGGTATGAGGTAGATATCGATGACTGTTTACGATTTCAAGGCGCGGACCATCGACGGACAGGAAGTCTCGCTCTCCAACTACCGAGGCAAGGTTCTCCTGATCGTGAATGTTGCAAGCCGATGTGGCTTCACGCCTCAGTATCGCGGGCTCGAAGAATTGTACGAACGATTCGGAAGCGCCGGCTTCGAAGTCCTCGGATTTCCCTGCAACCAGTTCGGGAAACAGGAGCCGGGAACGGACTCGGAGATTCGTGGGTTTTGTGACCTGCAGTATGGAGTCCGCTTTCCGCTCTTTTCGAAGATCGACGTCAATGGCCCAGCCGCACATCCGCTCTATGAGTTCCTGAAGAGATCCAAGCCGGGGTTCCTCGGAACGAAGCGAATCAAGTGGAATTTCACGAAGTTCCTGGTCGATCGCAATGGCCAGCCGTTAAGGCGCTACTCTCCTCAAACAACCCCGAATGCCATCCAGAAAGATGTGCAAGCCGTGCTCGGGCGCTAAGGCGACAGAGGCAGCATTCAACTGCGGGGTTGCTCAATATCTCCTCACTGCCGGCTGCGAGTTTGGGGCGCCGCTGAGTGTGGGCGGCAAAAATTTTGAAATTGGAAAGTCCCGCATTGGAAAGTAGAAGTTCGAAATCTCAAATTGGACCGAGCAGTGTGACGTTGTGCGTTCGGAGACATAGGTAACACTTTTTACCGGAGACATGGGTAACACAATTTTAGCTAAGGCTCTCTGGATGGCGAAGAGATGCCTTGATCGAGAATGTCCGGCAGATGTGACGTCCAATCTAAGATTTCGAACTTCGACTCTCCAATGCAGGACTTTCCAATTTCAATTTCCTTCTTACCATCGTTAATTTGGATCCTCAACAACACATACATTTGAGAGGTCCGTGTCCCTCACTCAGAACTCTGCCGGTGCTATCGACGACAACAATACCCAGAGACCGCCCATCATCCAGTTTAAGTGTTAAGGGAACGTTAATCCAATCGGACGAATCTTTATTCAAGTCGAAATCGATGCAACCTTCGATCCGAAACAGTCCGGGAATGGGCATACCCGAGCCCTCCATGACGCCTTGGTAGCGTCGGACGTCATAGCGGACCTGTCGCAAAAGTGTGCCGTTTTGGATCAGAGCGCCGAGTCCCGAACCCGCTTCAACGAGTTTCATCATGGGGTGGATTCTACCCCAGCCTTGTTCCAGCAGTGCGTTTTCGCCGGGAAGGGATTTTTCTAGCAGGCGGTCTGGTGCGCCAGAAGGTCGGTATGGCTTGGAACCGGTAGATCCTGTGCTGCAACAATGTACACTGCTCGCAGGTTCTTGGGGACGTGGACGTAGTACCAATGGCGGCCAATTTCAAATTCGAAGAATCCCGGATGGCTACTGTCTGGCGTTGCGGATACACCGCGATGCAGCGCGGTCTCAACTTCAGGTAAATAGATCCATGTGGCTGGATTAACGGGCATGACTGGCCGGTCCGTTTTTAACCACGTGGATTGAGGGGCGATCAAGGATTTCGCGTTCATAGTCTTCATAATCTTCATGACCTATTACGAGAGTGCAGTACCGGAAGTTTCAATTTATTTTCAGCAGCCATTTGCCTGTTCGCCGTTACATAAGACGGAATCCGCGGGAAATCGGTTCAGGAAATTTGCACATGATTAAGCCAGCATTAATTGAGTTCGAACGTGTTTCGATCATTCGCGGTAACGTCGTTGCAGTAAAGGACGTCTCTTTAAAGATTGGGGTTGGCGAGCACGTTGCGATTCTCGGCCCTAATGGCTGCGGGAAATCCACATTGGTCAAGGCCATATCCAAGGAATGCAATCCCCTCGTCGAAGAAGGCTCGTGGGTGCATGTTTTCGGCAGGGATGACTGGAATGTGTTCGAGCTGCGGAAGATGTTGGGAATTGTCTCCAGTGACCTCATGGAGCGATGCACTCGGATGGTTTCAGGTCGTGAGATCGTGCTTTCAGGCTTCTTTTCGACGATTGGCGTATGGGGTTATCAGGAAATCACGCCGCAAATGATTCAGAGCGCCGATCGCGCGCTGGCAATGATGGAAATCCCCCACCTGGCAGACCGCTACACCGACGAGATGTCTTCCGGTGAGGCACGCCGGGTTCTTTTGGCGCGTGCGCTGGTTCACGATCCTCGTGCTCTGATTCTCGACGAGCCTTCCACCGCACTCGATCTTTCAGCCCAATATGAGTTACGAGAAATCCTGCGCAAACTTGCGCAGGCCGGTATCGGCATCGTGATGGTGACACATCACCTTTCGGACTTGTTCCCTGAGATCGAGCGCGTGATTCTCATGTCACAGGGTTCTGTTGTGGCCGATGGTCCATCGCGCATAGTCCTTACTGCCCCGCGTTTGTCTGCTCTGTTCGGCCGCCCCCTGGAATTGCTCGAGCGCGATGGTTACTACAATCTTTGGTGATCTCTCCTGAATAGGACAGCACTCCTGCAGAAACGGCTCTCTGGGAACCTCTAGAGTTTTTGAATCGCCACAACTAGAATGCGCGGGAGTTCCGAGCATCTCTCACCAGGGAGGAAGTCGATGCGCCGTTTCGGTTGGCTGTGTGCGACGCTGCTCTGTTCGCTCTCCGTTGTAATTCAGGCACAGGACCCGGTGTTCAAAGTGCGCGTCGATGTTCCCATCGTGGCGTTGGAAGCCGTGGTTAAGGATTCGAACAATCACCCGCTGATTCATTTGTCACAGGCCGATTTCGAAATCTATGAGGATGGCCAGCCCCAGGAGATTCGTTACTTCGAAGCTGGCGAAGCTCCGCGCACTCTCTTACTGGTGTTCGACGTCACTGGAGTGATGGACAATTCGGCTACCTTCATGCAGCGCGCGATGGGGGCTGTGTTCGCAAATGTTCGTGAGCAGGACAAGGTTGGCGTTGGCGTGATGGGCCCGGAGTTTGAGATGTTGATGGGTTTCCGAAAAATAGAGAAAAACAAGCTGCCAAACGTGCGGCTTCCTCCGACCCGGATGGGATCCAATCTGTATGAATCTCTCGATATGGCTGCCAGGCGATTCGGGAAGGAGGACACAAGGAAAGCGATTATCGCAATGACGGACGGTAGAGAGACCCGCATGTTTACGGAGACTCAAAAACTTCTGGCTCCACCGGACATAACGAAAGACAGCGACTTTAAGGGGCACCTGGCCAGCGCCCAGAAGCGCGAGGTGCCCTACTACTTCATCGCGATGGATACGGATCCCCATTATCTTGGTCCAACCGACATGGAGTACAGAACACTCAGGGACCACACCCCGATCCCAAAAGCCAAGGCCTCAACGCTAGCGGACGACTATCTGGCAGCCGTTAAACTCCGAATGGAGCGTCTCGCGGAGGTAACGGGCGGCCGCGTGACATACATCAAGTCGTTGCCCGAGGTTGTCGATGCTTTCGATCGTGTTTCCCGAGAACTCGGCTACTCCTACAGCATGGGCTACTATCCGAAGGCTTCGCTCGACGACGGCAAAGTCCATAAGATCGAGATCCGCACCAGAGCCGGCTATAAGGTTGAGCAGTCGCGCGCGACATATGGCGGACTGAAATAGGCTATTTTCACGCGCGTTCGGACCAGCGTTTCCCCGCGACGAATACAGCGCGTGCGAACAACTTTTGTTTGCCCGTCCGCCTGGTATTGACGTTGTCCACGAACTCGAAGCTGCCCGAGACGAGTTCCAAAATCGTGACATCCGCCACGGCGCCTTTTCGCAGCGTCCCCAGGTCTTTCAGTGCGGGAATTGCTTTCGCGGAATTGACAGTCCCACGGGCGATGACCTGATCGAGCGGCATGCCCAGCATCAGAAACTTCGAAAGAACATTGGGAAAGTCGAAAACCTGGTCGGTGAGGCCCGGGCCATTCAGGTCCGAGGAAATGCTATCAGGCAAGAAATCCTGCTGAAGGGCGCGTTCGGCTACGTCCCAGGTGATGTGCCCGTTGCGCCCATTGCCTATGTCAAAAAGAATGCCGCGCCGGCGCGCCTCACGCACCTGCGGGAGAACGCGGCCATTACTATCAAGGATCCCGTTAGGTGGCGGCGAGTAGACGTGGGTTACGATGTCGCCTGGACGCAGCAGCGCGAGGATATCGGGCAGGGGCGAGCGCGTGTCTCCAACATGAACCATTAAAGGAATGTTGAAAGCCTGAGTAATTTCATGCGCGCGACGAACGGCGTCGAGATCGTGATCGCCAGCCAGCGGACGCGACAGTCTAGCCTTTACGCCAACGATGAACTCTCTGTTGCTTCGAACTGCGGCCCGCGCGGCTTCCGCGTCGGCTGTCTCGAACTTGAGAAGCTCTCCTTCCGCCTGATTGCCCAAACGGGAGACATTAATAAGGATTCGAACGCGATTAGTCGCGTTTCGGACAACACCGATCATGTCCTGAATACCATCGGCGCCACGCGAACCAGCGTCAACCACCGTTGTAACACCGCCGGAGAGGACCTGCTGCGGGGATACCTCGCCCGGGCGGGGATGCGCGTGAATGTCGACCAATCCCGGAACTACAAGGCGGTCTTTGGCATCGAATACCTCCGCCGCTTCCGATGCAGGAATATTCGGCTCTAGCGCCGCGATCTTTCCGCCTTTGATGCCGAGGTCCATGAGGCGGTCGAGACGCTGGCTCGCATCGAGAACGCGACCTCCTTTAACCACGACATCGTACTTTGGCACGGCCGCGAGCGGAGCGCCGACAAGAATTGCGGAAGACATCAGAAACTGGCGACGGTTCATCATGCCCGGAGATTATAGGGACGAATTGTCTGTAAGCTTCGCCACATTTTTAAGGAGGCCGTGTATCATTTCGTGCGTCTGCGAGGTGAGGATGTCCCTTTTGCGGAAAGGCGTGCGCGTAGTCGCCGCGATCGTCGTTGTCTATTGTACGTTTTCGAATTTTTTGGATCTCAGCATGGGTTTCAGCACTTTGGGCGGACTCCCTCCGCGTGAAGCCGGCTCGGTCGAGACCTTCGAAAGACTCTTCCTTCCTATTCGGGACGCTCTCTATCGGGAAAAATACGACGGTCGAAATCTCGGATATGTAACCGTCCGCTCCCCTGTAGGCCAGCCGAGGGATATGCGGGACGACATACGTTACTCTGAGCTCCGCTACGTTGTCATACCGTTTAGCCTGATAGCCGACGCTCAAGGCGCCCCATATGTAATTGGAGATTACACAGAGAATGATCAGGCTCCAGAGTCGTTGGAGGGTTATACCAAGGTCCATGACGAGGGTGGGAAGTTGGTCCTTTACAAGAAGGTCGCTCCATGAGCGTTGCCGCAGTGCTCGCCTTCGTTCAGGCGACCGCGGTGATGATGTTGCTGGGGTTCTTTGTCATTGAACTGTTGCTTCCACCCCGCACTGTTTCTCGCTCGTTGACATGGGCGCTGGCGCCCGCTGTCGGCGCAGGGCTCTGCTCATTCATCCTGTTTTTATTTCGCCGCCCGATGTTCAGTGTCGAGCGAGGTCTTCTGGTGGTGCTGTTTTGCTTGTGGGTCTGGAAGAGGCGCCCCGCCATGGCGAGCCTGGCCAACTTCTGGACGTATCGGATTCCACTCCTCCATGCCCTCTTGTATGGCGCAATTCTGGTTACGATCATCGCAGCGGTTGATCGGATCGGACACATTCCGCACGGAGGCACGGATGGACATGCCATCTGGAACAGCCATGCCCGGTATTTGTTTCGCGACGGTCCTGGCTGGCAGCAGCACTACCTGAACACATTCCTTCCCGATTATCCGCTTCTTCTGCCAACGCTGGTTGCGCGTGTCTGGCGATATGCAGGCGACGTGCCTGACCTGGGGGGGCTGCTTGGACTTCTGTTCCCATTCATCGCTGTTGCTGTGCTGGGAACTGCGCTGGCCGAGGTGCGTGGCTCTTCTGCAGGCATACTCGTGGCATTCACGCTTCTCACATCGACTTATTACATGGTGATTGGTACTCACCAGGAGGCGGATATTCCCTTATCGGCATTCATCCTCAGTACCGTTGTCTTGATTTATCTCTACTTCGAACGGGAATCGGCGCCCAGCGGCCTGCTGATACTGGCGGGTTTTTTGGCCGGATGCGCTGCGTGGACAAAAAACGAAGGCATTCTATTTCTTGTCGCGACACTGGTCGCACTTCTATTTCCCATACTGTGGAAACCAAGTGTGACGCTTCACCGCTTCGGGCTTTTTCTTCTCGGCTTAGTGCTTCCCCTTGCTGTGCTTGCGTACTTCAAAATGGCCATTGCTCCGGGTAATTATCTCGTCCAGGGCAGACAAACATCAGATCTGCTCGCGAAGGTCACAGATCTGGACCGCTATCGCATTATCTTTATCTCTTTTCTAAGAACGGCATGGATCTTTGGGAAATGGAGCATCCACCCGGTCATACCCCTGATCGCGTTTGTGGTATGGAGAGGCTTGAATTGGCCCGAGATCGGCACAATGCGCTGGCGCACGGCCGCCGGTATTCTTCTGGTTGTCCTGAGCGGCTACTTCTGGATCTACGTGATTACTCCGATAGAACTAAATCTTCATCTGGGAAGCTCGCTCGATCGACTGCTGATGCACCTGTGGCCTTCTGCCATTTTTGTGATTGCTCTGGTCGCCAGGAGAGAGTCTCCTTCTGCAACGTTAACTCAGGCGTAAAGAGACGGCTCGCCCTCGGGCCGCGTCTTCCACCGGCGATGTATCCACAGCCAATGATCCGGATAGCGGCGAATCATGTTTTCAAGGACGAGGTTGAAAGAACGAGTATTTTCAACGACATCTTTCGTCGGATCGCCGGTTGAGATCAAGTCGACGGCGGGATCGAATCGAAGACGATGCTTTCGTGCGTTTGCGTCCCAGATGAGAAACCCGGGAATCACGGCAGCTCCCGTTCTTAGCGCAAATGTGGCGATTGCCGGGGTGGTGGCCGCGGGTATTCCAAAGAAGTCCACGAAAACCCCTTCATCCCGCGTGGTGTTCTGATCGACCAGGATGCCGATCGTTTCGTTATTTCGGAGGGCTTTCAAGATATCGCGGGATGCATGCCTTTTGTCGATGGGGGTATTGCCCGAAAGTCCGCGATATTTTTCGATCAGTCTTTCGACTTTGCTGTTGTCGATTTCGCGGACAACAAACTTCATCGGATTGCCATAGAGCGAATGCGCGAAGCAACTGAGCTCCCAGGCGCCGAAATGCGCTGTCAGGAAGAGCACGCCTTTTCCACGCTGGACCGCGTCCTGATAGTGTTCCAGCCCTTCATGAACCACTAGATTTGCGATGTTTCGTTTGTTCAAACGTGGAAAGTGGCTGAATTCCACCAGCAGGCGCCCGAGGTTCGAGAATGATCCGCGGAGAATCCGAAGACGCTCTTGCTCGTCGAGCGCAGGCATGGCCATGCGCAGATTCTGGAGCCCAGCCTCACGCTGACGCTTTGCGAAGCGGAATCCCAGTATGGCGACGATTTCGGCAGCGGGATAAGCGGCGAATCGCGGTATCCATCCGAACGTTTTCAGCAGAGCAAGGGCAGCAACATACTGGACAGCGTCTTTAACGCCTTCTGTCATCCGTGCTATCTTCGCATACTTTCATCGCCTCCTCCGGGGGGCCGGTTCTTATGCGACGCGCCATCAAACGCCCGGAAATGCCCCGACTGAATGAGCCCGTTATCTTTCTGCTATTGGGCATTACCTGCTACGTGTTCTTTTTCAACGGTCTTGGAAGCGTCGGACTGCTCGGGCCGGACGAACCGCGTTACGCCGCTGTGGCGCGGGAGATGTATCACACGGGCGACTGGATCACTCCGCGGCTTCATGGAATGACGTGGTTTGAAAAACCCATCCTGTGGTACTGGAGCGCGGCAATCAGCTTCACGATCTTCGGCGTCACTGAATTTGCTGCTCGTCTTCCGTCGGCGTTGTCCGCGACGGCGACAGTGTTTCTGACTTACATCGTTTGCAGGAGGCTTTGGGGACAGGGTATCGCTATCGCCGCGAGCCTCATTGTTGCGTCTTCCGTCGGGTGCTTTTCGTTTTCGAGGGCAGCTTCGATGGACATGTTGCTGACCTCGTGTCTTACCGTCGCCCTCCTCTGTTTTCTAATGGGCTACAACGTCGCTGGTCCGAATCGCCGCTGGTGGTTTGTCGGCTTTTACGCCTTCGTTGGTTTGGGCGTTTTGGCCAAAGGGCCAGTCGCCGTGGTACTTCCGGTGCTGGCCCTTCTCGGATATCTCCTGTTCCGGGGCCGGCGTAACGAATGGAAAGAGTGGTACCTGCATTACATTTTGCTCACGCTGGCGATTGCTGCTCCCTGGTATATCGCCGTTATACGCGCCAACGGTTTCGAATTCGTGCAAGTATTCTTCATTAATCAGAATTTCGAACGGTTCACGAGCACCATTCACGGGCATCAACGGCCCTTTTACTTCTATATTCCCGATCTGATGATGCTCGCGTTTCCGTGGACGTTCATGGTCATCCCCAGCCTGCGCCGAGTTTTCGATCGCAACGATCGTATTCTTCTCTGGTTTGCAGTTGTTCCCGTCGTCTTTTTCTCTTTTTCCGGTTCCAAGCTGCCGGGATATGTTTTGCCGTCAGTTCCGCCACTGGCAATGCTCTGCGCACGCGTGATTTCGGAGAGCACTTCACGGGCTTTCCGAATCGCCGTGTACATCGAAGCTGGCGCGATGCTGTTTATCGGAGTCGCCTTCGGTCTTTTTGGTGACATGCTTAGTGTTGATCCCCACATCAGCGTGTTCAAAATAATGGTCGCCGTGTTGCTGATGACCCTGATATTGACCGCTATTGCGACGTGGTTGCAGCCGCTCGTGTTATTCGCGTTCAACGCTGTAGCGATGGCGGCGCTGGTCCTCATTGCCACGAGCTTTGTTGTGCCGCGCTTCGAGACGACAGATACGATGCGTCCGTGGAGAGATGTACTGCACGAAATGGTGCCGGACGAGCAGACGGTGTTCACATATCGTCCCCCGCGGTGGGTGGAATATGGGATGCAGTTCTATCGATACAACAAGACCCAGGACATCTGGACACCGGAGGAGCTCAAAATGGTGGTTCCGCGGGGCGAGAAGAAGCTCTTTGTTTCGGATGAGAAGGGTCTCGTCGATCTGGGAAGTATCCCTGGTGTCGAGATAAAAATCGAAAAGGCGGTGGGCAACCTTAGCGTCTTCTGGTTATCGTTGTCGCCGTAACGACTAGGGCCCTCTGGCAATTCTCTCCCAGTCCCGAGGCGTGTTCACGTAAACAAACATTTCCACTCCGAAGCCCAACCCCCGCATTTCGTCCTCCTCAAGGATCTCTACCTGTGATTCCTGAACGAAGGCTCGAATAGACAGGTTCTGAGAGACCACGCGTCGCTCTACTTCTGGTGTCAGGTCCTTTCGGACCCCCAGGCACAAGGAAATACCCCGCCGATTCGGCAGGCGAGAAGTGGTTTCCTGGAAGCCATGAAGCGGGAGTGGAACGCACGGAGAGAGTCAGGTGTCAAATAAGGGCAGATCGACGGCAAGGAAGAGACTCGATTGCTGTTCGCTGGACTCGAGAGCGGTAAGGATTCCACCCAGAGGACCCTTTCCGGGATACGGTCGAGAAATTCGTGCCGCCCTACAACCCGTACCGGATTCGCAACCGTCGAAAGTAACTGGATCATGTGGTCGAGCAGAGATTTGCCGCCCCACTCCAGCGTCGCTTTGTCCTCCCATCCGGCGGCTTTGTCCTCCGGCCAGGATGAACCCGTTCGTTGACGTTGTTGGCGGCATTCCTCTAATATGGGACCTCCTTTAATGTTTGAAAATCTTTTGTTTAGGAGCGTATTACGCCCCGTCCTATGAAGAAGCTTACTGCCATCCTGACCATCCTTTGTGCCTCAATTGTGCTGACCGGTCAGGGTACGCAGGCCGGACGCTTTATGAGCGTCGATGAGGTACGCGCAGGGATGAAGGGCGTCGGGCGGACCGTTTTTGAAGGTACGGCCATCCAGGAGTTTCAGGTAGAAGTCATGGGCGTGCTGAAGAACGTTCAGCCGAAGCAGGACTTGATTCTTGCACGACTGTCGGGCGCGATGCTGGAAAAGACGGGAGTCATCCAGGGCATGAGCGGAAGCCCAGTCTACATCGATGGCCGGCTTATCGGCGCTGTCGCGTTTTCGTTTCCCTATGCGAAGGACCCGATCGCCGGTATCCAGCCCATATCCCAAATGCTGGAGCTGTTGGACCGGAGAACCGCAGCTGGTACTCCTGCCGCCGTCGGCCCTGAGCAGGTCACTCCCCTCGTGTCCCCGGCCGCGTTTGTCCAGAAAATGATGGAAAAGGCGCGCAGTGGAGCGTCCATGCAAGAGATTCTGGGCTATCCGGTAGCGCCCGTTTCAGCTGGCGGCGGCTCGCTGGCTCATATCCCTATTCCACTATCGATTGCGGGAGCCACGTCTGGTTCACTGCAGCAGTTTGGGCCGTTTTTTAGCGCCTATGGATTCAGCGTCGTGCAGTCCGGCGTGTCGGGCGGAGCGCTCAATCTGCCCTCCACGCCGGGGCGCCGCCTTGAACCCGGAGCCGCGGTTAGCGCATCGTTGGTTCAGGGTGATCTCGATATCAGCGCAAACGGCACCGTGACCTATGTGGACGGAGACAAGGTGTACGCGTTCGGGCATCCGTTTCTGTCCGTCGGCCCTCTCGACCTGCCGATGTCGACGGCATACATCATCACTTCGATAGCCCGATTGGATAGTTCGTCCAAGGTTGCAGTTCCCGTGGATGTCGTGGGCGCGTTTCGGCAGGATCGTGCCACCGGAATTTTCGGAAGCATGGCAGACAAGCCCGCAATGATTCCAATGACGATCCGGGTGAAGTCCAGCACTGGGCCCACAACGCTGTATCGATTCGAAGTGGTCAATGATCGCTATCTGACGCCGCTTCTTACCAGCCTCACCATGATCAACGCTATCGGCGCCAGTGAACGGGGCCTCGGCGAGATCACGATGAACGTTACCGGAAAGATCCAGATCAAAGGCAGCGACCCGGTCAGTATTTCGAACATTTCCACCGGCGATGGGAACGGCCCAACGATGGCGACTGTCGCGGCGGTGTCACCGATTCAATACCTGCTGACCTCGGGATTCGACGGCGCGCTGATCGAAGGTGTCGACCTCGACATCGCCACTACCGATCGCAAGACCAGCGCAACGCTTGAACGAATCTCTGTGAATAAGGATGAGGTTCTTGCGGGAGAGACGGTCACGTTGTCTGCTCAATTGCGCGGAACGCGCGGAGAAATCATTGTCGAGCAATATCCCGTCGTCATCCCGCCGGGTTTGGCGTCCGGCAAAATCCAGATGATGGTAGGCGATGGAAGTACGGTCACTGCTTCCGAATTGCGCCGCGGAGCGACGGGAGCTCCTCCGGGTTTGGCGGCCGCCGTCAGGGAACTCAACAAGCTGAGAAAGAACGATCGTCTGTACGTAAAAATCACCAACAACCAGCCTGGCGTGGTGATTGGTGGCGAGGAGTTTCCATCGCTTCCGCCTTCGATGATCGCTCTTCTCGACAGCAGTCGGGCTTCCAGCCGCGCTGTGGCCGCTTTGCCGAACTCGACCGTGGTCGAGTATGAGCTGCCGCAATCCCGATACGTTCTGCAGGGACAGCGATCGCTGACGCTGACAGTAAAACCGTGATGAAAAAGATTATCTGGGTTGTTCCTTTCCTGCTCGTCGCACCTTTGCTCGCGGTTTCTCCGGTCTTTTGGGAAATACGAACCTATGACGATTTCCGTAAAGGCACGCTGAGCAATCTGTCCCTGACCAACGAAGACCGGCTTGTCCTTGCTCCGCGTTTCGAACCTGTTTTCAATACCGAACAGCCTTTTGTTTGGTCCGCCGCTGCGGATTCTAAAGGAAATATCTATTTGGGGACCGGACATGACGGAAAGGTCTTCAAAGTCGATTCGTCCGGCAAGGGGCAAGCAATTGCAGACCTTCCGGAACTCGACGTGTTTGCCGTTGCCGTCGATTCAAAGGATGCTGTTTACGCCGCGACATCGCCGAACGGCAAAGTCTACAAGATCGAACCGGGAGGCGCCGCTCAGCCTTTCTTCGATCCCGAAGACAAATACATCTGGTCCCTTGTTTTCGACAGGCAGGGACGGCTGATCGTCGCGACCGGTGACAAGGGGGTGATCTATCGTGTCACCGCCGATGGAAAAGGGCAGGTTTTTTACGACACTGATGAAACCCACGTCATCTCCCTGGCAGTAGATCGCGAGGGGAACGTCATCGCAGGCGGCGACCCGAAGGGATATCTGTATCGGATTTCGCCGGATGGCAAGGCATTTGTACTTTATGACTCGGGAATGCGTGAAGTCCACGCAGTCACGGTAGCGCCTGACGGTACGATTTACGCCGCGGTAGTTAGTTCACGTCCCGGATTGTCCCCATCCTCGGTGCCGGTTCTTGTGCCTGATGCGTCTTCACGCGGCGAGGCAACCGTGACAATCAGCCTGGCTGCGGAGAGTGCCGCGGCACAGGCAATCGAAGTCACTGCAGCAGCCAACGACTCGGGACCTGCTTCCCCTGTTTCGTCGGCGTCATCGTCGCGTTCGAACGCGGACAGTATGACGCAAACCGCAATCCTGGAAGTTCTTCCCGACGGCATTGTGAATACCATTTGGCGATCTTCTTCAGAGATGGTCTTTGCGCTTTTGCCCCGCGGAGATCGCCTGCTCTTTTCTACGGGCTCCAAGGGCCGCATCTATTCGTTTCAGAAGCCCCGGTTCACCACATTGCTCGTGGAGTCTTCCGAAGAGCAGACAACGAATCTGTTGCAAGCTGGAAACAGGGTGTATGCCGCGTCATCGAATGTCGGAAAGCTGTTTAATCTTGGTGATGCCCTGGCCACTACCGGTACCTACGAATCCAGCGTGCGGGACACAGAAGCGATATCGATTTGGGGCAAGGTCACGTTGAAATCGGATACTCCGCAGCTGATTCAGCTCTCCACCCGCAGCGGCAACACCGGATCGCCCGACAAAACATGGTCGGAGTGGACTCGTGTCGATGGGGATGGCGCCACGAGCAGCCCGAAGGCACGGTTCATCCAGTGGAGAGCCGTTTTGAGGGCAGATGCCGGCCGGTCGCCGTCGCTGAACTCTGTCACGGTTCCCTACATGCAGCAGAATTTCCGTCCCGAGATCACGTCGCTGGATGTGCTGCCTTTTGGTGTGACGCTCATCAAGCAGCAATCCTTGACGTCGACTGGATCGCCTGCGGGGCCCCAGGACGCCGCGACGACACGCGCGACGGCCCGTGCGGGACTGCCGGGAATCATCAAGGTGCCGCCCCGGCGCTCCCTTCAGAAGGGAGCACAGTCCTTTCAGTGGGTGGCGGTGGATAAGAACGAAGACACTTTGCAGTATGATCTTTATTACCGTGCTGACGGGGCCACGAACTGGGTTCTTCTGAAGAAGAACGTAGAAGACAGCTTCTATACGATCAACTCCGACACACTCCCCGACGGTACGTACGTGGTTCGCCTGGTTGCCAGCGATATCCTTTCCAATACGCCTGACAGCGCTCTAGCCGGAGAGCGCGAAAGCAGGCCGTTTACGATCGACAATACGCCCCCGGAAGTCACGGCAAAGCAGGACGGATTAAATGGCGGACGGGTCCGGGTTGCTATCGAGGCGGCAGACTTGACGTCTACACTAAGTCAGGCAGAGATTTCCGTGGATGCCGGGGAGTTCAGGACCATATTTCCACGAGACGGAATCACAGACTCCAAACGCGAGTCGTTTCTATGGCAGTCGGATATTCTTTCCCCTGGTGAACACATAATTACTTGCCGAGTTTACGATCAGAACGATAACGTTGGCTTGTCCAAGTTGGTCGTCAGGGTTCCATGATGAAGATTAAATATGGAGTGGCTTCATTCCTTCCGCTGCTGATCGGTGCGTCCTTCGTTTTCGCGCAAGGGCAACGTCGCCCTACGGCTGCCGACCCCACGGATCGCCCGCGGCTGGACGTTGAATCATACGCAATCGATATCACACTGATGCCGGCTGAACATATGCTGAAAGGGACTACCGAAGTGAAGTTCCGTCAGCTGGAGCGGACATCGTTTGTAACGTTCGATATCGACAATCGCCTGCGCGTTGGGAAAGTTACCCTAGATGGCACTGAGGCACGCTCCCGGCAGTACGACCTGGACAATACAATCGAAATCAGCACCGCCGCCGGCCAGCTTACCGATGTATCCACGCTTGTTGTTGAATACGAAGGCTTCCTCGATCCACCAACCGGGAACAAGCGCGGCCCCATACTCTCGGGCATTTCCGAGAATGGCGCCTACCTTCTTTACGATTCCAAGTGGTACCCGACGAACGGTCTCTACAAGGACAAGGCAACGGTGACTCTGACCGTTCATGGTCCCTCTGATTGGACGATCCTCTCGGACTTGCCCGGGTCAGGTACGAAGTTTTCCAGCACGGTGCCGTCATACTGGGGCCTTCTTGCGGCGGGAAAATACACGTCAAATACTGTTAAGACCGAACGCGGTGAGGTCGGAGTTTACACGCTGAAGGCAAAGGCCGAAGACGCCAATCCCATCGTTCAAAGCGCCGCAAAAACTCTCGACTTCTACACGAGTACTTTTGGTCCGCTCGTTCAGCCCAAGTTTCAGCTTATCGAGGCGGCCGACGCGAACTGGCCGTCACGCTGGGGCGTTGGCGCGCTTCTGATGTCTACCGGCCAATTCAGGCCCGACTTCGATCAGCCCGCGCTCGCAATGGCTCTTGCCCATCAGTGGTTCCCGCTAAAGTTTGCTGTCACCGATGTCGCGCGTGATGCATGGCTTGCCGACGGTTTTTCCACGTTCGCAAGCCTTCTGTATGCCGAGAAGGATCTTTCGCCCGCCGCATATCAGGATCAGGTAGACAAGGCCCTGATAAAGGCTCTGGCCAGTGAAGACGCTATGTCTGTTCTCGACGCCGGAAAGCTCGAACGAGAATCGCCGAATTATCGCGCACTCGTCCAGTACAAGGGAGCCTACGTGCTCCGAATGCTGCAGTGGGTGATTGGAGACGAAAAGTTTCACACCTTCCTGACGCGCTATGTGGAGCGCTTTCAGAACACTCCCGCATCCACGGACGCCGTCAAGAAACTTGCCTCAGAAGTCGCCGGCGACGACCTGGATTATTTCTTTGAGCAATGGCTCGTGGATACCGGAATCCCCGAAATGACATCCACCGCGTCGATTTATCGCGTTCGCGATGGCTATCGGATCGAAGGCGATATCAAGCAGGATCTGGATCTGTTCCGCATGCCGGTGGAGATCGAAGTTGAGACCGACGGAGAGCCGGAATATCAGCGCGTTGATGTTTCAAGGCAATCCAGTGAACTCAATATCGCCACACAGCGAAAGCCCAAGCGCATCAATATCGACCCACGGAAGAGGATTCTTCGCCTCTCGCCCGATATTCGAGTCGCCGTCAGCATCAATCGTGGCGAGGAGTTCATGAATGAGGGACGGTTCAATGACGCGATGGATCAGTTCCAGGATGCTATCGACCAGAGTCCACGTAGCTCTCTTGCAAGCTTCCGAATGGGCGAAGCGATGTTCGAGCTGGGCAACGTTACTCCCGCCGCTTCGAACTTCCGCAACGCGCTCGACGGCGATCTAAAGCCGAAGTGGGTTGAGGTCTGGGCCCATATCAACCTCGGGAAGATCTACGATTCCCGTGGCGACCATGATCGAGCAATCTCGGAATACCAGAAAGCAATCAGTACCGGGGACGATGCCTACGGTGCCCAGGCCGACGCGCAGAAATACATCGCTCAGCCCTTCAAGCCCGGCTCCCAACGATAAGTCTGGGCGGATCCGGGGTCAGACTACTCGAACCCCGATCTTGTCGAAGCCGCGCGCCAGACAGTCTTTCTTTCAGCAGCAAACCTGGACTCACCTCTCTCCAAAAAAGTCACAAAACGGTCTAGAAAAAACAACAAAATCGGTTCAATCTGATTTTTTGGGCCGTGAATAAGACCTGAAGGAGACAAGTCAATGGCAAACACAAACGCTGGAAAATTTGTTTGGTATGAGGACCTCGCCAAAGACCCGAAAGGCGCGATCGATTTCTATAGCGATGTTATCGGGTGGAAGACACAGCCCTTCACGGAAGGCGGCGACGGCGACTATGTGATGTGGGTCGGCAGTCAGGGGCCCCTTGGCGGTGTAATGAAGCTGCCGGATGAAGCGTCCAGGATGGGAATTCCACCTCACTGGATGGCGCACGTCCTGGTCTCAAACGTTGACGAAACCGTTGCCCTTGCGAAGAGGCTCGGAGGAAAAATACACAAGGAAGCCACGGACATCCCCAAGGTAGGCCGCTTCGCCGTAATCGGAGACCCGCAGGGGGCTTTCATTTCCATTTTTGTACCTACCGAGCCGATGACTCTTCACGACTCCTCCAAACCTGGCGAGTTTTGCTGGAATGAGCTCATGACCAGCGACAGCCTCGGGGCATTCAATTTCTATTCACAACTGTTCGGGTGGAAGATTCTTCAGGAAATGGACATGGGCGCCATGGGGACCTACCGAATTTTCGGCATCGGCGACAAACAAATGGGTGGAATGATGACCACTCCAAAGGGCAACGCGATGCCTCCGACGTGGCTTTACTACACAGAGACAGTTGACCTCGATGCCGCGCTTGCCCGAGCAAAGAACCGCGGCGCTCAATTGATGAACGGGCCAATGGACGTGCCCGGCGGCCGCATTGCCCAGCTAACCGATCCGCAGGGGGCGGTCTTCGCGTTGCATCAGAAGGCTGCGTAGGAATGAGGATCCCTCATCCGGCCCTTCGGGCCACCTTCTCCCGGTGGGAGAAGGAGCTGCGCCACAGGTTCGGTCCTTCTCCCACCGGGAGAAGGTGGCCCGAAGGGCCGGATGAGGGATCCTCAGGGGCCGTTTCCCTCGCGCCGTCTTTACTCCAGATACCTGCGTAAGAACGCGAGCGCTTTTCCCCATGCGTCTTTCGCGTCCGCTTCCCGATAAACTTCCTTGCGGGTGTCATTGAAGAACGCGTGGTCGGCATCCGGATACCGCACGACGCCGCCGCTCCGGCCTGTGCGTTTGATGAACTGCTCCAGCCTGTCCACGTCGGCTGCCGGTAGATGATGATCCTGTTCTCCGAAGAAATAGAGAACAGGCGCGGTGAGATTCTCCAGGACAGAATCCGGCGGAATGCGCCCATAGAACGGAGTCGCTGCGCGGATGTCGCGGTTGTGGCATGCGAGGTTCAGCGCGAGAAAGCCTCCCATGCAAAAGCCAATCACGCCGATCTTCTCCTTGTCCACGTTCGCGGTGGACTTCAGGTGCTCCACCGCTCCGTTCATTTTTTGAAGACCTTCGGCGGGGTCCAGCGCCATCAGCCACTGACGCGCTTCGGTCGGATCGGTCGTCACTCTGCCGTCATACATGTCTGGGGCCAACGCAGCGAATCCTTCTGATGCGAGCCGCTCGGTCACATCCTTGATGTGCTCGTTCAGGCCCCAGAATTCCTGAAGGACGATCAGGCCGGGCAGCGCCGCAGTATCCTCGGACCACGCGAGAAACCCCATCGCGTCGCCCGCCCCGGTGGGAAATCGAATACTGCTAGTCGAGATGTTCGCCATAAACCGCGGATTCTAACTGTTATACTTTCCGGATGACAAAGGAAGAGTTATTTGAAAAAGCCGTGGATGCCTTCGGAGAGAACAGGCTCGACGAGTCCATCGCTCTCTACCGGCAAGCACTTGAAGTTGACCCAAAATTTCAGGATGCCCTGCACGGGCTCGGCATGGCTCTTTTCAACCACGGCCGACTCTCCGAGGCCGAGGAAACGGCCAAACGCCTCATTGAGATTGACGGCGACGACGTCCTTGCTCATACAAGTCTTTCCATGATCTACCACGCTCAGGGCCGCATAGAAGATGCTGAGAAAGAAGGGAATGTGGCCAAAATCATGGGGTGGAAAGAAGAGCTAAAAAAGGGTAAGAACTCTTAGAAAACTTCCTTTTTTTCATGTGTCCCCGGGTGAGAATCCTCAGGTCTCCAAGAGCGGTACCATCTCCGTTCTAAAGGAAGAGAGACCAGCCGGAGAAGATTCCGGACGGAAATGAGGACGATGTCTGCGGTAAGCACGGATCTTGACCAACTCATTCAGTTCCTCAAGCACGTCAGGTTGTTTTCTGAGATGGGCCCTGAAAGCCTGACCAAGCTCGCTGGTTGCCTCAAAAGCGCAGAGTTCCCGGCACAGGAAGTTATTGTTCGCGAAGGCGCGCCCGGCGTATCGATGTATGTCATCAAATCCGGGCTCGTTGAAGTGCGAAAGAAAGATGCTGTGACCGGCATCGATTTCCTTGTTGCCGAGCTTGGTGAAGGCGCCGCGATGGGCGAAATGGCTCTGCTGACCGGCAGGCCGCGGTCTGCAACCGTCACTACGGTTCAGCCTACCGTTGTTTTCACACTCACTCGCGCAGATTTCCGCAATCTGCTTACGCAGCACCCTGAAATTTCGCTTGGTCTCGCGCGGATTCTCGCCGAGCGGCTTGAAGCGGCCACACGTGAGCAGGTGGGCATTGAACTCTTTAACCTGCAGAAAGGAAACTTTGACGCGGCGATCCTGGGACTGTTGCCGCAGTCGGTTATCCTTCTACACAAGATCGTTCCTGTCTCCTACACGAACAACTCGCTGACGATCGCGATGGTGAATCCCACGAACCTTGTCGCGTTCGATGACGTTCGGCGTTATGTCAAGGGCGCGCTCATCGAGCCCAGAGTGTGCACAGAAGAGGATTTCCGCAGATTCATGGAGACGACTTATCCCCAGGTCCTGGGATTGGATCCTGGAAAGCGAGAGAACCTCGACCGAAGGAACGAAGAGGCTCGGACCGAGCGCAGGCGCGAAGACCGAAGGCGGGACGGGAGGAAGAGTGCCTCCATGTTCGATCAGCCGATGCAGAGTCTTGAAGACCTGCAGAACGAAATCTTGCAGGGCCTCGAAGTTGAGCGGGATGAGGAGGAGAAGCCTCAGGACGTTATCGACCTCGCGACAGCTTCTGAAGATGCGCCCGTTGTCCGCCTCGCAAACAACATTCTCGCGATGGCCATCAAGAAGGGCGCCAGCGATATTCACATCGAGCCTCAGGAGAAAGGAGTGGTGCTCCGCCTGAGGGTGGACGGTGTTCTGAGAGTTGAGAGCATTCTTTCCAAGAAGATTCAACTGCCGCTGGCGTCGCGTCTGAAAATCCTTTCGCGTCTGGATATCGCGGAACGACGTCTCCCCCAGGACGGACGCATATCGATCAGGATCGATGACCGCAGCATCGATTTCCGTGTTTCCACTGTACCCGCCAAGTTCGGCGAAAAGATCGTAATGCGTATTCTCGACAAGAATGCGTCCTTGCTGCCCCTTGATCAGTTGATCGCCCACGGCCCCACGGTGGAGAAGTTCCGGTGGATGATCAATCAGCCCTACGGCATCATCTACGTCACTGGCCCGACCGGGTCCGGAAAAACGACCACGCTGTACAGTTCGCTGAACGAGATCAATTCTCCCGAGGTAAACATCTCGACGGCTGAGGATCCCATCGAATACGATCTCGCCGGCTTGTGCCAGGTTCAAACGCACAAGGACATCGGGCTCGATTTCGCCCGCATCCTGCGGGCATTTCTGCGCCAGGACCCTGATGTGATTCTCGTGGGCGAAACCCGCGACCAGGAAACCGCCAAGATCTCGGTCGAGGCGGCCCTCACCGGACATCTCGTCTTCACCACACTGCACACAAACGATGGCCCGAGCTCTTTTACCCGTTTGCAGGAAATGGGCATTGAGCCATTCCTGATGGCGAACTCCACCATCGGTATTATTGCTCAGCGGCTCGCTCGACGGGTTTGCAAGGCTTGCAAGCAGGAAGTCGAAGTGGACGAGACGACTCTCGGTTATTTCGGTTACACACGGGAAACTTCGCCGCCTTTCTTCAAGGGGCAGGGGTGCGACCGATGCAGCGGCACGGGGTACAAGGGCCGTGTCGGTCTCTACGAATTGCTAGCCATGACGGACGAACTCAAGCGCGCGGTTGCGAGTGGAGCCAACACATCCACTATCACCGAAATCGCAGTGCGGGGCGGAATGAAGACCCTGAAGCAATACGCCATGATTGTGATGGCGGAGGGACTCACGACCGTCGAAGAAGTGCTTAGCAACCTCGTTATCGAAGCGTAGAAAAATCGGGGCCAGGGGCTCCCCTGGCCCCGATTTTCCTATTTAGTGGGCACTGTCTCGGGTTTCTTGGCCGTCAGCACGGCTTCTCTGCAAAACTTCTCGTAGAGTTTCACGTCTTCGGTGCTGCCGATAATCAAAGGCACTCTCTGGTGTAGCGAATCCGGCGTCACATCCAGAATCCGCTGAGCTCCCGTCGATGCATTGCCGCCGGCCTGCTCCACGACCATCGCAAGTGGCGCCGCTTCGTAGAGCAACCGCAGCTTTCCCTTCGGGCCGGGGTAGAGAAAGATTCCACCCTTCAGGAGATTTCGGTGGAAGTCCGCGACGAGTGATCCGATGTAGCGCAGCGAATAGGGACGTCCATCGGACTTCTGGTCGGCCTTGACGTGGTCGACATAGCGACGCGTTCCGGCATCCCATTGATGAATGTTCCCTTCGTTGATGCTGTAAATCTTTCCTCTTTTTGGAATCTTGATGTTTTCGTGCGACAGGAGGAACTCACCAAGACTCGGATCCAATGTGAATCCGTTGACTCCATGTCCTGTCGTATAGACCATCATCGTGCTCGATCCGTAGATGAAGTAGCCCGCAGCGAGTTGTTCGGTTCCCGCTTGCAGACAGTCTTCGAGGACGCCATCGACGCCCGTGGTGATTTTGCGATGGATTGAGAAAATGGTTCCGATACTCGCGTTCACATCGATGTTGGAGGAGCCATCCAGGGGATCAAACATCAGCACGTAACGTCCGCGCTTTCCACCATCGGGAATCGGAATAATTCCTTCCGACTCTTCGGAAGCCATCACGCAGAGGTGTCCGCTATGGCCCATAGCACTGTAGATCGTCTGCTGCGCGAATTCATCGAGCTTCTGCACAGCTTCGCCGTGGACATTGATCTCACCGGTTTCGCCGAGAATGCGTACGAGGCCGGCCTGGTTTACTTCACGCGAAATGATTTTCGCAGCCAGAGTAAGGCTGGTCAGGAGGGCCGTGAAATCTCCGGTCGCTCCGGGATACAGTCTCTCTTCATCGAGAATGTGTTGTTGAACCGTCTTGATCTTGCTCATCTGCACCCCTCTTCCTCCGGAACGTTAGCTTACACTTTTGTCATCTCCGAAGAGCTTTCGTTTTATTTGCTCCATCCATCGTGGCAGCCGCGCCAGGTGGGCCTGCTGCTCAAGGAACTCTTTTAAAGGCCGGACCGGCGTTCCCCATAGCACTTCTCCTCCCCGGATGTGCTTGCCATTCAACACTCCGCCCTGTCCGCCAATGATCGTATTCGCGTCGAGATGGGCATGCTCTCCTATGCCGACCTGTCCGCCGAGAATCGAATGATCGCCAACCGTGGAGCTGCCGGATATCCCCGTTTGTGCGGCAATCACCGTGTGCGCTCCAATCTCGACGTTGTGCGCGATCTGAATGAGGTTGTCGAGCTTTGTCCCTCGTCTGATGATGGTCGTTTCGAGCGAACCGCGGTCGATGCAGGTATTTGCGCCGATTTCCACGTCGTCTTCGATGACCACGCGCCCCACCTGCGGGAACTTTACGTAACGATCGCGATCCCGCACGAAGCCGAACCCATCCGCTCCGATGACAGCTCCGGCATGGATGATCACGTTGCTCCCAATCTCCACGTTGGGATAAATCGTCACTCGAGGGTACAGGATGCAGCCGTCGCCAATCCGCACGCCGGCGCCGATTGTGCACCCTGCGCCGATTCGAGTTCCCTTGCCGACCGTCGCACCGGTTTCAACGATCGCAGTAGGATGAATGAACGTCTCATCCTTCGTTTCTGCATAGAGGTATTCTGCAGCCTTCGCAAAAGACAGCTTGGGGTTTGAAACGAGGATGATGTTCTGGCCCGGTAATTCCCCCGACCTGACAAGGATGCATCCCGCCTTGCTCTGGCGCGCATCGCCGTAAAACTTCTCTTCGGCATAGCTGAGATCGCGGGGGCCCGCATTTCTCAGGCTGGCAACGGCCTCCAGAACAGCGTCGGGTTGTCCTTTCAAGACTCCGCCAAGAAGTTCGGCAAGCTGCTGCGTCGTCCGTTTCATGAACTGCTCTCGAGAAATTCGGAAACGGCCTTTGCGGTATTGTCACCGTGTTCCATGCATGCGGGAACAGACACGCCATGAAGAAAATTTCCAGTCACAAACAACCCGGGAATCTTTGCCAACCCCGCGGCGATGGCTTCGACGCGCTGTCGGTGTCCGATGTTGTACTGCGGGATTGCCCGCCGATGTCTGAAGATGGCCACCGGTTCCGGCCGTATCGATGTTTTCAGGAGTCGTTTCAACTCCGCTCCGACCGTATCAAAGATACGTTCGTCGGGCCAGTCATAGACTTCGGGCTTTGTCATGCCTCCAAGAAAGGACGTCAACAGCAGGCGATCTTCGGGCGCTCGGCCGCCGAACAGAAAGGAATTGAAGATCGTTCCAAGAATCACAAGGCGTTCCGACTGCGGAACAAGAAATCCGAATCCTTGCAGCGGCCTCGACAGACTGCTGAGCGGGATCGAGGTGGTCGCAATTACAATCGGCGCGTAATCGATGGCTCCGAGCATCGCAGCAAGGTCCGGATACATCTCGCTCAGGATTTCCGCAGCGCGATAGGCCGGAACCGCAAGCACGGTTGCTCTGGCTTGAACGTCTTTCCCGATCCGGATTCCGGAACACTGCGTTTGAATCGTCAGGGTCTCGGCGATGCGTTGCGTCAACACTTCCATCCCGTCCGGAAATGAAGAGATCGTGCTCCGTCGTGGCGTTGGGCTGTTGCTCTTGGCTTTGGGCTTGGCGCGCAACATGCCCCAGACAACGCTTCCATACTGTTGCTCTATATCGAGTACTCGCGGGAAAACGGCGCCGACGCTGAGGGATTCGGTGTTCCCGGCGAAGATGCCGGTCACGAATGGCGCGACGAGACGATCGTGAATCTGAGGCCCGAAGCGCCTGCGGAAGAACTTCGCGACGGATTCATCGTTGTTGGACTTTGACCGCACCAGGGGTTCCGCCAGACCGCGGAGGATCCCGCTAACGCTCAGAGGCGCAAGCGGAATCGCTTTCAGCTTTCCGTTGAGGACGATGTAGCGAGGCGATTTCGGATTCGCCGATTCAAGCTCGCTGTCGAGTCCGAGTTCTTCCAATAGCCCAAACGTGTGAGGAGTGGGCAACAAGGAGTTGGGACCCCACTCGACGAGATATCCGTTGATTCTCTCCGATCGAATCACCCCGCCAATGCGGCTTCCAGACTCGAGAACGAGAGTCTTGACGCCAAGCTTCTGGAGGCGATACGCGCAGGTGAGTCCGGTAATGCCGGCGCCTACGACGATGACGTCAGCCTGGCTCACGCGAGCGCCTCCTGGACAATGTCCGCGAGCGCGCGGATAAAGCTGGGGTCGCTGTTGAGAGCGGGAACCCTGCGAAAGTTGGCAACACCCGCTTCCTTCGCCACCTTCTGGTAAAGAATATCGAGCTCGTAGAGAGTCTCAATATGTTCGGACACGAAGCTGATGGGCACAACAAGGACATTCTGTATGCCTCGCTTGCCGTAGTCCACGATTACGTCGTTGGTCGCGGGCTCGAGCCACTTGACTGGGCCGATTTTGCTCTGGAACGAGAGCTGGTAGGGATTCTTGCGGCCGAGTCGATCCATGATCCGTTCCACCGACGCTTTGGTCTGGTCCAGGTAGGGATCCCCTTCACGCACGTAACTTTCGGGGATACTGTGCGCGCTAAAAAGCAGCTGCACCTTGTCAGGCTCATTGAAGTTTGCCAGTTCCTTTGCAATTAACGCCGAAAACGAATCGATGTAGGTCGGATGCTCCGCCCACGTGGAAATCCATGAGGTATTCAGTGCTTTCATAGCGGGCTGCGCGGCCACGAGACGCCGCAAGGCTTCCGAGCCGGCGCGGGTTGTCGTGAACGAATATTGAGGAAACAAAGGCAGGATCACGAGCCGATCCACACCGCTCTGGGCGACGCGCTGGACCGCATCGGGGAGGAAGGGCTTCCAGGTGCACATGCCGACAAAAGTTTGCGCGTCGAACCCTCGGGCTTTTAGTTCCTTCTCCAGCGCGGCAGCCTGCTCTTCTGTCAAACGCCGCAGCGGAGAACCGCCGCCGATCAGCGAGTAATAACCCTGCGACTTCTTCTTGCGCAGGGTTGCAATAGCGTAAGCAACCGCCTTGCGCAACGGCGACCACTTGATTCGAATGATCTCGGGGTCCGAAAATAGCCGGTATAGAAAAGGTTTGACGTCGCGCAACGATTCCGGACCGCCCAGGTTGAAAACCAGAACGCCGAGCTTCATTGTTTATGCCGATAGGATTTCACGAAATCGACAAGCGCCTTAGCGTTTTCGACGGGCGTCGTAGGGAGAATTCCATGCCCCAGATTGAAAATGTGTGCGTCAGGGCCCGCGTCTTTCAGGATTCGTTCGGCGGTGGCCGTTAGATTCGCCGTGGAGCCGAGCAGGGCACACGGATCGAGGTTGCCCTGAAGCGCAACGCGATCTCCAACCCGGTCGCGCGCCTCTCCGATCGGGATGCGCCAATCCACGCTGAGAACGTCAGCTCCCGAGGATGCCATCGATTCCAGGATCGCCGAACACCCATTGATGTAGAGAATTCGAGGCACGCGGTTCCCGATCTCCGCGAAGATTCGACGCGTGACGGGCAATGCGAACGTTTCGTAGTCGTGACGCGTAAGCTCGCCGGCCCACGTGTCGAACAGCTGAACTACCTGGGCTCCCGATTCGATCTGAAAGCGCAGATAAGAAATGATCGTCGATGCCAGGCGGTCGAGGAGTGCGCGCAGGGTTGCCGGTTCGCTGAATGCCATTTTCTTGATCTCGGCAAAACTTTTCGAACCGCCGCCTTCAATCATGTAGGAGGCGAGCGTCCACGGCGCCCCGGAGAAACCGACCAGCGGAACCTCATCTTTAAGGTCGCTTCGTAATCGCCTCAGAATGGCGCCGACGAAAGGCATCTCGTCAGCGGGGTCGGGATTACGTAGTTTCTGAACGTCGGCGCTCGTGCGCACCGGTTGGGCGATTTCCGGCCCCTTGTCTGTCAGTTCAACAGCGACTCCCATTGCCTCCACGGGAATGAGGATGTCGGAGAAGAAGATGACAGCGTCAACGCCCACGATTCGCAGGGGCTGCAGGGAAACTTCTGCTGCAAGATCGACGTTCTTGCAGAGTTCCAGGAATGAGACCTTCTGCCGTATGTCGCGGTAGTCTTTGAGGTACCGGCCGGCTTGCCGCATCATCCAGACGGGTGTCCTGTCGACCGGTTCGCGACGGCAGGCACGTATAAGCCTGTCGTTCATCATTAAAGTCACTGAAATCCGTATGATACAATACGCCGGTTTATGGCGACATCCGAAACCTCCGCGGAGGCGCACGCGGTGGCTGCCAATGCTTCGACTCCGCCTCAGGTTTCCATCGTGGTTCCCGCCTATAATGAGGCGGCCCGCATCGGCGAATCCATTCGCAAAATAGAAGAATTCCTGAAGAACATGCCCTGGACTGCGGAAGTTATCGTCGTCGATGATGGCTCCCGCGACGACACCGCTGCCGTCGTTCGCAGCATGAATTTTTCGGGCCTCCGCGTCCTCCGAAACGATCCGAATCGTGGCAAGGGATTCGCTGTAAAGACCGGGGTTCTCGATGCCCTGGGGGAATACGTCCTTTTTACGGATGCGGACCTTTCCGCCCCAATCGATGAACTCGAGAAGCTTCTCGAGGCCGCGAAGGAACAGCGCGCGGATGTGGTCATTGGCTCGCGTGCAGTCGATCGCTCCTATATCGAGAAACATCAGTCTCGAGGGCGCGAGCTTGGCGGAATCGTTTTTAATCTGATGGTGAAAACGATACTGGGACTGAAAATTCACGATACCCAGTGCGGATTTAAGCTCTTCAGGCGATCGAAGGCGATTCCGGTGTTCGAGAGAATGACGATTACCGGCTTCGGGTTCGACCCCGAACTGTTGTTTCTCTCAAAGCGCGCAAAACTCAAGATTCTCGAGTTGCCGGTCCGCTGGAGTCATGCCGAAGGATCGAAGATCCGTTTCATGAGAGACAGCGTTCGCATGTTCTCAGATCTGATTCGCATCCGCTGGAATCAGATCGCAGGGAGATACTCATGACCTTGCTCTCGGTCAACATCGACCATATCGCGTCTATTCGACAGGCGAGACAGACGACGGAGCCTGATCCGGTCGAGGCTGCAGTGATTTGCGAGCTCGCGGGCGCGTATGGCATCACAATTCATCTTCGCGGTGACCGTCGCCATATTCAGGAACGGGACCTCAGACTTCTTCGGCAGACCGTAAAGACAAAGCTCAACGTGGAGATGGCCACGACCGACGAGATGATTGAGATGGCCTGCGAGGTACTTCCGGATCAGGTGACTCTCGTTCCAGAACTGCCGGGAGAAGTGACGACTACAGGCGGTTTGGATTGCACCAGGAATCTTCAAACCATCGCGACTGCGATCGAACGTTTGAAGTCGGCGGGAATGGCGGTAAGCCTGTTCATCGATCCGGAGGAACATCAGATTCGCGCTGCCGATGATTTGGGCGCGATGGCGATCGAGCTGAATACCTCTCGCTACTCCGATGCGACATTGACGAATCGTCCCCGCGCCGCCGGCATCGAGGAACTCGCTGCTCTCCGCCGCGCAGCGGAATTCGGGGTCTCGCGTAATCTTCAAGTGCTGGCCGGACACGGTCTCACCTATCGCAACGTGCGCGCGATCACCGAAATCGAACAAATTATCGAACTCAATATCGGGCACAACATCGTAGCCCGCGCCGCGTTGGTCGGGCTTGATCGCGCGGTTCGAGATATGCTCGCGCTGCTCTAATTCGGGTGAGGCACCTCGTACCCCGAATTCTGTAAGATGCCATACTGCTGTTGCCCTAGGACTCTACTCCCGTAGTCTTGCTTCTCAAATCAGGCGGATTTCCACGATCGACCAAACAGTGCTTTGACTGATTCTTTTTCGGATGTATTGTGCCACCAAAATGTATCCGTCCGAGGGGGGAGTCTCATGAACAGTCTCAACGTTCGTTTAGCGTCGTTGTTGGCTTTGTTATTTGTGGTTCCTGTACTCAGCCAGTCGACGAACGCTACAGTTTCAGGCACCATCACAGATCCCAGTGGCGCACTCATCCCGGGAGTGACAGTCACCGCCACGAACACGGCGACGGGAGTGGCCGCCACAGCCATAACCAATGAATCCGGAGCTTACAATTTTGCGAGCCTTTTGCCAGGCCCATATAAAGTGAGCGCGTCGCTTCCGGGATTCCAGACTTCGACTTACACCGATGTACGTCTGGGCAATGCCGACAGAGTCCGGTTGAACTTTATGCTGACCGTTTCCAACGTGAACACGGCGGTTGAAGTGAGCGTTGCGGCGGACACGCTGCTGGCAGTATCGAGCGCATCCGTTGGCGAAGTCATCAACCAGCAGCGCGTCTCTGACTTGCCAACGTCAACAAACAACGTGCTGGACTTGTACCGCCTCATACCCGGCATCCGGATTGACGATACAGGGAACACCGGCAGCGTCTCAGGACTGGGCGGGCTCGGGACGGTCAATATCACTCGCGACGGAGTGGACAATGTTGGCGCGGCTCGCTTTGGAGCAAGCCTTACTGGCGCTACCTACATGAGCCCCGACCTGATTGGCGAAGTGCGTATCGTTGTTGCCCCTATCGACGCGGAAATGGGTCGCGGCAACGGGCAATTTCAGTTTATGACCCGATCCGGCAGCAGTCAGTTTCATGGTACGGCCGCTTGGACAGTGCGAAACACGGCGTTGGACGCGAATACCTGGGCCAACAATAGAGCGGTGGATCCCAAGACCGGCGCGTGGAAGCCAACGGAGCCAAACTGGTATAACAATCATCAGTTCACGGCAAGCGTTGGTGGACCGATCGTCAAGAACAAGACCTTCTTCTTCGCGTTGTGGGACAACACCCTCATCCACGGCCGTACCACTCAGAACCCCGTGGTGTTGACGCCATGCGCGAGAAACGGCATTTTTCGGTATTTTGACAATTGGAACAACGGGAACTTTTTCACGACGCCGCAGACCACAGGCACCACGCCTACAATTCCAGTAGTCGACGCAATCGGCAATCCTGTAACGCCGACAAACAATCCGAACACCGCACCATTCAATGGCAGCCCGTTCACGGGGTCTCTGCATTATGTGAGTCCCTTTGGAACTGTACTGAATCCCACCGCGTTGAACGCGGACTGTTCGAACGCTCAGATCGGTCCAGCGTCGACCCCAACCGGCACCTGGGACCAATATCGGAAGGGCCTGGATTCCACAGGATTCGTGACGAAGCTTCTCGGCACGATGCCAGTGCCAAACAACTACGAAGTGGGTGACGGACTGAATACAGCTGGTTATCGCTGGACACGCAATGAAAATAGCGGCAGCGAAAATATCTTTGCCGTCGGTCCCACCGTTTCTGCCATCAGCGGCGACGGCCGCAAGCAAATTAACGCGAAGGTTGACCACAATTTCAATTCAAGCAATAAGGCCTCGGTGAGCTATACGTATGAGAGCTCCTCGGGAAATGCCAACTTAGAAAACTGGCCCGGCGGGTTTCGCGGAAAATCCTTCAGGCGCCCACAACTCCTCGCTGTGAATTTCACATCAACCCTATCGCCGACGCTCATCAACGAAGCGCGGGTAGGTATGCGACGTGTGGGAGGAAACACGTCAAACGGTCTGACCAACCCGGATACCGGCACGGCAAACCAGGCGTTCTTTCCGAACTATGCTGGATATCCGGTCATGATCGGTCTGGGAACCGGCAATGTGAACTTCCAGTCCAACCAGATACTGGGCGGAGGTACAACTGCGGATTACCGCGACCTTACAAATCTATGGTCGTTCACGGACTCGATAGGCTGGACGAAAGGGACGCACGCCTTCAAATTTGGCGGTGAGCTTCGTCTGACCCACAGCCTCGGTTACGATGCGGGAATCAACCCGACGTCAATACCGCGTGCGATCGGCGGAGACGCACCCAATGCTCTAATTCCGGGGAATGCAATCAGCAACACGAACCCCGCTTTTACGGGTCTCGCGGGGACGAACGCATCGGGCAATAACCAGACGTTGCGAAATCTGATGAGCTTCCTCTCAGGCTCTCTCAATCAGGTCACGCAGTTCTTCTACATGCAGGATCCCACTAATTTCAACACGTTCGAAAACTATCTCACCTATCCCAACAGAGTTCGAGACACTGTGCAGAACGAAGGCGACATCTTCGTCAAAGACGACTGGAAGATCGCGAAGAGTTTGACACTGAATCTTGGCCTCCGTTGGGAACATTACGGCGTGCCGTACGAGTCGCATGGTCTCATGGTTCTACCGACCGAGGGACCCGCCGCGATTTTCGGAGTCTCCGGACGAAGCTTTGATTATTGGATGAAGCCCGGAATTCGTGCGGATTTGACCATACCTCAATTTGTCGGCAAGAACTCTCCAAACCCGGATACCCCGTGGTATCGGAATGACTACAGCAATTTTGGACCGGCGGTCGGTTTCGCCTGGCAGGTTCCGTGGTTTGGCGCGGACAAGACGACTGTGCGCGGCGGTTTCCAGATGACTTTCCAGCAGGGGCAGGTTCCTAACGCCCTCACGCAGGAAAACATCGTGCCGGGCAGCACTTACGCAGCCAACTATCAGGGAGATCCTTCGAATGCTCCATACCTCGACCTGACAAGTGTCCAATCTGTGATTCCCACTCCGGTGCCCATTAAGCCGATGCAGGGGGTTCCGATCTACGACAGGCAGCAGCAAATCTATGTCCCCTCAGGCACAGTCCGAAATCCTTATGCAGAGAACATCACGCTCTCCGTCACCAGGAGCATCAACTCGAAGCTCACAGTGGATCTGCGCTATATCGCTACGCTGGGCAGGAGACAGTGGAACGTGGCTTTCGATACAAATGTGCCGAATTTCCTGTACAACGGGCTGAAGGAAGCATTTGACGCAGCCCGCGTCGGAGACGACAGCAATCCCGCGCTGCAGGTGCTCGAGCAAATGTTTCAGGGCATCAACATTGCGGGCTGCACCGGTTGCGGTCCGGTGGGCTCCACGGTGGGTGGCGTCTTGCAAACCGCCGGCATGCACCTGCGCGCCAGTTCTACCTTCCAGAACAATCTTGCAAACGGGAATTACTTTGGTCTGGCAACGTCCTTGAACACCCTGAACTACACCAAGTCTTTCAGCGGCAATTCCGGCCTTCCAGATCCTCCCCCCAATTCCCGCGGCAGTGTAATTCGGTACAACGGGTTTCCCGAAAACTTCGTCGTGACCAACCCGCAATTTACAAGCACGTACATGATCGCGAGCATGAACAACAATCAGTACCACTCCCTGGAAACGCAGGTCACCCTGCGGCCCTTGCACGGCTTAACGATGCAGGGCAGCTACACCTGGAGTAGAAACAACGGTTTGTCCGGCGGCGCCGGCCTCGGCAACAGCTATACGAATCCGACCGACCGTCATGCCGACTACACCATACTTGGCGATACTCGAACGCACGACTTCCGGACAAATGGGTCATTCGACCTGCCGATTGGTCCCAACAAGCTCTTCTTTGCCAGCAGTTCCGGTGTTGTGGCGCGAATTATTGAAGGCTGGAAAACCGGCTGGGTCGTGAACCTGATCAGCGGGGCGCCGTCAAACATCACGGCGCAAAACATGTTGTACGCTTCCGGAACTCCGGATGTTGTCGGACCATTCGATCCGAAGGACGTTGGCGTCAAGTGGGGCTCGGGATCCAGCGCCACTAGCGCGAACTACTTCGAGCCCGGCATATTCCAGACCGTTCAGGATCCGCAATGCGCCGGAGTGACAACAGCGCAGAACCTGAACACGCTTTGCACTTTAAACGCAGTCAAGGATACGCGCACCAACCAGATCGTTCTGCAGAATCCGCTTCCCGCAACGCGTGGCACTCTTGGACAGCGCGCGATCCAGGTGCCGGGAATCTGGCGATTTGATATGAACTTGCAGAAGGCTGTTCAGCTGAGCGAATCCAAGTCGATCGAATTCCGGATCGATGGCAGCAACATTCTCAATCATCCGGAGCCTGGTACGCCGACGCTCAGTATCAACAACACAAACTTTGGAATGATCACAGGCAACGCAGCAAAAACGACAGCACATCGTCAATTCATGGGCCAGCTTCGGTTCAGGTTCTGATACGCCGACGGCGTGAAGTTGAGATAGCCAGGGGTTAGCGAGTAAGCGAGCGCAACCCCTGGTAATTGTTTGAGAGTGCTCCAGCACCACTGGAGTGGTGCGAGGGCTTGGTAGCATAAGTACGTCTCGTCGAATACTCGCACCCTTTTCCGGGTGCGACCGTCATCATCCTTAGGTTTACCAGGGGTTGCGCTCGCTTCACTCGCTTAATCCCTGGCTAATCTCCTTTCACGCCTTCGGCGTGCTCTATAATTCTCACGTGGCGAACTCATCTCAAAGACTCCGCGACTGGCTGGAGATTCTCGTTCAGAAGGGAGGTAGCGATCTCTTTCTTGTTGTTGGCCAGCCCGCGGCGATTCGCGTGACCGGCGCGGTTTTGCGACTTGAAGAGCCACCTCTGGAGGGACAGGAAATTCAAGACGCTGTCCTTGGATCGTTGCCGCCTCACGCCGCAGAAGCCTATCGAAACGTCGGGTACGCGGACAGTTCCCTGAGGTTGATGGGCCTCGGCAGGTTTCGCATCAATCTGCATCACGAGCGAGGACGCCCCGCCGCAACGATTCGCGCGTTGGCTGCACGCCCGCCGCGATTCTCGGAGCTAAATCTTCCCACTAGCATTCTCGCCCTTAGCCGGATTCCCTATGGTTTGGTTCTCGTCGGTGGGCCTACCGGTTCCGGCAAGACCACCACACTTGCGGCCCTTGTCGATGAAATCAACCGGCGTGATGCCAAGCACATCATTACGATCGAAGATCCGATTGAGTACGAACACGCTCAGCACCGCAGCATTGTCGAGCAGGTGGAAATCGGCATCGATGCGCCAGACTTCCCGACGGCGCTGCGTTCTGCCGTGCGTCAAGCCCCGGATGTGATCGTTATCGGAGAGATGCGGGATCCGGAAACGATGAGGATGGCGCTCACCGCAGGAGAAACTGGCCACCTCGTGTTCTCGACGCTGCACACCGGTGACGTCACTTCAACCATCGCGCGTGTTGCGGATTCCTTCCCACCGGAGCGTCAGGGAACGATCCGGCAGGAGCTTTCCATATCGCTCGCTGCAGTCATGACGCAGAATCTTCTGCCTCGTATGGGGGGCGGTCGCGTTCCCGCTGCTGAGCTTTTGATGATTGGATATGGCGCGAGACAGCACATCCGAAAGAACGCGCTGCAGCACCTTCATCAGGAGATCACGATCACGCGTCCGAATGGCTCGTTCACTTTCGAGGAATCTCTCGCGGTTCTCGTCCGGCAAAAGTTTGTCACCGCCGCGGAAGCGCGAGGAAGAACGGTCCATCCTGAGGAACTCGACAACCTGCTTCGCGGGTAGCCGGGAACTCAAAACACTCCCGCAATGATGTCCACAATGGAGGATGTGGCGTCGTCCAAGAGAATCACATTGTCCCCAACCAAAATGCGCCGGTTCCCGTCGGGCAATTTGGGCAAGATTCCTTCAAGGACACCCGGCAACGGCTGCAGCTTGTTTTCAAGCCCGGGAGGGAGTTTCCCATCCTTTGCGAGCAGCTGCTGCAATGATGGCGGCAACTGTTCGCGGTTGGCGAGATCTGGAGGGAGGGCCCTCAAATTGTCGGAATCGTGGAACCAGTCGAGGATGTAGCGGCGCTCTTCGACGCCGAAACCCACGACAATCGATATGGATCGGACAGCTCTGGCTGCGGGTTCTCTTTCGATGCTCCGGCTCCGCCCTAGAATCCCTTCTGCGGAAGCGCCGGTAGCCATTGAAACCACCACAAGCAAGGCTGCAACTCGTCTTCGCATAGCAACCTCCGGCCTGTGAAAGTAATGTGGGGTCATCTTCCATACAACCGAAACTGAGATCTTAGCGGCGCGTGCGAACACCAGTACGGCTATCCCATTGAAGAGTCTTGTCGTTGCGCGGCAAAGGAGCCTCCGGTATTTCTCCATTAGACACCCCGTAATTCCAAGTTGACGGGCAAATGCCGACATATCTTGCATACCCCCCCAACCCACCCTGAAATTTTGGATAACCGATGGCGATGAGGCAGCCATTTTCTGCCACTCGGTCCAGGTTTGCCACACCTTCCGCCTGTGCAAATCCCTGGTGCATCAACCAGTGTTCGCCCTCGAGATTTGGTGTCGTATCGGTATCCAGCGGCTCATGACCGTGAAACAGGATGTGCCTCTGCTCGTGCAGGAATTTCAGCGCGTCAAGCGACACTCCTGGAAACACGGTTTGCTTCGCGAGTTCTGGATTGGGCCATCCCTTGGACCAATCCGACCGGACCATGACGACTGCACCCTCGGGAATTCGTCCGCGTTCCATTTCCCATCGCTCGATGTCCGCGACCTTGAGGTGGTATCCGGGATCTTTTGCAACCTGCGCAACGATGGAAATCACAACAAGAGGTCGCAAAGTGTAGGTCGCCGGCAGTTCGTCGATGGAGGGGAATTCCGGAGCCCAATGAGCCGGCGGGTCAAGCTGGGTGCCGAATTGGTCTGTGGAAAGCTGATAGGCAGTCGCCTCGAACCCCTCTTTTGCATACGTGTAAGGTTTGCCGGTTTGTGGATCCGCCGCCGCCGCGAACCGCGACGGGCCGAAGCCTTTCCACACCGGAATTGCCGGAGTTAGCGTATGCGTAAGGTCGATATATTTGGCGGTCTTTAGTGATTCATCGTATACGCGCCACAACCCCGGGCTGGTGGCCGTCGCGTTTTTCGGTGCATCAGGCGGAGGAGTTGAACACGATACTGAGATCGCGGTGATTATCAGCGCCAGCCATTGAACCAAAGCTTTCTTCATTGCTTCACCTCGAAGGAAATCGGGGCCAGACCATAACAAATAACAATTATCGGTTAACCATTAACAAAGCCTTCTCTTTAGTTCTTTCCATGCTTTGTTAATAGTTAACGGATAATTGTTATTTGTTATGGTCTGGCCCCGATTTCCTAATTCAATCACCTGTGAGAAGATTGAGGACATGGCAAAGCCGCTGTTCTCGCCCAAGTCCGTCTTCTGGAGAGTCAATCGTGAGATGGCTTGTGCCTTCGCTGCGCCGCGAGCGGTGCTGATGCAGATCGCACATCCGCTGGTGGCTGCTGGCGTTGCGGAGCACAGCGATTTTCGAAAACACCGGTTTGCCCGGCTTTATCGAACCTCGATGGCGGCGGCAGCGATCACATTTGGCAGCCGAGACTTCGCGCTTCGCGCCGTACGCACCATCAATCAGAAGCATCGACTGGTGCACGGCGTGTTGAAGGAGCCGGCAGGTATTTTTTCTGCAGGCACTCCTTACGATGCCAACGATCCAGATCTCAAGCTGTGGGTCTTGAGCACGATTACGGACTCCACCCTGTTTGTTTACGAGTTATTCGTCTCGAAGCTGTCGGCAGGAGATCGCGAGCAGTACTACACCGACAGTCTGAGAGTCGCTGAGCTGTTTGGAATACCTGAACAAATCGTGCCTCCAACCTACGACGACTTTCGTGTTTACTTCGATCGCATGATGGATGGAGATGTCATCCAGGTCAGTGATCAGGCGAAGAAGATCTATCGCGCGTTGTTCGAGCGTACGCCGTCCGGATTGCTGTTGTTTGCGGGAAGCGCGCTCAGCATCAGCTTACTGCCACAACGTTTGCGCGAGGCTTATGGTTTTGGGCGGAAGTCTTCCCGGAACAGTTTGTGGCAACGCATTCCGCCAGTCTGCCGGGAAGTGCGGCGGTTCACTCCATCGTTGTTGTGTGCCAATCCTGCTGCGACGCTGTCGCAATTGCTGCTATAAGGCACGGAAGTTCAGATAGTCCAATTCAAGATTTCGACTTTCGAACCTCCAATGCAGGAATTTTCAATTTCAAAATTCCTCATCCCTATTGAAGCCTTGGCCCCGTTCCTCACTTCTTCGCCGTCTTTCGGGTTCTCACCCACGCCGTGATCCGCTCAAGCGCTGCCCGATTCTCACCCGCAGTCTTGCCCGGGTCATACCCGAAGTCCTGGCCTGATTCCTTCTTAATCGATTCCAACGCCTCGCTCTGCAGCAGGACTGGTTCGTCGCCTTTGAGCATTTCAAGCAGCGCGTTGTATCCGGCGTTGTCCTTGAGGCTGACGAGCGCCTCAGCGAGAGTGAGCTTTAAAAACGGATCGTGATCTTTTTGTAGAGCGGCACGCAAAGGAGGAGCTGCCTGGGGATCGTTTGTTTGTCCGAGCGCCTTCGCAAGCGCTTCGACGACTTGATCGGACTGAGTCCTTTCCAAAAGCGCTGCGAACGCCGGGACAATGCGCTTATCTTCGACACCAACGAGATGGGAGATTGCGTCCAGTTGATTCGCGGGCTCGTCATGACTCAATTCTTCCAGCAGCCGATCCACAACCGAGACGCTGCTGGCGCCCTCAACGGCCGCGCCTTTTCGAAAACTCGATAGCGTTCCGAAGAACACAATACCGATGACAAGGAGTATTGCCACATTAGTGGCTGCCCGTGCCGGCGCCGGAGAATGCTTAATCGAATACGTCGCGCCGGACACAATGAGGAACGACGCCAGCGTCATGACAACCGCGGGTCCCGTCGGATAGTCGGATGCAAACGACCAGAGAATTCCGGCGATGCTTGCGGAGAGAGCGATAGTCCATCCGATCAACAAACGGCCCTTGATCGTATCGCTCCACATTTGCGCAATAACGGCAGGAATCACCAGGTAGGAGAACACCAGAAGCACACCGGCTATCGCCACCGAGCGCGTGACGAGAACGCCGAAGGTCATGTAAAAGAGCATATCCCAGATGCGAATGTTGATGCCGGAGGCCTGTGCGGCTTCTGCATCGACAGAGATGGCGAGAAATTTCCGCCGGAAAATGATGTGAAAGATTCCAACGAGAGAATAGAGAATGGCGTCGTGGATGATCGTTGGAATCGAAACCAACAGGATGTCGCCGACAAGCATGTGCTTGAGCTCTTCGCCCCCCGTTGGAGACTTCGAAAGAATCAGCACAGCGGCCGCCGAGGCCGCTGCATAGACAATGCCTATAAACGCTTCCTGGGGCACACGTTCTTTGCGCATTCGCGCGATGGAAAACAGACCTGCGCCGGCGAAAGTGAACGCGAGCGAGAAAAGCGCGACGACGAGATCGTCGCCCGCAACATTGGCGTCGTAGCCGAGCGTTGTCGCGTAGGTGGCGCCGAGTGCGGCAATCTGAGCAAGCGCGAGATCCACGAAAATGACTTTTCGAGCCACGACGTGGATCCCCAGATAAACGTGAGTGATCGAAAGAATCAGGCATGCCAGCAGCGGCACCAGCATCCATCTCCACTCCATGAGGAATTCCATAATTCAGCCTTTCGCCTAGTCTGCGCTCTTGCCGAGCGCGGAGGTCATGGACTTGATGAGATGGTCGATCAGCGCGAAGTACGTCTTGATCGTAGGCTCACCCTCGACCTGGTTTGGAAGAATGACGACCTTCGCGCCCGTCTCGCGCGAGATGTTGTTCGGCAGCGCCGGGTCATAGAAGTTATCGACGAGAATCAGCGGAATCTTGTCCGCCTTGATCTGGTCCGTGACGTGTCGTACGTGTTGCGGTCCCGGAGGAATTCCAGGGCGTTCCTCGATGGTGCCGACGAGTTTCATCCCAAAGGCGCGCGCAAAATACGCCCAAACCTTATGGAACTCGTATGCCTTCACGCCATCCAGCGCCTCACCTTGTTTCAACCAGCCCCCCGTCTTTGTTGAAAGGGGTTGACCGCCGAGCTTGGTCGTTTCGAGAAATGTTCGAAGCTCACCTGTTTGAACAAGACGTGTGAGTTTCTGAATTCCGACGAGCTTCACGAGCTCTTCGCCAAACATCGCGTTGTCTAAGCGCTTATCGAAATCGGCTTTCCGCTGATCATAGTAATCCGCGCCTGACGGATCGACTCGCTTGAGCGCCTCCGCGATGTTGTCGGCCTCCTGTTTGGCGAGGAGAGGGTCGAGCCACACGTGGGGATTGCCCTGCGGATGAATGTCTCCCATCTCGCGCGAAAGCACGGATGGGATCTCGAGCGCGGCCACACCGGTTGACGCGACAACGCGGCCGGGGCTGCCTTTTGCGATCCTTGAATTACCGGATCCGTTCACGACCTCGTCGGCCCAGAGCTCAAGAGAGAATCCGTTTTCGACGAAGAGAGTAGCATCGCGGGTGCGCCTCATCAAAACTGGTGTCGGCGTTACGAAATGCGGATCCTGATCGCCGCGCGCAAGCGCGACAACATCGACACGCGTCCCACCGACTTCTTCGGTCAGAGCCTTCAGGGTAGGAAGGGTACAGATGACCGTGACCTTTTTCGCCTGCGCCGACGCGGACGGAACCGCGAGCATTGCAACAAGGATGGCTGTTAACAGTGTTTTCATGAGATCTCCCTTCTATTTGTTTACCCAGAACGGTTCCGGCGGGTGAGCGCCAAAAATCCAGTTCAACTCTGCGAAGAACGTGTTGCGATGGTCTTCACTCGGGATGTCGCTCCAGCGGCGCTCGAAGTCAAAGCGTAGACGCAGGAATTCGCTGAAGTAGTACGAGAAGTAGGGCGTCACGCTCTTCCGCTGCAGCAACGGATCATTGATCGAGTCGGTGTAATCGAAGCGCACGCCCGCATACTTGCGCCTGTCGAATTGCCATTGGGTGAAAACGCTTGTGCCGTTGGGACGCTGCGCGTTGCCTCCCGCGCTTGGTGAAACCACGGGATCCGAAAACATGATCTCGCCGCCGAGAAGATAGGATTTCCATTCGCCCTGCCGGAACGGCTTCCACCGATACATAAAATCGATGGCGTGCATACGCGCGATCGGCGTTGTGTCGGTGCCCGGATGCCAGTAGCTTGACCATCCCAGTTCCGCGTTGTGCGTTCCCTTAATTGTTGTGAACCACCGCAGGTTGCCAAGGTATGCCATGCGGTGATTCCAATTCGGAGAAATCGCCACGTCGCCGCCCGTAAGGACCTGCAGTTTTGCGTTGAGCGATTCGTTCTCGCTCCAGGGCGTCGGAATGTAGAAATCCGTGGACACCCCTTGGGAAACGAATCCGTCCTGCCCAAGAAACTCTTCCGTTAGTAACGATCGTGTCGATTGCGGCAGATCGTGGGTGTGGAGGGTATTGAACTTCCCAAACGACGGGCGGAAGCGCCCGATTTGAAACTTCAATCCGAGAGGTTGTGAGTTCAGGAACGGAAGCTTTCGGAGGTTAATGTATCCCTCTTCGATCGACACATTGAATTGGCCGGGAATCTCCGACTCCAGCGAGGTTATGAGCACGCCATCCGAGTAGGGGTCGATGGGGGCGCGCAGGTCGATCTCGGCTTCCCGCAGATTGAACGTGTTGTCGATCCGCGTGAAGCCGTCTTCGGCAAAAACCTTCTGGTTGTCTCCGCGACCAAGGAAGTTTGTCGATACGGCGATTGCAGGATTCAGCGCACCAATGCTCGTCGGAGCGGCCGCGGGTGCCGCAACCGGCGCCGCGGAAGGCTCCGGCAGTCGAAGCATCTGCGCCTGAACTTCTTCGAGCTGCTTTTCAAGGCCGTCAATGCGAGCCTGGTATTCGGTTTTAAGGGCTTCGATCTGTGCGCGAAGTGCCTGGAGATCTGCATTCCCGGTTTGAGCTTGCAGCAGCGATGGCCAAAGCATCAAAGCCGAAAGCAGACAGAACATAGAAAGCGAAGAAAACTTCATCGTCTCTCTCCTGTCGCTGAAATGAATTGTCGGAATGAATTACGGCTTAACCGAAGATCGAAGAGAGAGAGCGAGGAGGCGCGCGGCCCGGATGTGATGGAACAAAGGCGTTGGAGACCAGCACCTGCTCTGAAACTGCAGAGCGCCATTCGTAAATGCCCGGAATGACAAGCAGGGAAGCGCCCGTGCCTTGGAGGCCCGGCATCTGGTGCGCATAACACAAGCCGCAGTCTTGACCGGGCTTGTCATCGTGCCAGTGCACCGAGACAATCGTCAGACTGACCAGCAAAAGGATGGCGATAGTGCTTCTGAGGACCAGTTGCGCTCGCCGTGTCATACGGTGGTTATCATAGCCCTCGGTCTGTGCAGTATGCAAATGTTGCGAAGATCTGGGAATTAGGGGACGGAGATCTGGGGACAGCCTCCGAATTCGAACTGAGAAATCTACGCAGACTGAAGATCCTGTCGTTCGAATTCGGAGGCTGTCCCCAGATCTCCGTCCCCTAATTCCTCTAAGCGCGTCAACCGGAGCGCCGTATCGTTCGTCAAACGGACATGCTCAAAAATTTCGTCCTGCTCCTGGTTGCGTTACCCATGTTGCAGGTGCCCGTGGCGCCGCCCGTTCCACCGCCGCCCGCGAGCATTGTTGTGGGGAGAGGTGGGGTCAGCATCGACGTCGGAACTGGTTTCGCCCTCAACCAGATTCCTCAAGGGCCCGCGGTACAACTGCCTCCGGGAACTGCGACCGTTGAAGGCATCGTGACGGTTCTCGGAACAACTAATCCCGTTCCCGGGGCCGCTGTGGAGATGCGAAATGCTGAGTGCGGTCGAACGGGTGGCGAGGCATTGACGGCGACGACTGGACCCGACGGAAAGTTTTCTTTCAAGCAGGTTCGCACTGGAAACTGGTGCGTCGGTGCGGCGAAGAGCGGCGGTGCTCTCGCTCCGGTGGAATACCGCCAGCGCGGTTATAAAGGGCGAGGACTTGCAATACCCATCGCTGACAACCAGCACGTTCAAGATATTCGCCTGGCGATGCCTCCGACAGGCAGCATTTCGGGCCGCGTTCTCGACAGCGACGGCGAGCCTATGGGACACGCTCGCGTAAACGTGATGGAGGCGTTCTATCAGGATGGCCGCAGACGCCTCTACACACTGAATGTCGTACAGACCAACGACCTGGGCGAGTTCAGCCTGTTCTGGTTGCCACCAGGCGAGTACTACGTCTCCGCAGTTGCGGAAGACGCCCTGCGCCAGAACGTCACGTTCAGTGTTTCTCCACCGGGCGTCGGCGGGCATCGTTCTGATGCAATGCCGCCGGTCGTCATGCGAACGAATCTGGCGGACGGAGGATTTACGGAAGATGTCTACAAGGCCGTCTACTATGGCGGCGGCCCGGATCCGCAACGCGCTCAGAAGATCGACGTTCGCCCTGGAACAAACAGCTCCGTTGAGCTTTCCTTCGCTGGAGCGCAGTCTCGATCGTTTCATATTCGCGGCCGTGCATTAAATGGCGTTACCGGCCAGCCCGCCGAAGGCGCTCAGATTCGTTTGTATCCGCGAGATTGGACTGCGACAGCGATCGTTCCTTACGCGAGAGTCGATAAATCTGGAAACTTCGATATCGCGGGGGTTGCAGCGGGTTCTTATGCGCTCTATGCAGCAGGTTCGACACCCGACCCCAACGCGCCTAGCCGGGCGCAGCTTCAAGGAGCCAATGCAGAGACGATTCAGCAACTCATCGCGCAGGGCATAAACATTGGTGGTGGCATTCCGATTGGCGTCTATGTGCCCATCGAGATGGGAGATCAGAACCTCGAGGGTATTGCCGTGAATCTTCTGCCCGGGGGATCGCTGACGGGCGAGTTTATTTTCGAAGGTAGCCTCGCGACCGATATCACACCGCAACAGAAATCGTCGTTCCGCGTGAACCTGCTTCGGCAACCGGATATCCCCGGAGCCTCGCTGGCCGGCTCATCAACAGGTGCGATTGCTGCGAATGCTGTCGACACCTCATTCCGCATCCAAAACATTTATCCGGGTGATTTTCGCGTGATGGTTGCTCCTTTCATGAATTCCTTCTCATGGTCACTGCCGGCGGTTCCGAGCGATCCGATCGGCAGCATTTTCGTGAGATCGATCCGTTTTGGAAACGTTGACGTTCTTAATGACGGACTCCGTCTCGCGTCCAATACTCCCGATCAGAGATTGCAGATTGTCCTGGCAGCAGGAGGCAAGCTTGCAGGCCTCGTCGCAAACGAGCGTAATGAACCAATGGCGAATGTAAAGGTCGCGCTTGTACCGGACTTTGCGTACCGGCAACGGGACGATCTCTACAGGAGTGCGGTGACGGATGCATCCGGAAACTTCAACATGCAGGCAATTCCTCCAGGCGACTATCGAGTCTTTGCCTGGGAAGACATCGCAGATGGCGGGTGGCAGGATGCAGATATTTTGCGCAACGTTGAGGGGCGGGGAAAACCGGTTCGCATCACGCAGAGCGGACAGACTGCTGTCGAGCTTGTCGCCATCCCCCGAGGTTCACAATGATGCGATTCCACAAATTTCGAATAATGATGTATGTGGTTCTCGGCAGCATGGCCGCATCGCTCGCGATGGCACAGGCCCAACAGTCGAGCGGCTCGCTTCAAGGCATCATCGTTCGCGACGCCTCCGGTGACCCGCTCTCGAAAGCCGCGGTGGAACTGCGCGGTGGGCAAATCCAACAAACGACCATCACCCAGATCGATGGCCGGTTCTATTTCCATAATCTTCCGCCAGGCGCCTACGAAATCATCGTGCGGCGAGATGGATTCGCACCTACACAACACGGCCAGAAATGGCCGGGTGGCCCAGGTGTTCCGGTGCAGTTGCGTGCCGGCCAAACGGTACCCGATCTCACTTTGCGAATGGTTGCTGCTGCCTCGATTTCCGGACGCATCAGCGATAGCAACGGTCAGCCGATGGCCAACGCTCAGGTGCAGGCGTTGAAGTCAACCTTTCAGGGCGAGCTTCGCATCCTGATTCCTGTCCAGCAGGTTCGGACGGGGTTGACGGGAGACTTTCGGCTCTATTCGCTTCCCGCAGGCCGATACTTTGTGAACGTTATTGCGCCCGGCTATTCCGCCAGCTCACAAATCCTTGTTAACAACGGCGGCCGCACCGACCAGTCTGCGCCGTATCAGGTAAGCAGTCAGGGAAGACAAATCCTCGGGCAGTCTCTTGTCTCGACACCACAAAATCCACAGGCTTCGCAGAATCTTCAGGATGTCGGCCCGATCTACTTTCCCTCGACGCCGTACATCCAAAGCGCCGCGCCGATTGATCTCCGCCCGGGCGGAGAATATAAGGGGCTCGACATTCAGATGATGCCGATACCGCGGTATACCGTCTGCGGTGTCGTCAGTGGAATTCCACCCCGTGAGTCGCGAGTCCAGAATAACCCAGGAGGCCCAATACCGCCGCCACCACCGGCACCTCGGCTCGCGGCAGCGGCCCAGCCACCTGTTCCCAGCGCTCCACGCACGAATGATCCTTGCGATTTTGGAACGACTGCCATTCAGGATCCGGTCGGCACCGTGCAGTTGGCGCCGCTCGATGTCGAATTGCGGCCTGCTTTGAATGCTGCAGGTAATCGATACAACGCGACGGTGGACGGTGCTACCGGGCGATTCGTTATTCGTAACGTCCTTCCGGGGCGGTACGATCTCGCGACGTTTATCAGCAATATGGATGCGGCCACCACGGTCGATGTGCGCAATCGCAACGTGGAAAATGCGAATCTTTTGTTGTCTCCGGGTTTTCCGCTGCCGACCCGCATCACGATTGAAGGCGCCGCGCCGGGAACACCTTTGCCCGGCGGATTGACCATGTTGATCGGCAGCAGTCCCCCAACACAGGGCACGTCGCCGAATCAGCCGGTCGATCCCAGCGGCTCTTTCGTCATTTCCAACGTCGGCCTCGATGACACGCGCGTCTATGTGCTCCCGATGTTATCCACGCCTGTGGCGCCACCCCCCGGTATTCCTGATTCCTTGCAGGGACTCTATGTGAAGTCGGCGACGCTTGGTGGCGTGGATGTGTTGAATACAGGCCTTCGCTTCAACGGTGAGCCCGATAAGGTGCTCGAAATCCTGCTCGCGCGAAATGCAGGATCTCTGGCGGGACGCGTTGAAGACGAGCAAAAGCGGCCCGTTGGCGGCGTCTTCGTTGTTTTGACTTCCAATATCCAGGGCGCGCGTCTCTATCGCACCGATATGCAAAGAACGCTCTCCACGGACGCCGACGGCCGATTCGAAGTGAAAAATTTGCCTCCAGGCGACTACAAGGTCTTTGCTCTCGAGGGCTTTGAGAAGGACTCATGGGTCGATCCCGATTTCTTCAAACCATATGAAGACCGCGGAGTGTCGGTGAAGGTCGGCGAGGGTAAAGTCTTCACCCTGGACTCGCCATTGACTGTGATTCGACAGCAATAGAAGTTGGGGGAGATCTGGGGACAGCCTCCGAATTCGAACCCGACAGGATCTTCAGTCTGCGTAGATTTTTCAGTTCGAATTCGGAGGCTGTCCCCAGATCTCCCCCTCCCAATTTCCTTCCCCCGCTCTCACAGAGTCTTCATATCGATAACGAATCGATAGCGAACGTCACCTTTCACGGTGCGGTCGTAAGCAGTCTCGACATCCTTCATAGGAACCACTTCAACATCCGCAGGTACGTTGTTCTTGCCGCAGAAATCAAGCATTTCCTGAGTTTCGCGAATGCCGCCGATGATGGAGCCTGCCAGCCGTCGCCGGCCCATGATTAGCGGAAATGTTGCAATCGGCGCCGGCTCAACGGAAACGCCAACAACAACCAGCGTCCCATCGCGCCGAAGGGCATTGAGATACCCATTCAAGTCGTGCGACCCGGAAACCGTATCGACGATCACATTGAAGGTATTCGCGACAGACTTCATGGCATCAGGATCCTTCGAGATAACAAAATCCTTTGCTCCAAGACGTCTGGCATCTTCCTGCTTTTTAGGGGATGTACTGAAGACCGTCACCTCGGCGCCCATCGCTTTTGCGATCTTTACACCCATATGGCCCAGGCCACCGAGTCCCACAATGCCCACACGATCGCCAGGTTTCACGCCGTACTGCTTCATCGGAGAATACGTCGTGATACCGGCGCAGAGAAGGGGTGCCGCGCCGGCGAGCGGCAGTGTCGAAGGGATCCGCAGAAGGTAGTTCTCATCGACGACCATCTGATTGGAATAACCGCCGTAGGTTGGCGTCTTTTGGTCCATCTCGGTGCTGTTATAAGTGAATGCCAGGTGCTTCTCGCAGAATTGCTCGACACCCTCCTTGCAACTCGAACACGTTCTACAGGAATCGATGAAACAGCCGACGCCGACAATGTCGCCCACCTTGAATTTGCTGACGCGTGGGCCAATGCGTGTGACGTGTCCGACGATCTCATGGCCCGGAACCATGGGATAAACCGAGTTGCCCCATTCTCCCCGCGCCTGATGAATATCGGAGTGGCAGATACCGCAGAAATCGATTTCCAACAGAACATCATGGGCGCCGGGATCGCGACGAGTAAAATTGAAGGGTTCGAGTTTTGATTGTGGTCCATGAGTGGCGTAGCCGCGTGTAGGTAACATGCTAGGATCCTCTATTTCTTTGAGTCGTTCGAAATCCAGCGCAGAACCCAGCAGACAGCAGAACAGATGAGCATGACCTGCAGGTCATCACGTCAATATACGCCGGAAGGGGAGATCTGGGGACAGACCCCGAATTCGAGAGCCAATTAGGGGACGGACTACTGAACAGCACCCCTTCGCTGAGGGATTTTTTGATCTGCTCGCAATTGTCAGGAGTTTGGGGGTTGAGTAGTCCGTCCCCTAATTGACTCAGTTCACATGGAGTGGAGGGCGATGCGGTTTCCTTCGCTGTCGAGGACAACGGCACGGAATCCGAAGGGTGCAATGGAATGCTTTTCTGCCAGGACTTTTCCGCCGTGTTTCTCAACAGCCATCAGGGCTTCATCGAGACGACCGTTTGTATTCAAGTAAAGGAGCGGGCCGTTTTCTGAGGGCTTGGCATCCATGTTCTGAACGAGGGATCCGCCAATGGAGCCTTCACTGTGAGGCAGGGCAGCAACCGCGGCGCCTGGTCCCGCCTGTTCTTTCTTCAACGTGGTTCCTAATACGGCTGAATAGAAACGCACCGCGCGGTCGATATCCCGCACGGGAATGTCGAACCAAACCACCTGATGCCGTGCAGGCGCCGGTGCATCCTCTACGGTTTGTCTTACGGAAGGTCGCGGTTGAGCGGGTGGTGTCTGTCGTAAGGGCGCCTCTCGTACCGGCGGTATTTCGCGAGTCGACGGTGATGATTCTCGCAACGGCGCGGACTCCCGCATCCGTGCCGCTGCAGGAACTGGACGTGGCTCTGGCTCCGGTTCCAATTCCAGTTGCGGTTCCAGATCTGTGTCGTCTTGCCTATTCACGGTGACAGATTCCGACACCTGTGGCGAATCCCATCGCTCGCGCGGGCTAAGATCGCTGTCTACTGGCTCGTTCTCTGACAAGAATTCCGACGCCTCTTCGAACGACATATCTTCCGGGTCCGCAGATGATCGCCCCTCATACCATGGTGACGACGACAACTTCTGCACCGGTTCCTGGCGTAATCCGCTGGACTCATACCAGACATGCCATCCGCGCTGACGGACATAACGCCGGACAATGCTCGTATCGACTCCGAAGCGTAAGGTTGCACGCGGCGAAAGGTTAATTTGTTCCTGAAATACCCACCCGCCAGAACAGCCGTCTGTCGGAAGATTGGTGCCCGTCTCGTACCGTGTGGCCCCGAACATTTTGGGCGTTGCCCGGCACTTGAAAATGTAGAGCTTCATAAAGATGAGTGTAACGAGGGGCCACGATTTCAAAGCGTTTCGAGTGCGAATTCGGATTTTGTGTAGTGAACCCGAACTGAAACTCAGGATCCGCTCATCGTTAGGAGCAGGACGAAGTCATATCCACCATGGATGATGGCCGAAGTCGTCGTGTTTGTCCGCTTGCGAATAAGACCAAAGACGATGCCAAGGAAGAGTACCTGGACCAGTGCGTCAAAATTGTATTGGAGAGCATGAACCGCAGCGAACATGAACGCCGGAAGCCAAATACCGAGCCGTGGCTGCAGCACCCCACGAAAGACGAGTTCTTCTCCAAGACCAGCGACCACAGCTGCGATGGTCGATCCAACCAGCCCCGTCGTGAATCCGAACAATTGCTTGATGGATTCCTCATCCGTGATAGGCCAGCCCAGCGCCTTCCATACGTACTCAATTCCGTGGCCCATCACCGGCATTACGACGAGCAGGGCGCCAATCATCACAATTGAAAGAAGAAGCTGCCGCAGGGTAGGACGCACAAGGCCAAGACGTTGTTGCGCTTCCTGCAGTTTGCGTCGAAAGGGGTAGCCGACGGCGAGGAACGTTCCGGGCAAAGCCCAAACGAAACTATACAAAGTGGTTCGAAGTTGTTCGGCCGCATCCGGCGCATCGGCTCCAGCCATTTGGAGTTTTAAAAGGGGAAGTGCCGGAGGACCACCAAAGGCGAGAAGGGGAACCATGCTCATAAACATGATTGCAAAAACAGTGGCCAGCGCCGTCGCATGCACGAACGATTGAGGGTCTATGTCGAGGAACTGGGCAAATTTCCTTCTCACGGCGGGGATGAAGCAGAGCAGGCTGATGACGCTTGCTCCGAACAGCGCCACAACTGTAGCCAGGATGCGAAGGCCTTGTTCGAGCGAGAAGTCTACCCCTGAAGCCCGGGCCTGCGCTTGCGCCGGGTCAAGATTGGTGATGTCCCCAAGTGAAGGCAACGCGATCACCGCGAAGGTAAGGAGCATCGCGAGAAGGCCTATGCCGGCTATCAGCACGATCCAGTAGCCGAAAGTCAGAAACCTTATCCATCGCGGTTTTGATTCCGACCTGTACGCAAGGACAACAAGAATCATGAACGGAATCGCGAAGAGACCCGTTACCGCGAACGTCCGAAACTCGCCGCCCACAATAAGCATCGCCAGATAGATCGCGCCAAATGCCACCAGAGCGAGTGCGTAGCCCGAGGACATCTTAGGCGGGCCCATTGTGGACTCGACAGGTTCTTCGAATACGGGCGCGGCTGGAGGGATTTGTTCTTCAGGTAGTTCGTTCACGGTCTGTGCACGATAGCATGTCTGCGCGAGCCCACCCTATTTGGAGATCGGTTGCTCCACGAGGATCTTTCCGGTCAGCAAATAATCCAGCGTGCCGCTGAGCTCTGCCTCATTCGATGCGGCCAGAACTACCCCGCCGGCATCCTTAACCGGATTGAATATCGATGCCGCGACATCGAAAGCCACGAAGTAAATTGAAGCGCGATCTTTCTCTGACTGAGCCGAGATCACCTGCGTAACGTTGCCTGGCGAGTAACCCTCGTTGTTCTCGCCATCACTGACGACAAGGATATGTCGCTTTGCCAGGCCGGACTTATCCAGATCGTGCTTCGCCATGATCATCGCATCGCCGATGGGAGTGTCGCCGCTTGCGCGCATTTGTCGGATAGCCGCCTCGGCAGAGGCGGGATTCGGCGGACCCAGCTTGACAATCTCCCTGCATGGCGGTGTATTCCGTCCACGTTCGCTGAATTCATAGATGCCAACGAAGATGGTCTTATCGGAATGCGCGCGCGCGTAATCGTCGAACTGCTTCACCAGATTTATCGCAGCACGCTGAGCGATGTCGATCTTGGTCCGCGTACTGCCATCCGCGTCCTTGACCTTGTCCCGCATGCTGCCGGACGTATCGATCAGGATCGCTGCGGCGATCCCTTCACGATACTCCGCCGCGGGGTCCGGCCGGAGGACGTCTCCGATCGGATTCCGGACGGGAACAGCAGCGGGCTTGTTGTAGCTCGAAGGCGCGGGCGGACCGTTGCACTGTCTCGAAGACGAAACGACGATGATTAGAAACAACAGGAACGCCATGCCGCTCAGCGGATTTCGCCTGCCGGGGGTATTCACTTCTGTTCCGGCGGGAAAACGCTGATCTCCACCCGGCGATTGAGCGCCTGATTTTCCGGCTGGTTCGGATCAAAAGGAACATCCCACCCCTTGCCTTCGATACTGAACTTGTTCGGATCAAACTTATACTTCTCGCTCAATGCCCGCTTGATGGACTCGGCGCGAGCCAGGCTCAAGTCACGCACAGCCTGAACGGGAACTTTCCCCTTCATACTGGAATCGGTGTGACCTTCAATCAGAATAACCGCCCGCGAAAACTGCCCGACGAGTCGCGCGACCTGCTCCATTGTGGCTTCCACGTTGGGGTCGTAGAGTTTTCCGGGGATTGGCTTTTCCAGATCGTCACGCGCGGGTTCGTATGGATTTGCAGAATTCGGATAGAAGTTAATGCGAATCGTCTGTGTCAGGATTGGCGCTTCCGCCGGAGCCTTGCGGAAATTGGCCGGCGTAAAAGATGTCAGGCTTTCGTCAACCTGATTCGCGAATGTTCCCTTCTTCTGCAGATTTTGGATCACCGAGAAATCCATCACCTGATCGAATTGAACCGGTGCACTGATCTTTCCGAGTTCGCGATAGACGTACGCTGCATTCTTCCAGGTGCGTTCAAAGTTTGTCGGGTTGGAAGCATTCAGGAAGAACTGGACATTTTCCGCCATGTTCGTAGGATGCGCATCGTTCCGCATTCCCATCACGTCTTCGGGTTTCATGCCGAACGCGTCCGCCATCCACTTCGCAGGTTCTTCGGGCTTTTGCTTCACCATGTCGATGCCTTCGAGAATTCCTGCGACCAGACCTTCGACGACTTCCGGATGGTCGCGCGCGAAGTCGGCGCGAAACGCATAGACGTCAGCAATGAGCTTGTTAGCGTCGGAGGTGCTCGAAAGAATTCGAGTTCCGGCAACGCGTTCAGGGATCTTGTAGATATCGGGCGCCCAGGACACGCAGCCATCGACGCTCTTGTCGGCAACAAATGCGGCGGCAGCCTCAAATGCGGTGGCCGTGTACTTGGGTTTGATGTCGCTTGGACGCAATCCTGCGGAGAGCAACAGCGAAGTCAGGTAGTATTCGCTCGGCGAATTCTGTGCGAGAGCAATCGTCTTCCCCTTCAGGTCGGCGACGGATTTGATGGTGTTGCGAACCACGATACCGTCACCGCCACTCGACCAGTCGACCTGCTGAAATACGCGCGGGGCCGTTCGCGAGTCGCGCGACAACTCCGGAGCAAACAGCGTCATCATGTCCACTGTTCCCCACAACGTATGAACTTCACCCGCTGCAAAGGCGTCCCGAGCCACAACGGGATCGTCCATGAGCACCATCTCGACCTTGAAGCCGTACTTCTTCGAAAAAACGCTTTCCGCGTTTGGCTTGGTTCCGCGGTTAGCGGCAATCACAGGCAGCCAACCCGACCAGACGTTATAGGAAAAACGGAGAACCTTGTTGTTTGCGTCCCATTTGTATTGGCTTACGCCTTTGACTGCGGGTAGTCGGTCACCCGGCACGTACTTGTATTCGCTGACAGTGGTAACGCCCTTTGTATCGGGCGCTTCAGTCTGAGGAGCCTCCGGGGCTCCTGAATTTGAAGTCGTCCCCCCGCCGCCTCCACCACTTCGCCGCATGACAATGTAAGCGCCAAAACCCACGAGGCCGAGAATCAACAGCAATGAAACCAGCTTCCCTGCCCACGTGAGTCGCGCCTGTTCTTCTGGCATTATTCACTCCTTCTTTTTGAGCTTCAGTTGCCCTGCCGTGACGGTCCGATTTCCTTTGCGGCTGCGGGCGTCTCGGGCGCCGGCGCGGATTGAATTCCCTGGCTGGCGAGAAACTCCGCCAGCGCCGCTTGTTCCAGAGCCTTGCGTTCCGATTCCTTTTCCTGGACTTTGTCCATGTCCACCAGGTCGGCGGCAACACGCGCCTTGCCCGCAGACTGCTCGTAGCGTTTCGAGAGCACGTCTTCGACGGTCTTCATCGAATCTCCGAGATCCCCAACCTTGAATGCCACGTTGCTCAACGCCGCCGCCGCTTCAGCCTGGGCTTCCTTGATCTTTACCTGCGAAAGCTTTTTCTGAAGTTGATTGATCTTGTCTTCGAATTCCCGCTGGCTGACTTTTGCCTGTCGCAGATTCGCCTGATACGCCGTCTCAGTCTCATTGAGTTCGGATGTGTCGACGGTGAGGTCGCTCTTGAGTTCCTGAAGTTCCCGCGCCAACGTTCCCGCAAGTTCCAGATTGCCGGCCTGATGGTTGGCGAGGATCCTGCGCTCCAGGTCGACGGCACGCGCTGTCTTACCCTTGATCTGATTCTTCAAGCGCTCGGCGACGCCCGCCATTTGGGCAAGAGCCATGTTGTATTGCGCCATCTTGTTGCGGAACTCCTGGCGAGCTGCCTCCATCAATGCCTCGGGATTGCGCTCCTCCAGACCGCTGACAAATAGGCCCAGAAAACCTCTGAACAGCCTGCTTATACGCGCCACTAACGCCATGTAAGACCCCTATTCAAACGGTATGTTGCTGAAAAGCAGCATTCTAGGTCAGTTCGGATGAAAGTCATAGGGCCCACCGGCGAACGGTGGTGTGGGTCGGTGAACGGCGGATCACCGCCGAAGCTTGCCGACAGGACGTCGTGTGGTTGAATACACATGGTCTGCTAGGACAGATAGCGCGGTCCCCGGGCTGTGAGGATCACTTTTTTGTGATTTCTGGGTGAATGGCCGAGGGCACTCGATCTAGGGGAATTTTGAAATCGGACGAGTCCGGGGATCTCAAAACCGAGATTACAAGATCTTAAACTGGACGCTGTTCGGCAGCTGGCAGCTAATTTGCATAGGCTGCCGCATGGTTATCGATCAGGAACTTTCCTTCATCATCGCCGCTTCGATCAGGACCGCCCGCCGTCCAGAACGTCCAGTTTAAGATCTTAAAGATCCCCGGACTCGTCCAATTTCGAAATTCCCCTCACTCTTCCATCCGACGACTTTCTGCCGCTTGAGCTTCGGCTTAGTTCAAGCGTTGGTGGAGTTGGTTGACTTTGTCCCGATCGATAGCCATGCCGGCAGCCTATGCAAATTAGCTACCAGCTGCCGAACAGCGTCCAGTTTAAGATCTTGTAATCTCGGTTTTGAGATCCCCGGACTCGTCCAATTTCGAAATTCCTCTCACTCTTCCATCCGACGACTTTCTGCCGGTCGAGCTTCCCCGGACTCGCCGATTTTGAAATTCTCCGTCACTCTTCCTCAATCGAGATCACCGGCTTGTCGATCAGATAACCTACGGCCTGAGCCATGTCCTTTTCCCGCTGACGCTTTCGCTTCCGCCACTCCGTCCATGCCTTTTCTTCGGATTTGATCTCCTCTTCGATCTGACGCATCTCGAGTTTCTTTGCCGTGATCCACTGCCGTCTTTTTTCAGCGATCGATGCCTCGAAGGCATCAAGCGCCTGGTCTCGCGCGATGGCGTCCCGAACAATGTCCGAGCCGTCGATGCCTCCTTCCGACAACATCCGTGCAGTCTCCTGCTGTGCGTGCGCATGATCCATCGCGCGAATTTTGTCTTCCTTCAGAAACACCTCGAGCCGCTCAATCGTCCAGCCTTTCGGCGCATCCGGGATACCGGCCGCTTTGAAGACTTCGTCGAACGGTACGGATAATTCCGCCGGCATCTCCGCGAGCTCACGTAATTCCGTCACGCGAATGGCGGTGATCAGCTCGGTCATTGTGACCGTCCGAGTCTGTACCTTCACCGGAGCACGCTTTTCCGGCGACGCTGGGGCAACCTCGATAATGCCGAGCCGATCGCCAAGTTTGCGCAACATGTCGGTGAGGTACATGTCAGACAAATCTCCTTGTCTCTTCGATGCGCGCCTCAATCTCCTCCGGTGTGAGATCTCGATATCGCGGCGGCAGAAAGCGGGAATCGGTGCATTCCTTTGCCGCAACCAGATCCATGAATTCCAGCTTGCGCGTATGAGCACTGGGGCGAACTTCCCTGAACACATTCCCCAGGATTTCGCGCATTGGCGCTCGCGGCTCAGGCGCCAATTCGTGAAGACGCAGAGCGCGGACGAGAATGCCCTCGATCTCATTCCCACCAAGCACGACGCCTTCCGGAAGTGGTGGAATGTCGCTCTCACCGAGAGGGAAACTCAGCCTTTTTGCGATCGAGAGCAAAAGATTTTGTGTTTCCTCCTGAGTTTGAGGAGGAAACAGCGGGATGTGCACGTCGAGGCGCCCTTGCCGCTTCAAATCCACTTCGAGCAAATCCGGACGCGATGTGGCGAACACCCAGAGGATGCGGCCACGATTGCGTGTGTCCGACATCTCCTTGGCAAGCATGGCGTAGACGCGCCCGGAAAGGCCGTCACTGTCGTCACCGCTACGCTTACCTGCTGCCTGATCGGCTTCATCGACAAAGACAACAACTTGTCCGAGCGCGTGAAGGACTGAAAAGATTTTTTCGAGATTCGATTCCGTTGCCCCGACCCATCGATCACGAAAATTCTTGAAGACGACGCAGGGGACTCCCAACTCTCCAGCCCAGCACTGCACGATGAACGTCTTGCCGGTTCCGATCCGCCCCGTGATGAGATATCCCATCGGAAGGGCGTTCAAAAGTCCACGGCGGAGCAGTTCCGTATCTTCGCGAAGCCACGCTTTTACCGCTTCGTGCCCGGCAACCTGGTTCAGCGTGAACGAGGACTCAAGAAACTCCAGCAGACCCTGGCATTCTTTCTCGATTAATTCCTTCTTCATTCGCATGAGCCAACCGGCCGTGATCTTTGGCTCGTTCGCGAGTGCCGTCGTCAGAACTCTGCGCGCGCCCACTCGACTCAAACCCGTCAACCGGCGAGCCAGGACATCGACGGAGACTTCACATCGCGACGGGAGGTCCTGCAACTGAGTTGCGATCAGCATTTGAATGTAAGCGAGCATCTCCGCTTCGCTCGGCAGAGGAATTTTGAGACTCGCGGCGTGGGGGTTTTCCACGACAAGCGGGTTCAGATCGTGCAGTCCCTCGGCCAGCACGACGGTCACGATATTCGAATGAAGGACAGCAGGATCGTTCGCCCAGCCCAGCACTTTGACAATGTTTGCGCTGAAGGGGCCGCTGAGCTGTACGGGATCACCGCGTGGAACAACGAACTCCGCAAAATCGATGATCACGGCAATTTTGCGGGGCGACGCCTCGCGTCCGCGAATGGACTGGAGGTTCAAGGTTCGCAGCAGGTATCGGTCGATCAGTTCGAGCGCGACGCCGGGCTCGCGGGTTTGAAGGGTTGTGGAGGCCTGATCGCCGAGGGCCTGCTTCAACCATTCTCCCCAATCGTCACCACCCTTGAGGAGCCGTATTCCACGGCCGCGGTCGTACTCCAGCACGACGTCGTAGGCTGCAAACATGACCGATTCGAGAAACGACTTTACGGAGAGCATCCGCTTGCCCAACGCGTCTTCGATCGGCACGACGTCGAAAATGTTTCCGTGAATGAGAAACTGGGCGACCGATCCTGATCGGAACAGATCGCTCATCTGTTCTGCCCATTCGGGTAGGGGTTGGCTCATTGAGATTCCTTCTGTCCGGGAACAACGACCGGTGGAGGATCTGCGAGAAGATCCTCCATCGCGCCGTAAATTTTCTGCTGATCGCGAATCCACTGGTTGGTTCCACCCAGGGTTGCAGTGACCTGATCGATGCGCTGCGAAACAGTTTCCGGATCTGTCGAAAGGACGGCTTGTTCCCGGAGCAACTCCACCTGCTGCTCAATGCGAGTTAGCTCTGCGTCGAGGAACACCAACTTTTCTGCCGCTTCGTGTTTTTTCTCCAACCGCTGACGGAGAATCTCGACCTGACCGGAGAGGCTCTTTTTGAGATCTTCGCTGATAGAGGGTTCCTTGAGCTGTTCCTCGATTTTTCCGATTCGAGTTTCCATTTGAACGGATTCTTCCTGCGTCTTACTGGCTTCCCGAAGGATCTTCCGAATGGATTCCCGTGTCAGCAACAAGCGCAGATAGATCCACACAAGCCGGCCCAGGCCTTCGCTCTGCTCCTGGAGACCTTGCGAGACCGCGGCGCCGCGTGCTTGTTGCTCGAGGATGCTTTCACATCGTTTCTGCAGCCCCCGAAAGCGCTGCTGGTCCTCGGAGGGAAGCTGCGTCAGGGAATCGTAAAGCCGTTGCTCCCAGCGGCGCCGTTCATCGAGCGCCTGACCTCCATCCACGAGTCGTTGAAACCTTGGATTCGTTCCAAGCCACCATAGATAACCCAACTCACAGCCGAGGCCGATAATCCAGAAGCCCGGATTCAGAACGCCCAGCAACCCAAAGGCTCCCAACCCAATCCAGTTCGGCGGCACGAACATCCCGATCGGACGCGCATTGAACGCCGCCCGTATGTAGTCCCCCAGGCCCAGTTTCATGACGTGCTCACATCATGCTTCATGCCCCCATTATCCAACACACCGCGAAATGCTTCGGTGACGGCCGTCGTGACTCTCTTGAATTCAGGCCGATCCTGCGCCTCGAGCGGAGTTATCCCCACTGAAGGCGGAATGGAGTCGCGAATGTCGTAAGCGATCTGGCCGGGCGCTTTGGTGAAAATCCACAGGCGTTCCGCAAGGTATACGGCCTCGGCGACACTGTGTGTGACGCAGAGGATTGTCGGCTGAAGCCGATGCCACAAGTTCACGAGAAGTTCCTGCATCTCCAGACGTGTGGGCTCGTCAAGAGCAGAGAAGGGCTCGTCCATAAGAAGAATGCGGGGCTCGATTGCCAGCGTGCGCGCTATCGCAACGCGTTGTTGCTGACCTCCGGAAAGCTGATGGGGATATTTGTCTTCGTGCCCCGAAAGGCCGACCTGTTGAATAAGCTTTCGCGCGCGTTCGGAACGTCCGGCAGCATTGAGTTTAATTTCGTCCTTGTTGATCTCGAGCCCGAACAGGACATTGTCCATCACGGTGAGGTGGGGAAACGAGCTGTACTGCTGGAAGATCATGCCTCGATCTCTTCCGGGCCCCGGCGCAGGCTGGCCGGCAATAAGCACCTGACCTTCCGTAGGCTGCAGGAATCCGGCAATGAGGTTGAGTATCGTGCTCTTGCCGCATCCTGACGGCCCAATGAGGGAGACGAACTCGCCCCGGTCCGGCACGTCTTCGATCGTGAACGAGACATCGTGCAACGCGGTGAACGTCCCGAAGCGAACAGTCACGCTGCGGAATTCGATGATGGGCGGCTCCGGACGTCTCGATTCGCTCACGATGGGCGCCGATACGGGAACAGAATCCGTCCCAGACGTTCCCAGGCAAGGTCCGCAGCCCACGCAATCAGTGTGATCACGAGAATCACAAGGTAGATGTGCTCGCGCGGGCCACGGCGAAATGAGTTTTGGATAAGGAATCCTAAACCGTCCACCATGACAACGACCTCTGCCAGAACGATATAGGTCCAGCCTACTCCAAATGCCAATCGCATCGCGTGCCACAAATCCGGAAGCGCGATAGGAATGAGAACTCTCCGGATGACGTCAAAGCGTGACGCCCCCAGGGTATAAGACGTTCGAAGATAAATGTCCGGGACGGATGCGATCGCGTTTACGACCAGCGGAAGCAGATAAATCCCGAACGCCATCGCCAGAAACATCACTTTTTGAAACTCGTCGATGCCGAACCACGACATGGTGAGCGGCACCAGCGTCGCAATGGGGATATAGCCGCTTGCGGTCGCAATCGGCGTGAAGATCGCACTGATGCTGCCGAACGAGCCCATCAGGATTCCGAGTGGCAGCACAATGACCAACGCCAGAATGAAGCTTTCGCCAACGCGACGGATGCTCGCCCAGATGTGATGCGGCAGATCGCGACCCGTTACGAGATCAGGGATGCTTTGAACGACTTCCACGGGGCTTGGCAATATCGTCGGCGCAATCCTTCGTTCTTCGACAGGACCAGCTGTGAACAACCACCAGAGAAGAAGGATTCCAAGTATCGGGATTACCCCAAGAAGTATGGACGCCTGGCTCGATACCCTCCCGCGGATCTGAAGAAGCGAAGTGAGAGGCATATTTGTCAGACGTTACGTAAACGTTCTCGGGCTGTCAATTGCGATTCCCCGGACAGTGATGGCTCCATTTGAACTTAGAAAGCGGAATATCCTACCAAGTTGGCTCACCAAAATCGGGGCCAGGCGCGCTGTTTCCCTATTTGACGAAGGTTTCATGGGATAAGAATAGGAAGTACATTTTGCGGCACCGTCACCGGAATTCAGCCTTCCCGCTCCGACTTATTTCACAACGACACGCAAGAAACGGCGTCGCCCCACTTTGAAGGTGTGCTCGCCGGGGGCTGTCCCGTCGAATTCGGCTTTCACGTTCGTTACACGCTGATCGTCAAGGTGGACGGCGCCGGACTCGATCAATCGTTGCGCTTCGGTGATGGAGGGCGCAAGGCCGAGTGAAGCGAGAAGTTTCGTCAGCTTCATTGGCGCCGCATTAATGGGCAGTTCTTTCGTCTCGATGTCTGCCGGCAGTTCCTTCTGGCCGAACACACTTCGAAAGTGGTCGCGGGCTGCGCTGGCGGCTGCCGCACCGTGGTACTGGGTGATAATCGTTGCGGCGAGGTCTTCCTTCACTTCCTTTGGATGCCGGCTCTTCATTGCCGCGATGTCCTTCATCGAGACGTCCGTGGCGAGCTCCCAGTATTTCCACATCAAGTCATCCGAGATCGACATGATCTTACCGAACTGTTCGTTGGGCGCGTCGTTAATGCCGACGTAGTTGCCGAGGGACTTACTCATCTTCTGCACGCCATCGAGGCCTTCGAGCAGCGGCATGGTAAGGACTATCTGCGACTCCTGGCCGTACTCGCGTTGCAGATCGCGGCCAACGAGGAGGTTGAATTTCTGATCCGTGCCGCCGAGTTCGACGTCGGCTTCAAGCGCCACCGAGTCGTAACCCTGAACCAGGGGATACAGCAATTCGTGCATTGATATGGGAAGCCGATTTTTCAGACGATTTGAGAAATCTTCGCGCTCGATGATACGCGCTACGGTGTAGCGCGCGGCGAGCTTAATGAACCCGTCAGCGCCCAGCCCTGACATCCATCGGCTGTTGAAATCGACGACTGTGGTGGCAGGATTCAGTATCTTGAAGACCTGCTGTTTGTAGGTCTCCGCGTTTACGAGAATCTCTTCCTTGCTGAGCTGCTTGCGCGTGACATTGCGGCCGGAAGGATCGCCGATCAGTGTGGTGAAGTCGCCGATCAGGAAGATCGCGGTGTGGCCGAGATCCTGAAAGTGCTTCATCTTCCGCATGAGGACGGTGTGGCCGAGGTGAATGTCCGGCGCTGTGGGATCGAAGCCGGCTTTAATTCGGAGCGGCTTGCCGGTTTTCTGCGCGCGCTTCAGTTTTTCGGCGAGCTCTTCCTCGCGGATGATTTCGACGGCGCCCTTGCGGATGTAGTCGAGCTGGTCGGGAATGGGGATGGATTTGAAATCACTCATGGGTATCAGGGCGGGGGCCCGGGTGAGGGATCTGTGGGTCCCGGACATCCCTCATCCGGCCCTTCGGGCCACCTTCTCCCGGTGGGAGAAGGCAACCGCGCGGGTTCTTCGCTCTTTTCATTGGTTCGCACGCACCCGTCTGCCTTGCAGTTCGCAGTTGCCGGACAATACCAGATCGATCGCTTCCGAAAAAATCCGGTGCTCCTGGACGAGGATGCGCGCCGCAAGGGCATCGGCATCGTCCGTGTCCATCACCGGCACCACGGCCTGCAACACAATCGGCCCTCCATCGAGCGCTTCATTCACCAGGTGCACCGTGCATCCGCTGAACTTCACGCCATGATCGAGCGCCTGCTGTTGGACATCACGGCCAGGAAACGAGGGCAATAGAGAAGGATGGATATTCAGAATGAGATTCGGGTACGCCTGCAGCATTACCGCGCTGAAAATCCGCATAAAACCCGCAAGCACAACCAAACCCACATCGGCCGCAGTCAACGCTCGTACCAGTTCCGCATCGAACGATTCGCGCGACTTGCCCTTCGACGGAATGCATATGGCGTTCAACCCGCGGTCCCTCGCCCGCGCCAGGCCCGGAGCCGACTCCACATTGCTGATGACCGCAGCGATCTCCGCCCACAGCTTTCCCTCAGAGACATTCGCCGCGATAGCTTCAAAGTTGGATCCCCGGCCCGAAAGCAGAATTCCGATCCGGCGATTGCGAGGCCGGATCTTCATGCGCGATAGCTGACCCTCGGTTCGCCGGGAATGATCTGCCCGATTGTGTAGTGGGGCGTGTCCAGAGTAGCGACGAACGCGTTGACGTTGGATGGTCGGACAACGGCGATCATTCCGATTCCCATATTGGTCGCTCGCAGCATTTCCATTCGATCGATATCGCCGATTCGAGCCATCACTGCGCAGAGAGGATGGACGGGCCACGATCCGAACTCGATCTGAGCTTCGCAACCCTGGGGCAGAATGCGGTCGAGGTTGTCCGTTATGCCGCCGCCGGTGATGTGCGCCAATCCCTCCACAATACCGGCTGCAAGCGCTTTTCGCAGTACAGGTTCATAATTGAGATGAGGCTGCAGCAGCGCCTCGCCAACGGTCATCTTCAACTCTTCCACCCTGGAGTCCGCTTGCAGGCCCGCGACTTCAAAGAACAACTTGCGGGCGAGAGAATACCCATTGGTATGAAGCCCTGCGGAAGGGAGACCGATGAGCACGTCGCCATGTCGGATGGATTTTCCATCGAGAACTTTCGATCGATCGACAACGCCGACGATAAAACCTGCCAGGTCATAGTCGCCATCCGCATAGAAGCCGGGCATTTCGGCGGTCTCGCCTCCGAGCAGCGCGATGCCGGCGTCTCGGCAGGCGTTTGCTACACCCTCCACAACGGAGACGACCACATCGGGGTCCAGCTTCCCGGTTGCGAAGTAGTCCATGAAGAAGAGAGGCTTTGCACCCTGAACAAGGATGTCGTTAATGCAGTGGTTCACGAGATCGCCGCCGACGGTATTGTGGCGGTTCACCATCATCGCGATCTTGAGCTTGGTACCCACTCCATCCGCACTCGAAACCAGTACGGGTTCCTTTAATCCGAAGTCGCACGCGAACATGCCGCCGAAACTGCCAATGTCCGAGAGAACACCTGGCGTATACGTTGCGCGAGCCAACCCTCGGACTCGCTTTATAGCGGCCATCTTCTTGTCGATATCGACGCCTGCGTCTTTGTAGGTGATGCCGCTCATGATTTCTTAAGAGACTCTTCCCAGAGATCGAGTTGACGTTCGGCCTCCTTGGCATCGGGTATGGCATCGACGAAGTCGAGAGGGTATTTGCCTGTGTAGCACGCCGAGCAAAACTCGTTTGGTTTTGCTTTCACCGCCTGCAGCAACCCCGGCAGGCTGAGATAAGCGAGGGAGTCTGCTTCAATCCGTTTTGTAATTTCATCGTGGGTGTGCGTCGATGCGATCAATTCTTTACGGGTCGGTGTGTCCACTCCGTAATAGCAGGGCCAGGTTGTCGGTGGGCACGTGATCCTCATGTGAACCTCCGTTGCCCCCGCCGCGCGCACCATTTTGACGATCTTTCGGCTGGTTGTGCCGCGCACGAGAGAATCATCAATGAGGATCACACGCTTACCCTTTAGCAGATCCCTTACCGGGTTCAGCTTCACCTTTACGCCAAAGTGCCGGATGGCTTTGCGCGGCTCGATGAACGTGCGCCCGACATAGTGATTGCGGATCAATCCGAACGCGAAGGGGATTTGGGATTCCGCCGAATAGCCAATTGCTGCGGCCACTCCCGAGTCGGGAACTGGAACCACAAGATCCGCTTCAACCGGGCTCTCTTTCGCGAGTAGCCGACCCATCTGGTCGCGACTGGCCTGTACGGTGCGTCCAAACACCATGCTGTCCGGGCGCGAGAAGTAAACGTGTTCAAAGATGCACTTGGACGTTCTTGTGGATGGCAGAGCCAGAACGGATCGGAGATTGTCGCCACGAACCAGCACGATTTCTCCCGGTTCAACCTCGCGTTCATATTTCGCATCGATCAGGTCAAACGCGCAGCTTTCCGACGCGAAAGCATAAGAGTTATTGAGCCGGCCGATGCAGAGCGGGCGAAAACCGTTTGCGTCTCGAGCGGCGATAATAGCGCCTTTTGTGATAAGGAGAATCGAGAATGCGCCCTGAATCTGACTGACTGTCTCCTTCAAGGCCTCCACAATGTCGGACTCCTGCGACCGTGCGAGAAGGTGAAGAATCACCTCGCTGTCGCTGGTCGATTGGAACAGCGCGCCCTGAGCTTCAAGATCTCGGCGCAGCCCGACTGCATTGATGAGGTTGCCGTTGTGGCAGAGCGCAACCGGGCCGTACCTCATCGTTACCATCAGGGGTTGCGCATTATTCTCCGAGCTGTCTCCGGCTGTGGAGTAACGCGTGTGGCCGATCGCATTCGTCCCCTTCAGTTTTGCAAGGGTTTCTTCGTCATAGACATCGGCGACGTGGCCCATGGACTTATGGAGATAAACCTGTTCGTCATCCGACGAGGCAATCCCCGTGCTTTCCTGCCCACGATGCTGAAGCGCGTACAGGCCGAGGTAGGTGAGTCGAGAGGCTTCAGCCTGATTGGCTATCCCGAAAATTCCACACATAGTAAGGATCGGTCCCCCAAATGCCGGTGTCCGAAGGTGAGACTCTTATGATAACAGCTTCGGCAGAGTCCGTCTCCAGACGCTTTCAACTTCCTCAATGGCAACGTCGACGACTTGCTGTCCCCCATGTTGGAGAATGAGCCGGTTACCGCCCACCCGGCCGATCTCCGTGCAGCGAAGAGCAGCTCGTTCAGCGCGACGCACCAGATCAGAAGCATGTGTTGTAGTCAGGAGGATACGCGAGGAGTATTCCCCGAATAGGTCCTTGCAGGCATCCATATATTGAGGAATTTTTGCGGCCGCCCCAATCGCGGGGCGGTGCAGCGTGGAATAGCACATTTCCGCGAGGGCTATGCCGATGCCTCCATCGGAAATGTCGTGTGCTGACTTGACCAGGCCGGCATGTATGGCATCCGAGACAAAACTCTGCAGCGACTGCTCCTCGCTGAGATCAACGCGGCCGATTAGACGTGTTGGCGTTTCGATGAGTACGATCGAATCGCCTTCGTCTTTGAAGTCGGACGATGTGACATGCGCGAGATTGTCTACGATTCCCACAATGCCTACCACCGGCGTTGGATAAATGTCACGGTCGAACGTTTCGTTATAAAAGCTGACATTCCCGCCCGTGATAGGCGTGCCAAAAGCGTTGCAGGCTTCCGTCATTCCATCGACAACTTCGCTGAACTGCCACATCACATCAGGATGCTCGGGATTTCCGAAGTTGAGACAGTTGGTCGCGGCGAGCGGACGGCCGCCGGAACACACGATGTTGCGGCAGGCTTCTGCGACCATGAGCTTCGCGCCTTCGCGTGGATTCTGCGCGACGCGGAAGCCCGGGCCATCGAGCGTCATCGTCAGCGCTTTCTTCGTGCCTTTGATGCGGATGACCGCAGCGTCCGAACCCGGCCCAACCATGGTGTTTGACTGCACCATGTGGTCGTATTGCTGCCACACCCACTGCCGGCTGCAGAGATTCGGCAGCGATACGGCAAGCTTCAATAGCTCGCCGCAGGGCGTTTTGCCGTCGAGGAACTTCTGAATTGTCGCATCGTCGCAGCCATCAAGGAACGCGTAGAGGTCGATCGGCGAAATCGAAATGTTTGAAGGCGCCTTCAGCGGCCTTTGGTACACCGGACCCTCGTCGGCAAGGGCTGTGTTCGGAATCTCCGCGTTCACTTCTCCGTGTTGTTTCACGCGCAACAATCCGTCACCGGTCACATAGCCGACCGTGACGGCATCGAGTCCCCACTTGTGAAACACATCGTGAAGTTCTTTTTCCTTCCCTTTGTCTGAAACGAGTAGCATGCGCTCCTGCGATTCGCTGAGCATGATCTCGTATGCGGACATTGCTGCTTCGCGCTGAGGAACGGTATCGAGCTCGAGCTCCACGCCCGTGCCTCCGCGGGCGCCCATTTCGCAGCTGGAACACGTCAGACCCGCAGCCCCCATATCCTGAATGCCGACGACGAGACCTTTCTGCATGGCTTCGAGACAGGCTTCGAGGAGCAGCTTTTCCATGAAAGGGTCGCCAATCTGCACATTTGGACGTTTGGCGCCCGCGTCTTCGCCAAATCCGGCGGATGCCATGGTCGCGCCGTGGATGCCGTCGCGGCCGGTTTTCGCCCCGACATAGATGACCGGGTTGCCGAGGCCTGAGGCTCGTCCATAGAAGATCTTGTCCTTCTCGAAGAGACCGAGGGCAAAGGCATTCACGAGCGGATTCTGGGAATAGCAACTTGAGAAAACCACTTCTCCACCGATCGTGGGAACGCCGAAGCAGTTTCCGTAGAAAGCGATTCCGCCAACGACGCCTTCCATGATGCTTCGGTTTTGCTGGGTGCTGAGTGGCCCAAAGCGCAGGCTGTTCATTGCGGCAATCGGACGCGCGCCCATGGTGAAGATGTCACGAAGGATGCCGCCGACACCGGTCGCGGCGCCTTGAAAGGGCTCGATGTACGAGGGATGGTTGTGCGATTCGATCTTGAAGGCCACCGCAAGGCCATCGCCAATGTCGATGATTCCTGCGTTCTCTCCCGGTCCCTGGAGAACTGCAGGACCTTTGGTGGGAAGGCGTTTCAGATGGACGCGAGAACTTTTGTAGCTGCAGTGCTCGGACCACATCACGCTGAAAATACCGAGCTCGGTGAGGGTGGGTTCGCGCTTCAGGATGGTAACGATGCGCTGGTATTCGGAGTCTGTGAGTCCGTGTTGAGAGAGTTGATCTGAGGTAATCATGATTTCAAATAAAGTTGTTTGTGACTCGGATGAGGGATCCTCAGGTCAGAGTCAGGGCATTTACCATCGATTCAAAAATCAGTTTCCCGTCCGTGCTTCCGAGAATCGCTTCGCTGGATCGATCGGGATGGGGCATCATGCCAAGCACGTTCCGGCCTTCATTCAGTATTCCGGCAATATTCTCCAGCGAGCCGTTGGGGTTCTCTCCGTGATACCGGAACGCCACCCGATCCTCATTGTTGAGCTTCTTCAGGGTCTCGGGATCCGCAAAGTAATTCCCGTCGCCGTGGCCAATCGGAATGCGAAGAGCCTGCCCCTTTTTCATCTGGTTCGTGAACGGGGAATCCGCCGTTTCGGTGGAGATATTCAGGAACTTGCAGATGTACTGCCGTGTGACGTTTCGCATCAGCGCACCGGGTAGCAATCCACTCTCGGTGAGAATCTGAAAGCCGTTGCAGATTCCGATTACGAGACCGCCCTTGTCCGCAAACTCCTTAACGGATTGCATCACCGGTGAGAACTTCGCAAGAGCTCCGGTTCGCAAGTAGTCTCCGTACGAGAAGCCACCCGGCAGGATTACCGCGTCAAAACCTTTCAGCGAGGTGTCCTGATGCCAGATAAACTCGACGGGTTTTCCGATCACCGTCTGCACTGCGTAGTAGCAATCGTGATCGCAGTTCGATCCGGGGAAAATGACAACCCCGAACTTCATCGCGACTCCCACACGATGCGATATTCCTCGATGACCGGATTCGTCAGGACTTCTTTCGCGAGCTTCTGAACGATTTCCTTGCTTCGGTCCGACGAGACGCCATCGGCAATGTTGACATCGAAGTATTTGCCCTGGCGAACGTCGGCCACTTCGGGCAATCCCATAGATTCGACGCTGCGCTGGATGGTCATGCCCTGAGGATCGAGCACAGTCGGTTTCAACGTAACGATAACGGTGGCTTTCATGCAGTCTCCGCTTTTTCGGGTAAAAAGAATTGATCAGTTTCGGGGTTGTAATCGAAGAGCTCGGCGTAACGAGCCCAATCTACAATCGCGAGCACCTGCCGCTCGGATTCATCGGGAGTAAAAGACGATCCCAGAAATTCCAGGATGACTTCACGGCCGACCCGGAAGTCGGACGTACTTTGGAGCTCCGAGCGGATGCGGCGGGCCAGAAGCACACTTGCGAGCATTTGTTGCCTGAAGATAGCTTTCTTGTCGTTCTCATCGCCGTCGACCACTTTGCGGCCGAGATCCGCCAATTCGATGTCGCCGCTTTCGATCTTCACGAAGCCGAGCAATTCGGCAGCTTCGGTAATCGGCATCAGGTCGTTCAACTTGAAGCCCAGGGACTCGCTGAGCTTATAGATGTCGATCTTGGTCCCCTGTTCGTTGAGCGTTTCGAGAAGCCCGACGATCGAGCCCACGCGGGCGTTGGGGAGCACGGGTATGGCTGTTGGTTTTTTCGTTTTCTTCATACGATCAGGGAATACAGCTCGTCCAGTTTCTCCTCAAACTGGGGTGACTTGCGTTTTCGAGGACGATCCAGCGTGATCGGATGATCCGCAACAATAGTCCCGGGCGCAGCGGCCATAAGGAGAACGCGGTCTCCCAGGAGGACGGCTTCCTCCACACTATGAGTCACCAGGATGATCGTGTTCGTAATGATCTCTTTTGACAACCAGATATCGAGCAACTGTTCGCGGAGGTTCGATGCGGTCAGCGCATCCAGCCCCGAGAAAGGCTCGTCCATGCACAGCAGTTCGGGCTCGACAGTCAGGGCCCGCGCCAAGCCGACGCGCTGTTTCATTCCCCCGGAGAGTTCGCGGGGGTAAGCCCGTTCATATCCGTCAAGGCCCACGATATCGATATAGCGTCGCGCTCGAGCATAGCGCGCGGGTTTGTCCAGACCTCGAGCCTCGAGCCCAAGGGCAACGTTCTCCATTACGGTGAGCCAGGGAAATAGCGCAAAGCTCTGGAAAACCAGGGCTGTCTTGGGATTCACTCCCCAGATTCGGCTCCCGCGATACAAAACTTCACCGGAGGTGACCTCCGTTAACCCCGTTATCGTGCGGAGAAGTGTAGACTTACCCGCCCCCGACGGACCGATCACAACAACAAACTCGCCTTCCTGCACAATAAGACTGATCGGGCCCAGAATGTGGATGCGGTTCGGAAAGGACTTCGTGATTTCCTTCAACTCCAACAGGGGCGCAGGATGCTCCGCCGCCAAAGCCGCCGTTGAAGATGTGTCCTGGACCTGAGACGTCATTAGTAATTCAGTTCGAATTGCCGTTGCGCCAGATCGAAGGCCGGCTGCCACACCAATCTATTCAAGATGAGTTTGAATAATACCATAGCGTGTAGGGGAGACCACTTTTCGGAGCGGACTCTAAGGATGAGGCGAGAGTCCCTCCCACGATAGACGACACCCATGCCGCCTTCACCAGGCTGACCGGTCTCGTGAAGAACGCGATCCTTTCGCTATAATTGCAACGCTTGCCGTCGGATCCATACACCACATGAGCAGCTCAACGAACTGGCCACTCGAAGGTATTCTCGCCATCGCACAACAGTACTGGGGATTTTCAGAACTACGTCCGCTTCAGGAACAAGCCATCCGTGCAGGACTCAACCGTCGCGATTCACTGGTTGTTATGCCGACAGGCGGCGGAAAGTCTCTCTGCTATCAGATTCCAGCCGCTGTCGAAGAACGCACGGACATCGTTGTTTCTCCGCTGATTGCTCTCATGAAGGACCAGGTCGACGGGTTGCGGGAATGCGGCTATCCTGCAGCTGCGCTCTACAGCGGGATGACGCCGGAAGCGATACGCACGGCCGAACAAGGCATGGTCGCAGGGAAATACCGTCTGGTGTTCGTTGCGCCCGAGCGGCTGCTGACACCACGGTTTCTTCAATTCATCGAACGCCTTCCCGCACCCGCCTTCGCTATCGATGAAGCGCATTGCATCAGTCATTGGGGGCATGATTTCCGGCCCGAGTATCGCCAGCTTTCCGAACTGAAGGTGCGATTCCCCGGCGCAAGCGTTCACGCGTATACGGCCACGGCAACCGAACGCGTACGAACCGATATCGTTCAGCAACTTCGTCTCGAAAATCCGCAGGTTCTCGTCGGCGTGTTCGACCGGCCGAATCTCGTTTATCGAATTGTTCCCCGCGTGGATGCTCGAGGACAGACGCTCGATATCCTGCGTCGGCACCCCGGAGAGGCTGCCATTGTTTACTGCATCAGTCGCAAGGACTCTGAAGCCATGGCTCAGTATCTTCAGCGCGAGGGCGTTCGTGCCGCCTTTTATCATGCAGGAATGGAGGCCGACGATCGTCGAAAAACACAGGACGCATTTGCGTCTGAAGAAATTGATGTCGTGGCAGCCACCGTCGCTTTCGGCATGGGCATTGATCGCAGCGACGTGCGGGCCGTTATCCATGCCGGCATGCCGAAATCTCTCGAACACTATCAACAGGAGACAGGCCGCGCGGGGCGTGATGGCCTTGAAGCCGAATGCGTGCTGCTTTACTCGGCCGCCGATTTTCTGAAGTGGGAATCCCTTATTGATAGAAGCGCTGCGGAAGCTGAAGCGGATCCTCAGTCTATCGTCGCAACCCTCGCCTTGCTCGAGCACATGCGGCGGTTTTGCTCCGGTATTCGTTGCCGCCATCGCGCGCTGTCGGAATACTTCGGTCAGCAGTATGCGAAGCCGGATTGCCAGGCATGCGATACATGCCTGGGCGAAATCGAGGGTGTTCCGGATGCAACGATCACCGCGCAGAAAATCCTGTCATGCGTAGCGCGCGCCGAGCAGCGATTTGGCGCAGAACACATCATCGACATTCTGCTGGGCGCCGACACCGAACGTGTGCGGCGCTGGGGCCACGAGCTGCTGTCGACTTATGGCCTGATGAGGGGTATCGACCGCAAGGCATTGACTGCCATGCTGTACCAGCTTATCGACAGCGGTATCCTCGAGCGCACCACAGACGAGCGTCCGGTTCTTAAATTGAACGGGCAGTCCTGGGAGGTGATGCGAGGCCAGCGTGAGGTCACGCTGCTGCAACCCAGGAGCCGGGTACGAAAGACTCGCTTCGACGAAGCCTCATGGGAGGGCGTGGACCGCAAACTCTTCGAATGGTTACGGGGCTGGAGACATCAGGAAGCACAGCGACGCAATTTACCGGCATACATGTTGTTCAGCGATGCCTCGCTGCGTGACCTCTCCCGCGTCCGACCGGGAACGTCAGCAGCCTTGCTGAAGGTGCGGGGCATCGGCGAACGAAAACGGGAAGACCTGGGTCCTCCTGTATTGGCAATTATTCAGGAATACTGCACTGCAAACAATGTGCCCATGGATGTGTTTGCGGAAGCGCCCGCAAGATTTCTACCCGTCGTTGCATCGGCGCCAAAACCCGCTAAGCCTAAAGAACGTGCGTTCGAAATGTTCCAGAGGAATGCGACCGTGCCGGAGGTTGCTGAAGCAATCCAACGAGCGCCGAGCACGGTGTGGGGCTACCTTGGTGAATTCATCGCTCAAAATCCTGCCCATGAGATCGATTCATGGGTTCCAGCCGAAACTTTTAAAATCGTCGCCGACGCGGTAACCCAGGTCGGCTCGCTGTATCTCAAGCCAATTTTCGATCATCTCGGCGGCTCCGTTCCGTACGAACAGATCCGGATGACGCTTGCTCGATTGAATACAATCGGCCGGCCTGAAAGTAAGTTATCTGAATGATTCGGATGATCCGATCGAAAGCTTTCCGGCGCATCGTTCTGTTTTCTGCTGCGGCTGTATTGTTTCTGTCGGTGTGGGCGCTTTGGTGGGAGCCGTCCAGTCTCATAATTGTCGAGCGAACCATTCCTTTGCAGCACTGGCACGCCGAGCATGCAGGACTGAAGATCGCCGTCATGTCCGACCTCCATGTCGGAGCACCGCACTTCGATATCGCAAGATTACGCGATGTCGTGTCCCTCACTAACGAGCAGAAGCCGGATCTCATCGTCATCCTTGGCGATTTCCTGATTCAGGGCGTGTTGGGTGGCACGTTTGTGCCGCCCGAACCTATCGCGGACGAGCTCTCCGCGTTGCAGGCGCCCCTGGGTGTAGTGGCCGTCCTGGGGAATCATGATTGGTGGTTCGATGGGGAACGAATGCGGCGCGCTCTAATGTCGGCGGGGATCAAGGTGCTGGCCGATCAGAGTCTTCGGATGATCTACAAGGATCAACCGTTCTGGCTAATGGGACTGGATGATCTCTGGACGCGTGGAAGCCACGTTCAACGCACGCTCGCCGCGATCCACGACAATGAACCGATTATTGCGATAACGCACAATCCCGATATCTTTCCCGATATCCCGCAACGCGTAACGCTGACGTTGGCGGGCCATACGCATGGAGGACAAATTAATTTGCCGCTCATCGGGCGACCCGCTACCCCTTCAAAATTTGGCCAGAGGTTCGCGTACGGATTGATCGAAGAGCAGGGCAGGAAGCTCTTCGTTACGAGTGGTGTCGGCACAAGCATCGTCCCTGTTCGGTTCAGAGTGAAGCCGGAGATTGTGATTCTGACTCTGGTTCCTGAGGAGTGAAGATGCACAAAAACGCGTTCCAGTTGCAGTACACTCCCCCAGATGAAACCCACCAGAATCGCACTGACGCTCAGCCTCGTCGCATTCGTGTCCCTTGGAACGCGCGGGATTGTCGCTCAAAATTCAGACGCACGCCTAAAGGCGAGAATCGACTCACTGGAGGCCGGTATTCGGGCGGAGGAAGCGGTTCGCGCGGTGAAGCGCCTGCAGCACACCTACAGTCACTACATCGAATCAGGTTTGTGGAACGACGTCGCCGACCTGTTTGCCGATAATGCTGTGGGCCGGTTTCAAGATGAAACCGTGACAGGCAAGGCGGGCCTTCGTGAATATTTCATGAAGCAGGCCCAGCGCACTTCGCTGGGGCTCGCGAAGGGCCAGCTGAATGTGCACCTCACATTGCAGCCGATCATTACGCTCGGTGCGGACGGGAAGACGGCGAAGGGCACCTGGCATGAGGTTGCGATGCTCGGCAGATTCGGAACATCCGCAACCTGGCGAGGCGGCATTTTCGAGAATGAATATGTGCTGGACGGGACGGTCTGGAAGATCAGCCGTATCCACTACTATCCGGAATACAGTGGAGAGTACGAAGAATGGGGCCACAAGGCTCCCCCGCGATGGAATGTTCCATATCATTTCGAAAGCGCACATGTCGGTGTCACGATCCCCGCATCAGCGCTCGAATCACTGAGCCCAACGAATTCGAATATTCCAGCCGCCACTCGCATGGATCGCCTTGCGCAACGCGTCGATCGGTTGATTGACGAAACCGCAGTCCAGAATCTTCAGCACATCTATGGCTACTATCTCGATCGCAAGATGTGGGACGACGTCGTGGACCTCTTTACCGATGACGGAACATTCGAGACCGGTCAGCAAGGAGTCTATGAGGGAAAGCCGCATATCAAGCGCGCGCTGGAGGCGCTCTATGGTCCGTCGCCTTTGCGTCGCGGCGAGCTGTTTGACCACATCCAACTCGCGGCGGTCGTTACCATTACTCCGGATGGCCGCAATGCCAGCGCCCGAACGACACAGCTCAGCATGCTGGGCCTTGATGGCGAATACGCTCGCTGGGAACAGGGAACATATGAGAGCGAATTCCAAAAACGCGACGGTATCTGGAGAATACAAGCCGTTCACTACTATCCAAAGATGGTTGCGGACTACGACAAAGGCTGGGCAAGAGATGCGAAGCCGGCGGCCGCGGCGAGCACCGAATTTCCACCGGACCGAAAATCGGCGCAATCTTTTGAGAGCTACCCCGAGATCCACTATGTCGCCTTTCACTACGACAACCCCGTTACGGGCAAGCCGGCTCAATACCCCGCGGGTCCCATCACCAAGGTAAAGGTTGTGCCTGCGTCCGCTTCGACCAGCGCGACGGGTCGGGTTGACTCGCGAACGAATGTCGAAACGATGATTGAAGGCTTAGAGGCCAGGCTCAATGCTGCAATCGCGGTTGAGGCCGTAGAGAACCTGAACAGTTCCTACGGGTACTACATTGATGAGTCCGCCTGGGATGCTATGGCAGATACTTTCGCGATCACGGGCGGCGCGAAAGAGTTGATGGATAACGGTGTCTATGTCGGGCAGGACCGCATACGCAAGGCGCTGAACATGCGTGGTCCTCAGGGCGGACGCAGCACAACGTTCTTCACCATTCATCAGCTCACACAGCCTGTCATCCATATCTCGGATGATGGGAAGAGCGCGAAAGTGCGGTTGCGTCTGTTTCAACTGGGTGGAAGCGCGAATGGATCATCGGGCTCATGGATCGGTGGAATCTATGAGAACACTGCGGTGAAAGAGAACGGCGAGTGGAAGTTCGGGGTGCAGGACCTCTATCACATCTTCAACGCCTCTTACCGCAATGGCTGGGCGAAAATGCCTTCGACGCGAGCGGCAACGACGCCCGCGCGGCCTTCTCGATTAGCAACTGAGTTTCCGCCGGATCGTCCGATTCGATCGCGTCAGTATCCCTTCCCCGAGATCGTCGAGCCGGCCTTTCATTACCGAAATCCTGTGACAGGGCGCACGCCGGGAGATTTGCTCCCGTAAGCCTTGTGATTGATTAATTTATGAATCCGGAAAAACCGAAGTACTGCGACATGGTCATGAAGGGAGGAATCACCAGCGGGGTGGTGTATCCCACGGCCATTTGTGAACTTGCCACCCAATATCAATTCAGAAACATCGGTGGCGCGTCTGCCGGCGCCATCGCCGCTGCCGCGGCTGCCGCCGCCGAATTTGGCAGGCAGAACGGCGTTGCCGACAGCTTCACCCAACTTGGAAAGCTGCCCGAAGAATTTGGGAGTCCGGGATTTCTTCCCACGTTATTCACGCCGGATGGCAACACACACGCGGCGTACAAGACATTTCTGGGAGTTCTCGCCGCCAAGCCTGGAGCGGGCAGGATTGTCAGCCTTGTCGTCGGCTTACTCGGTCAGTATTGGCAAAGCGCTCTCATTGGCGCGGCTATCGCTGCACTCTTCGTGGCGGGTGTGATCCAGGTTGGGGGTGTGGCGATCGACTCCCTCCGGCAACGCTTCGCGATTGGCGTGCTGGCACTGCTCTGGATCATCGCCGGCGTTGCCATCGTGGTTGTGTCTCGAGTCATCTTGCACACGACGCGAGCCATCGTGGACAACGGTTTCGGGTTATCGAATGGGCTAAGCACCAAGGCGGCAGGAAGCGCTCCATTAACAAACTGGATGTATGCGCTGTTCAACCGATTGGCAGGTCTTCC